>Ga0326726_10001559_pt1 | contig 21291 bp, 19 predicted proteins | sample MHFenrmetagenome_2_FD_207603 | JGI IMG/M metagenome (GOLD analysis project Ga0326726, IMG submission 207603) | Lab enriched peat soil microbial communities from Michigan Hollow, Ithaca, NY, United States - MHF15MN | ecosystem: Environmental > Terrestrial > Soil > Wetlands > Peat | place: USA... | reverse complement strand
CTGCCGGCGGGATAGTAACCACATCAGATGCACTAACCTACTACAATATTGTCAGCAGCTGCCTTGGAGAAGAGTGGCTGAATAATAATCTTTTCAGAATCGGAGCAAGCAGGCTTGCAAATAATATTCTTGCAGACATATCAGGTACAAGGAATGATTATTTCTGATCTTTCTGTTATCAATAAAACTGTCCGGATAAATTTAATAATCATTACTTTTGTGGTCTATTCCGCAAAAAGGTTATGATAACAGGCTTCGATATACAGGACACAATCAGGCCAAAGCTTGTTATCCGGATAAATACTGATAAACTGCTTCCCGATTCAGTATTCCGGAAGCTTGACGAAGCCCCGGCCCATATAAGGTACGCGGATTCAATAAGAAAGATAAGAAGAGTCTCTCAAATACCTGAGGTATCAATAACAGATACCACTTCGGTGTGCGCCAGGAACAGCATTGCTGATGTCACTTTATATGATTCGCTGAGTTTTGTAAGAAATATTGATCAGCTTCCTCCGGTATTTTTTCCATATCAGTTTGCTGAAAAGCGCCTGCCTGTAACCTATATAAAAGTAATAAACAATCTAAAAGATGGGAGGGATCTGCCTCAAAAGCCTCTTCATAACGACTGGATAATTGCAATTGTATTTCTCGCGGCTTATCTTTGGTTAATTGTGAGAACTACGACCCGGAGTATTTTTCCGGAACTTATGCGATTTGTTTTCTTTCGCGGAATTAATGAATCATCTGCACATGATACTGGATCCGTGTTCACCTGGCAGTCGACAATTCTGAATTTTATTTCATTCATGATTATCGGGTTGTTCGCATATTGTGCCGCCGACTGGTACGATTTTATTCCTGCCGGGATTTCTCCTTTCCTTTTTATGCTTATCTCCCTGAGTGCTGTGATTTTTTCAATCACGTCCAGGCATTTTATCTGTCTGGCTGCTGGTAATCTCAGCGGAGAATCAGAGGTATTCAATGAGTACCTGATTAATGTCTATCAGTCTTACAGATTCAGTTCAGTTATCATTTTTATTATTGTGATATTCCTGGTTTACACAGTATTCCTGCCGCCCCAGATCTTTTTCATATTAGGAGCTATAGTGTTGATTATCTTTTATTTATTACGAATCTTCAGGCTATTTTTAATTTTTATGAAGAGGAATATTTCAGTATTGTATTTGATTTTGTACCTTTGTGCGCTGGAAATTTTACCAGTTCTGATTTTAGTGAAATATTTCACTGGCCTCGATTTATAATGAGAAGTGTTACCCGAAAAGTAAAACTTAATCTGTAAGAAGTTGAAAATAAAGAAGATTTTAGTATCGCAGCCAGAGCCGAATAATCCGAAGTCTCCATATTTTGATCTGGCAAAAAAATACAATCTTAAAGTTGACTTTAAACCTTTTGTCCAGGTCGAAGGTGTTTCATCCAAGGATTTCCGCCAGCAAAAGATCAATATTCTTGATTTTACTGCAATAATATTTACAAGCAAAACCGGGATTGATCATTTCTTCAGGATTTGCAATGAACTCCGGGTTGTCGTCCCGGACACGATGAAGTACTTTTGCATCACCGAAAATGTTGCTTTCTATCTTCAGAAATACATCGTTTACAGGAAACGAAAGATTTTCCACGGGAAGTCAAAATTTCAGGATCTTATTGATATAATTATCAAACACAGGGATGATAATTTCTTTGTTCCCCTTCCTGAACCGCATAATGCAGAAATCCCTGATATACTTGATAAAAGCAATATCAAATATACTATCGGAACACTCTATAAAACCATAAGCAACCATTTCTCCAATTTCAGCGAATTCGATTATGATATACTGGTTTTCTACAGCCCTTCAGGCATCAAATCGCTGAAAGAGAATTTTCCTGATTTTGTCCAGGGGGATATTAAAATTGCCGCCTTCGGGCCGACCACCGCCAGTGCTGTTGAGCATGAAGGATTGAGGCTTGATATAAACGCACCCAATCCAAAGGCTCCTTCTATGACTATGGCTCTTGACGATTTTCTCAAAGAGCATAACAAAAATTGCAGGTAATAAATAATCAGCATATCGGTTCGCTCCATCCCCGGCATTAGCTTCTGAAGCATTCAGGGGATAATTGATATTGAGATGAACAAAGGTGAAAGGCAGACATTCGGCAAGAACGAACGGCTTTGCAGGACTAAATTGATTGATGAAATATTTGATAACGGAAATGTGTTCTACACATCTCTGTTTAAAGTTGCCTGGATTTTCTGTACCATCAGCCTGCCTTCACCAGCCCAGGTCGCAGTAAGTGTACCTAAAAAACTCTTCAGGCTTGCAGTTATCCGGAATCTTATTAAAAGAAGGATAAGAGAAGCTTACCGTAAAAAGAAACATCTTCTCTATAAATTGCTCGAATCAGAAAATATTCAGGTCACATTTATTATTATCTACCGGTACAATACTGTTGCCGGCTATGATATCGTAGAAAAGTCTGTCGGAGAGGTGATTGAAAAGCTTTGCGACAATGTCATAAAGAACCGGAAGAAACGTTAAAGTTGTTTTAAATAATTCAATGCCAGCTCTATTGCCGGATTTTCTTGTTAATTTCGCCCCTCATATTTAAAGATACGTTTTTTATGAAAAAGATACGTTCAGCCAGATTTGCAATTGTTGCCGTTATTCTGATAGTCGCAGGTGTCAGTGTTGCATTTCTTTCCACTCAGGAGACAAGGGATTTCAGAATCGCTAAAAACCTTGATATTTTCTTATCCCTCTTCAGGGAGCTGAATACATTTTATGTAGATGAAGTGAATCCTGACAAGCTGGTTCAGACTGGGATCGATAATATGCTTAAGACGCTTGATCCTTATACTGTGTATTATCCTGAATCAGAAGGTGATGAGGTGACTTTTATGACGACTGGCAAGTACGGAGGCATAGGTTCTCTTGTAAGGGGCGGAGGTGAATATGTCGTCATTTCTCTTGTCTACAAGGGTTTCCCTGCTGATGTTGCAGGAATCAAATCCGGTGACATATTAAAAAAAGTTGATGGGGTCTCGCTTAAAGGGGTCGATACCGATGTTGTAAGTGAAAAACTCAAAGGTAATCCGGGAACCATGATAAATCTCACCATCGAAAGAAATGGTAAAGAAATGGATTTTTCAGTCAAAAGGGAGAAAATCGTTGTACCATCCGTTCCCTATTCCGGGATGATTGATTCAAATACGGGATACATAAGATTTACAAATTTTACGCAAAATTGCACCGACGATGTCAGGAAAGCCCTTATTGAACTGAAAAACAATAATGCCAGGCAGATAATCCTCGACCTCAGGGGTAACCCGGGTGGTCTTCTCACAGAGGCTGTGGATATTGTAAACCTTTTTGTAGGTTCGGGTAATGAGATTGTATCAACAAAAGGAAAAGTAAAACAGTTTGATGAAGAATTTAAAACAACAAAATCCGCAATTGATGAAAAGATCCCGCTTGCTGTAATAATAAACAGGGGTTCTGCATCGGCCTCCGAAATAGTTGCCGGGGCAATCCAGGATCTTGACAGGGGTATTATTGTTGGTCAGAGGTCGTACGGGAAAGGGCTTGTGCAGATAACCCGTCCGCTAAGCTACAATACTCAGCTTAAGGTCACCACTGCAAAATATTACATCCCAAGCGGAAGATGTATCCAGGCACTCGATTTTTCTCATCCCAATGAGGATGGAAGTGTGGGAATAATCCCTGATTCACTTATTTCGGAGTTTAAAACAAGGAATGGAAGAGTGGTAAAGGACGGTGGTGGAATAACCCCGGATATAGAAATAATCCCTGAACCACTGAGCCAGATTGCAACAGAACTTTTCTTTCGCAATTACATTTTTGATTTTGCCAGCAAGTATTATTGGTCACATCCATCAATTAAGTCAATTGATGATTTCGCTTTCACTGACCAGAGTTATACCGATTTCAAGAATTATCTTATAAGCCGTAATTTTAGCTACAAAACAATTACCGAAATGTCGCTGAATGAGCTTGTCGCCAATGCAAAGAGGGAAAAATATTATGATATTCACAAGGGCATTTTTACAGAACTGCAGAAAGAGCTGAATCATACCCTTGACAATGATCTTACAACCTTTAAAAATGAAATAAAAGAGCTTCTTGAGGATGAAATTATCGGCAGATATTTTTACGAGGATGGCTCAATTGCATGGACCATCAAAACCGATGAACAGGTTTTAAAAGCAGTCGAGATCCTTAATAAAAGCCAGGATTATAATTCCATACTGCAAGGGAAAAAGGGATCTGTTCTCGTTACACATGAGGATAAGAATCCTCCGATGAAGGTACGCCTTGCAGGAAGTCTTGACAACGAAGCAAATATCTAGGGATTATTCATTCTCTCTCCACTGACCGGAGTTATCTTCAAATATTTCCTTTTTCCAGATCGGAAGTTTTTCTTTTATAAGCTCAACTGTTTTTGCACAGGCTTTGGACGCATGATTCCTGTGTCCGGCCGAAACCATGACCAGAAGAGATATTTCTCCGGCTTTTATAATCCCTTTTGAATGAATTATCTCAATTGTCTTTACATCATCAAACTCTGACATGATTGATTTATAGATTTTGTCTGCTTCTCCTGTTACCATCTCCTCGTAGGCAGAATATTCTATTGCCATGACAAATTTCCCATCGGTCTGGTCCCTTCTTACCTGTCCAAGGAAAAGCGAATGAGCCCCGCATTCCAAATTTTTTCCGCCTTTCGCAACTATCTCTGAAATTGCGCCAGGCGTCACAGGTCCGTTGATTAAGTGCATTCTGATGTAGTTTTTGTTATTAAGAGAATTGTTTTTTATCCTCCTGCGAACGGTGGTAAATATGCAACCGCATCACCTTGCCTTAGCAGGGGATCCTCATTTACTATTTTGTTATTGACAGCTATCCTGAAATTATAGTGTATTAGCTCAGGAAAATCATCCCCGATCCTGTGCTTCAGGTCTTCGAATGATTTTATGTTCCGGTAATTTTCCCGGTTGGTGCCTGTTACCTCTGCAAGGACCCCGAAGAATAACACACTAATATCCATAGTTTCAATTTTACCTTCTTCTTTTCACTCCAACCATCTTACCAACCCCCGTTCCCCCCAAATGGGGGGTTAATAAATACTGTCTTTCAGCCCCCCAAATGGGGGGTTGGGGGGTCAATGTGCCTCCAGCCAGTTCTTACCAGTTCCGCAGTCGACCTTCAGCGGTATATCAAGTTTTACAGCATTGGACATCTCATAAATGACCATCTCCTCAAGTTTTTTAAGTTCAGCGGGAACAACTTCAAAGATAAGCTCATCGTGAACCTGAAGTATCATTTTTGAGGAATATCCTTCATTTTTCAATTTCCCATATATTCTCACCATAGCAATTTTAATTATATCGGCTGCCGTCCCCTGAATGGGTGCGTTTATGGCATTCCGTTCAGCATTTCCCCTGACTACCTGATTGCGCGATTGGATATCGCGAAGATACCTCCTGCGGCCGAACATTGTAGTGACATATCCCTGTTCCCTCGCTTTTCTTATGCTTTCATCCATATATTTCTTTACCCCGGGATATGAATTGAAATACCCGTCAATAAGATCTTTTGCTTCTTTTCGGCCAATTGTAAGCCTTTCCGAAAGACCGAAGGAAGAGATGCCGTAAATAATGCCAAAATTGGCTGTTTTGGCCTTGCCCCTCATTTCCCTTGTAACATTTTTTATATCCACTCCGAAAATTTTAGATGCTGTGGCGGCATGAATATCATTTCCAGATAGAAAATCACCAATCATATTCCGGTCACCGCTCAGATGTGCCATCAGCCTGAGCTCAATCTGGGAATAATCGGCTGAAAGAAACAGATTTCCCTCTTCCGGGACAAAAGCTTTTCTGATCTCCCTTCCTCTTGCATCCCTGACCGGAATATTCTGAAGATTCGGATTATTGGAACTCAGCCTTCCGGTTGACGCAACAGCCTGGTTATACGACGTGTGTATCCTTCCAGTTTTTTTATCAACCAGCTGTGGTAATGCTTCCACATAAGTGGATAACAGCTTTTTAAGCCCCCTGTACTCAAGCACTTTATTTATTATCGGATGTCGTCCGGTAATTCTTTGCAATATTTCCTCGCTGGTATTGAACTGTTTTGTTTTTGTTACCCTTGCTTTGTCATCGAGTTTTAAACGGATGAACAGAATATCGCCAAGCTGTTTCGGAGAAGAAATATTAAACTCGTTACCGGCAAGTGAATATATCTCCTTTTCAAGGGAAATAATATCTTCACGGAGGCCTGTGGAAATTGCCTTCAGATCCTCCTGATTCAGCTTAACGCCGTTCCGTTCCATGTCAGCCAGCACCCTGATAAGAGGCATTTCTATATTGTCAGCAAGATCTGACAATCCTTCAGATTTTAACTTTGGCTGAAAGACTTCTTTAAGCTGATAAGTTACGTCAGCATCCTCAACTGCATATTCCTTTATCTGTTCAACAGCGACAGAACGCATGTTTTTCTGGTTGACACCTTTTTCCCCGATCAGGGATTCTATATGGACGGGACTGTATGAGAGATATGTTTCGGAAAGGAGGTTCATATTGTGCCGCATATCCGGCTCGAGGAGATAATGAGCGATCATTGTGTCGAACAGACTGCCTTTTACTTCTATCCCGTAATTCCCAAGAACCTGGATGTCAAACTTCATGTTCTGCCCGATCTTTTTGACTCCAGAATCTTCAAAAACAGGTTTAAGGATCTTAAGTTTCTCCACTGTTTCCTCCCTTGATTCAGGAAAATGAACCAGGCAGCCCGAACCCTTACTCCATGAAAAAGAAAGAGCAACGAGTTCCGAATCGAGGGGATTTATGCTTGTTGTTTCAGTATCAAAACATATCTCATCCTGTTTCAGTGCCAGCGCGACAAATTTTTTCAGCTCCACAGGTGTCTCAATAATAACATAATTATGGGGAACCGATCCAATATTTGATCTTTCAACGGAAGGTGAAACCTGATCATTTTCAAAAAGAGTGCCCTGCAATGAGCCGGACGGAGGAACAAGAATCAGTTCTTTATCGCCGGGTTTTATGCTCTTATCTAATTCAGGAAGTATTTCGGCAGCAATTGTTCTGAATTCAAGCTCATTAAAAAGGTTTTTCAGTTTTTCGCGGTCAGGTATTTCAAGGATAAGTTCATTCTCTTTAAGGTCGACCGGGACATTAAGGTCAATTGTTGCCAGCTTTTTTGAAAGCTCAATCTGTTCTTTATTGTTTTCAATTATCTCTTTCAGCTTGCCTTTAAGCTGATCTGTATGCCTGAATAATTCTTCCACTGAGCCGTATTCCGAAATCAGTTTCATTGCCGTCTTGGGGCCCACCCCGGGAGCGCCGGGTATATTATCAGCAGTATCGCCCATAAGAGCAAGAATATCTATTACCTGTTCAGGCTGTTGTACTGAAAACTCGCGTTTCACCTCATCAACTCCCCATTTAACTGATTCATTCCCGCTTCTTGAAGGTTTTAGCATAAATACATTGTCGGAAACAAGCTGTGCAAAATCCTTGTCCGGTGTCATCATATAGGTCACAAATCCCTTCCCAGAAGCTTTTTTTGCAAGGGTTCCGATAACATCGTCGGCCTCAAACCCGGGGTAATCAATTATTGGTATTTTATATGCTTCTATCAGTCTTTTGATATATGGGACGGCTCTTTTAATATCTTCAGGTGTTTCGTCGCGGTTGGCTTTGTATTCTTTATACATCTCGTGCCTGAAAGTCGGTGCAGGGGTGTCAAAAACCACGGCTATATGAGTGGGTTTTTGCTTCTGGAGCACCTCCCTTAGAGTAAGGAGAAATCCGAAAATAGCCGATGTGTTCATCCCTTTGGAAGTGATCCTGGGGTTTTTTATGAACGCATAATAAGAACGGAAAATAAGTGCGTATGCATCCAGTAAAAACAGTTTTTTTGGTTGATTTTCTGACATATTGAATTTATTCATTATCCGAAGCATACCACTCTGCATAGGATGTGGCGGTTTCATAGAGCTTTAAACTATGCAGTCTGACATTTTCGGGAAGTTCTTTTTTTATCCTTGAAGCAAAATCTGTTATAAGGTTTTCACAAGTGGGCTGATAATCAACAACAACAGTGTTTTCAAACATTGTTCTGAATGCGTCCATTTTTTCTCTGTCATAATTACCGGATATTGTAATTGTATGGTCGAATACATTTATTATCTCTTTCTTCACAATATTTTTAAGATCTGTAAAATCGATAACCATCCCATTTTTAGGATCTTGCAGATCATTTGAAGGAATGCCTGACAGTGTTACAAAAAGCCTGTAAGAATGACCATGGACATTCCTGCATGGTCCATCATAATTCCACAGCGCATGTGCCATTTCAAAGGAGAATTCCTTTGTCACCCTGATTAATGTTGCCATAGGCTTTTCTCAAATAAATATTTACAAATTTAACCAACTTCCCTGAATTAAGATTTTTTATTTTACCCTGTTATTAAGGCAATAATGCAATATTTATCATGTTATTAACAGTATACTAATTAATTCGTATCTTTGCAGTTCCTTATGATATTTAAATCAGCCTGTGCATATGGAAGAAAATAATATCCGGCTTACTTTTCCTGCATTATTTAATGAGACTGTACGCAAATATGGCAGTCATAATTCTTATTCTTTTGTTGGTGAAAAACCCAGAACCTATAATGAATCCGCAAGAGAAATCAGTGCACTTACGGCTTTCCTTGAAAAACTGGGAATAAACCCCGGAGATAAAGTCGCCCTTCTAAGTAATAATATGCCAAACTGGAGTTCTGCGTATTTTTCAATTACTTTCATGGGAGCTGTCGTTGTTCCGATTCTGCCTGATTTTTCAGCAACAGAAGTAGGAAATGTTCTAAGCCATTCGGAAGCCAAAGCAATTTTTATTTCAACAACCCTGATATCAAGGCTGGAAGGATTTAAGTCAGATGATCTTAAAACGGGAATTCTTATTGAAGATTTTTCCATTCTTTTTTCAAAAAATAAATCAATTGTTTTTGATCCTTCTGCTCGGCCTGAAAAGACTTATAATGTTGCTGAAGATGATCTTGCATCAATTATTTATACATCAGGGACAACCGGTCGTTCAAAGGGAGTAATGCTCACTCATAAGAACATTTCTTTCAATGCTTTAAAGGGAAAATTGATTCAGTCCGTTGATGAAAATGATCGGTTCTTATCAGTTTTGCCACTGTCGCATACTTACGAGAATACTCTTGGTCTTATGCTTCCGATATTGGGTGGAGCATGTGTGTACTATCTGAAAAAACCACCTACTCCTGCCGTCCTGATCCCGGCTATGGCTGAGGTCAAACCAACAGTTATGCTGACGGTCCCCCTGATAATGGAGAAGATCTATTTTAACAAAATATTGCCTTCTTTCAGGGATAATACGATTTTAAGGATCCTTTACAGAATATCTTTCATCAGGAAAAAACTGAATGTAGTTGCAGGAAAAAAACTTTATCAGACATTTGGCGGACATCTGAAATTTTTTGGTATAGGCGGAGCCAAGCTTAACAAAAGTGTTGAGAAATTTCTGCTGGAAGCAAAATTCCCGTATGCAATTGGTTATGGGCTTACAGAAACCTCACCATTACTTGCCGGTGCTAACCCCTCGAAATCTGTTTTTGATTCAACAGGCCCGGCGATTGAGGGTGTCGAACTTAAAATAAACAATGCTGACAGTAAGACCGGGGAAGGTGAGATCTGGGCCAGAGGCCCAAACGTGATGAAAGGTTACTACAAGGAACCTGAAATGACAATGGAGGTTCTTACTCCTGACGGGTGGTTCAAGACAGGAGACCTTGGTGTATTTGATTCATACAACAATCTCTATATCAAGGGAAGGCTTAAGAACATGATTGTGGGGGCAAGCGGTGAGAATATTTACCCTGAGGAAATAGAGTCGGTTATAAATAATTTCAGGTTTGTTGCTGAATCGCTTGTGATCCAGCAAAAAGGAAAACTTGTAGCATATGTCCATCTGAATATGGAAGAGCTTGAAAAGAAATATCAGAATCTCAAGGAAGATGTGACACGGCAGTATGAGGAAAAAAAGGAAGAACTGCTTCTTGAGCTTCAGGAATATGTTAATTCACAAGTAAATAAGTTCAGCCAGATCAATAAGGTTGTTTTGCAGCCTGTTCCGTTCCAGAAGACCGCAACGCTGAAAATAAAAAGGTTCCTGTACACATAGTCACAGAAACGTAGAGGTTGGCTCAAAAGTCAACCACCTGCCCCCTGACTGACATCAAGGGTACTCCTCCTTCAAAAGGAGGAGAAAGTTATAATACTATAGATCAATACTTTCCCCTCCTTGTAAAAGGAGGGGTGTCATGCCTGAAAGGTCATGACGGAGTGGTTAAAATAGCTTTTGAGACAGCCTCGATCATTTTACAGCCGCATTATATCTCCTGCTTACCTCTTCCCAGTTAACAATATTCCAGAAAGCATCAATATAATCCGCTCTTTTGTTCTGGTATTTAAGGTAGTAGGCATGTTCCCAGACATCAATAGTAAGCAGCGGTGTTCCTTTTATCGTTGATACATCCATCAGGGTATTATCCTGGTTTGGAGTGCTCCCGACAGCCAGCTTTTTATCAGCAGTAAGATAAAGCCATGCCCATCCGCTTCCAAAACGTGTCTTAGCGGAATTGCTGAAAAGTTCCTTAAACTTGTCAAAAGAACCGAATTCCTTTATCAGTGCAGCCGATAATTCAGCCGACGGTCCTGCGGATTTTGGAGCAAGATTATTCCAGAAAAAGACATGGTTATAAAAACCGCCGCCGTTATTTCTGACTGCGTCTCCTGCTGCCGAAACCTTTGAGAAAATCTGTTCAATATTGCTGTTCTCAAGGTTAGTGCCTTTGATGGCAGCTGTGAAATTATTGAAATATGCACGGTGATGCCTGTCATAATGGATCTCCATAGTACGGGCATCAATGTAAGGCTCAAGTGCATCATAGGCATATGGTAATGCCGGAAATTCGTGTGTATTAAAGTTTTCCATGGTAATAATTGTTGAATTAGTTAACTTGCCTGCAAGAGATTTGCCTGTAATTACTGTTGCGGCAACTCCCATTCCAAGATTTTTTAAAAATTTTCTCCGTTCCATTGTCTTTTTATTTTACATTGAACAATAAATTTATGAAATTGTTCAGATTAACTCTTCTTAATTCTTTTCAAATAGTATAATACTTTTCCAATAACTTTGTCGTTGTATATTGGCAAACAAGCTAAATTCCAGGTCTATGAAAAAGTACGCAATTTTAATTCTTGTTACGGTAATTAGTCTGTCGTTAATGACCAGCTGTAAAAAGGACCATGGAGATCCTCCTGCTCTTCCTCCGGCCGGGTCAATGACTATTGATTTCAGCAACTTTGAATCCGGGAAAAAAGGTGATGCTTCAATATCCATACCCAAAGGTACACAGAACAGCAACTGGGAGTTTGCTGCAAGCGCCGCCTTGTTGTGGAATGCTATAATTTATACAACTCTTGCTGTTCCTGTCTACGCATTTCAGGTGGCAATTGACCAGAAAGCAGTATATATCAATGATAACACCTGGCAGTGGACCGGTAACGCAACCCTGCTTAACGTGACATATAAAGCAAGGCTTACAGGACAGATAACAACGTCAAACGTTGTCTGGAAAATGTATATTACGAAAGAAGGTACCGGAGGATACACCGATTTCCTCTGGTTCGAAGGCACATCTCAACTTGATGGCACTGCAGGACAGTGGAAATTAAACGAAAGCCAGCAGAATCCTTCGGAGATAGTTAAGATCGACTGGACAGTTACCGGCAGTAATCTTGGTTCTGTCAAATATACCTTCACCAAAGCGGGAAATCCATTTGCAAACAGTTCTATCGAATATGGACTTACAACCAGCCTGTTGAATGCATATTATACAATTTATTACTATAATGCCCAGTACGAGCAATTCTTTGATATGAATGTTCAGTGGAGCTCAACCCTGCACAACGGCAAAGTGAAATGTCTTAAATTTTTCGGGACATCCGATTATTATTGCTGGAACGGGAATTATCTGAATGTAAACTGTCAATGATAAAAAGTCTGCTACAATAGAGAAAAGTCTTTAGGTTCAATAAAAATCCCTCCGTGCAGAACGGGGGGTTTTTTTTTCAGCAATTTTTACTACTTTTCGCGCCTTAATTAAAACCTGATTATAATGTCAACAGGGAAAAAGGCTGCAATTTTCATTATTCTTATCCTGATTGCGGACCAGATTTTGAAATTCTGGGTCAAGACACATATGGTGTTGGGACAGGAAATACATTTGTTCGGAAACTGGGGATTACTTCATTTTATTGAAAATAATGGAATGGCCTTTGGTATGGAGATGGGCGGTAAAACCGGAAAAATAATTCTGAGCCTCTTCAGGATTGCGGCCATTTCAGGTATCGCCTGGTTTTTGAATTCGCTCATAAAGAAAAAATCATATTTTGGCCTGATTCTGGCTGTCAGTGCCATCCTTGCGGGAGCAATAGGAAATATAATCGACAGCGCTTTTTATGGAATAATTTTCAGTGAAAGTTACAGTCAGCCTTCTGTTTTATTTGGCCCCCAGGGAGGATATTCCTCTTTCCTGTTCGGAAGAGTGGTCGACATGTTTTACTTTCCTGTTATTAACACTACCTGGCCCGACTGGTCTCCTTTCAGGCCCGGAGAATCGCTTGTATTTTTCCGTCCGGTATTTAACATTGCTGATTCTGCAATAACCTGCGGTGTACTCGCGATAGTGATTTTCCAGAAGAAAATGTTCAGGGATCTGAAATAAGATCAGTTACCGGCAACAATCCCCGATGCAATTCAAAAGGGCAACAATACTTTCGTGCTTCAAAAAATAATAGGTGTTTTTCCCTTCGCGCTTCGATCCCAGAACTCCCTTATCTTTTAGTATTCCCAGATGATGTGAGGCCGTCGCTTGTTCAATCCCAATCTGATTGTGTATCTCGGTAACACTCTTTCTTTTACCTGGTGTAAGACAACCGATAATTGATATCCTGACGGGGTGTGCCATCGCCTTAAGCATTCCTGCTGCTTTTTCGAGATTTTCCGGATTCAAGTTTTTTATTTCCATTAATACTCCATTTCTTTCACAAATATATCATAATTTCCCCTGACAGGTTTTCTGAAGTGGTTTTACAAAGCTCTCATTAATTTAATATCTGACAGGTAATTCCGATTTTAGTATATTTGACGAAAATCCTTTCATGCCTGACCTGGGGAATATAAAGAAGCCTGTTAAGGAAGAAATGGCTCAGTTTGAAGCTTATTTCGGCAGGACGATGCAAAGTAAAATTCCCCTTCTGAAAATAATACTAAACTATATTTTTCGGCGTAAAGGCAAGCAGATGAGGCCTTTGCTTGTTTTTCTGAGTGCAAAGCTGAACGGTGAAATAGAAGAGTCCACATATGTCGCCGCAACTTTTATTGAACTTCTTCATACTGCTTCTATTGTGCATGATGATGTTGTGGATGATGCGTCAGAGAGAAGAGGCGCTCTTTCAATAAATGCTCTCTGGAATTCCAAGATCGCAGTTCTGGTAGGTGATTATATGTTGACTAAAGGGCTGCTTATAAGCATCGAAAAAAATCGTTTTGATATGCTTGAAATAGTTTCGGAAGCGGTAAAATCCATGACAGAAGGAGAACTGCTTCAGCTCCAGAAAGCCAGGAAGCTCAATATAAGGGAGGATGATTATTTCAGGATCATCAAAGGAAAAACTGCAGCGCTTATTTCAGCCTGTACAGCGTGTGGTGCCAGATCAGTTACCAACAATCCCGATACCATTCAGCTGATGAAGGACTTAGGGGAATCTATAGGAATTGCCTTCCAGATCAGGGATGATATTCTTGATTATGAGGGTAATGGATTAACCGGGAAAATATCAGGGAATGATATCAAGGAGAAGAAAATCACTCTTCCGCTTATCCATTCTCTTGAAAAGTCAACACTTCCGGAGAAAAGGCACATACTTCATATCATCGGTAACAACAAAAAATCGGGATCCGATATTAACGAGGTTATCAGGTTTGTGTCAGAGCACGGTGGGATGGAATATGCTGCTCTCAGAATGAATCAATACCGTGATAAGGCTCTTGCAATCCTCGATACATATCAGGAATCTGAGGTTAAAAATTCTCTCAGAGAGTTTGTGCATTATACTGTTTCGAGAGATAAATAGACCTCCCGTTGGAATCTAGGCAGCCTCCAGATTAATCTTCGTCACCTTCTCCATATCCATTTCATAATGTCTCGATCCGAGGTAAAACAGAAGAGCCCCGATCATAAGAACAAAAGGCAAAACGGCTAAAGCTGTTTTAATATTTGTCAGATCATAGATCTTACCTACCACGATCGGAGCCATCGAAGCACCCAGAAGGTTCTGCACCACGACCGCAATGGCATATGATGTTGCTCTTAAGCCCGGATGAATTACATCCTGGGTTACTGCAGTGGCGCCCGAAATGAAAACCATAATGGAAACACCCATGGCCAGAAAAGTGACGTACTGAATGACACCTTTAAAAAGGTATAAGGCTGCAAATAGCAGGATTGCCGAAGTCAGCGTCGAAATAGCCGGAAGCAGCATTCTGGCATTGAATTGAGTTTTGCGCCATCTGTCTGTGAGGATACCTCCCAGCGGTGCGCCTACAAGGGCCATAACCATCACCGCACTGGCCATTGATCCGGCTTTTTCCTGAGGTAAATTCCTTTGAAGCTGAAAATATGTGGAAAGCCAGGTAATTAATGATGTCGTTACAAAAACAACGGCAGCTATTCCAAAATATGTAAAGATTATAGATGGCTTGGACAGGAATTCTTTAACCATATCCTTTTTCTCCATTTTTATCTTGTTGTTGGCTTTGTCTATAAAAGAAAGATCGACAGTTTTATAATCCTTTACGAAAAGAAAAAGAATTGCAACGATAAAGCCTGGAAAAGCAACAAGTCCGAATGCATGTTTCCATCCCAGCCTTGTGGCAATAATTCCGCCGAGAAGAACGCCTATCGCAGTTCCAAGGGGGATTGAAGCATTCCATAATCCCATCATTTTTGAACGTTTTTCAATCGGATAGAGTCCTGAGATCATTGCGCTTCCCCCGGGAGCATATCCTGCTTCGCCCACACCAATCAGAAGGCGTGCCATAAAAAGCTGGATAAAATTTCCGGTCAAAGCACAGAGTGCTGTTGCCAGACTCCACATTATTGCCATTATTCCAATGGTTTTTGTCCTGCTCCAACGGTCAACAAGAAGTGATACGGGAAATGTCAGGAGCACAATTGCCCAGTAAACAGCGGACATAAGCAGGCCGCTCTTGGTGTGTGATATTCCCCAGTCAGCTTCAATTGATGTAAACATCGATGTTACAATTGATCTGTCGATATAATCAAACATATACAACAGAAACAGGAGCACAAATACATAGTTTGAATATCCTTTGGGGAAAAGATATCCTTTCTGATCTTCAGGGTTTTTCATAGAGGTCTTTATAGGTTTTCCTATGACCAAGTAAATAAAAATTAATCTTTGTTGTTATTTTTGTTGTAATTTTAAGTCTTTATACTTATTGAAAACAGGCACTTACGTATTTAATTTCATTTTCATAAAATCTAAAAAATCAACTGATGGTTACATTAAGACAAATCGAGGAGTTTCTTGGATCCGAACCTATTGCAATGGCCGGGGTGTCGCGTAATCCGAAAAAATTCGGTTTTGCGGTATTTAAGGAATTAAAGGAAAAAGGAATGAACATTATTCCTGTAAATCCCAATGCAGACGAAATCTATGGATCAAAAGTATTTCATGACATAAAGAGCCTGCCTGACAATGTCCGGGGACTTATTGTCATGACAGGTAAAGATCAGACTGCCGGAGTGATCAGAGAAGCAAAGGAGAAGGGACTAAAGCAAATCTGGATACAGCAAATGGCCGATAGTAAGGATGCACTTAAGGAATTGGAGGGATCAGGTATTAATTATATCACAAAAGAATGCATTTTAATGTACTACAAACCCAACAGCATCCACAAATTTCACATGGCTATCAAGAAATTTTTCAGAAGCTTCCCAAGGTAGAGGGTTGTTTTCGTAAACCTGAAATGGCTCGTGCCTTAATGCAATTCAAATAGAAAATGATTGTACACTTCAGGAAAAAATAGCGAACTGAGAAGTAGTGACCAGTATTTGTTGCCTGTCAGCAAATCTCTTAACTCGGAAGGGAAATACGATATTTATCCATCTCTCAGGATAAATGACAATCAGATTTATACAGGATTCGAATCACTTGCCCGGAAAATCAAAAGTTACAGGAATGTCACAATTGACGGATATAATGGTGTCTTTTTTGACATTTTTCAGGTTCAGCTTGATAAAATCCTTGTGAAGAATGGTTACAGGGTTTCCTGGAAAAAGACTCCTGATTTTTATAAGCCTGAAGGGCAGATCTTAGATATAACTGCTCCTTTTCTCGGCGGGGATGATCCTCTTTTCGGGAAAAGGACTTTTTTGGATCTGGGTGATTTCTTCATTGCGGAAAAAATAAAATCGGTCCACCCGGATGAGGATTCTGATATTAGCATTCTTATAGGACCGGGTGCAGCATTAGCCTCATGGGAAGGCCCGTTAATCTATGTCGATATTCCCAAGAATGAAATTCAGTTCCGCTCACGGGCAGGCTCAGTTTCAAACCTCGGAGTAACAGATTCTTCCGATCCGAAGAAAATGTATAAATGTTTTTATTTCGTTGACTGGGTTGTTTTGAATAAGCACAAAAAGCAAATTCTGCCTTCAATAGATATATTCGTTGACGGACAACGGCCGGAAATGCCGGTTTGGATGGAAGGAACAACTTTAAGAAAATCCCTTTTGCAAATGAGCCGGAATGTTTTCAGGGTAAGACCATGGTTTGAACCCGGAACATGGGGCGGAAGCTGGATAAAGAATAATATTGCCGGTCTGAATAAAAATGTACCCAATTATGCCTGGTCATTTGAGCTTATTACTCCTGAAAACGGACTGTTGATCGAAAGCTCTTCACTGCTCTGTGAGGTTTCGTTCGATTGCCTTATGTACCAGCATGCTGAAGCAGTGCTGGGAGATTGTTATCGGGAATTCGGGACTGATTTCCCGATCCGGTTCGATTTTCTTGACACATTCGACGGCGGCAACCTTTCACTGCAGTGTCATCCGCAGCCTCAGTATATGAAGGAAAATTTTGGTGAGGATTTTACCCAGGAGGAGTCATATTATATTCTTGACACAAAAGATAATGCAATCGTTTTTCTTGGTTTCCGCGATAATATTGAACCTGAAAATTTCAGACGCGATCTTGAAGAAAGTTTTAACAATAACAAGGTATTTGATCCTGACAGGTACATATTACAGCATCCTGTAAAAAAACACGATCTTTTACTTATTCCATACGGTACAATTCATGGTTCAGGTAAAAACAACCTTGTTCTTGAAATAAGCACAACGCCTTATATTTTTACCTTTAAGATGTATGACTGGCAGAGACCTGATCTTGACGGAAAACCAAGACCACTGAACATTGACAGAGGAATGGCAAATCTGTTTTTTGACAGGAAGGGTGATTACGTTAATTCCAGCCTTATTGCAAGGCCGGAACTGATTGATCAAGGTCCGGACTGGAAGATCTTCCATCTGCTGACTCATGAATCTCACTCATATGATGTTCACCGTTATCATTTTCAAAGTGTAATTGATATTCCGACAAATAATAAATGCCTGGTAATGAGTCTGACGGAGGGACAAAGCATAGTAATTGAAACTATGAACGGATTTAAGACAGCTTTCTGTTATGCTGAGACGTTCGTCGTTCCTGCGGCGGTTAAGAACATCAGAATAACTAACAAATCAACATCGGGTGCAGTACTTGTTAAAGCATTTATGAAATAAAGAAATAGGGAAATAAGGAAATATAGGGAGAAGATTGTTTTAATAATTCAATGATTATTTATTGTTAAGGGTTTTGGTTGAAGGCTCAACCATTCATCAATTCAGATGATGCCTGGTAAATGGTTATTCGGGAAAAATCTCAGGTACCGATTATGAGTATTACTAATAAATTCCCTGACTTCGTCTTTTAAGATGTATAATTGAAGACCATGTTGAAGTTTCCGGAGACCCTGTTGCCGATTCTGATAAGAGTATAGAACCCCTTGAATCAAAATTATTTTTGTTAAAAACTGGTTTATAAATGGTAAATAAAATGAACTTCGTAAATTGCGCTTATGAATATGGCAGCTTCTCAAAATTCTATGCAGGAAAACGGATTTTTGCACGACACTGAGTTCACAGTAAGGGATTATGAATGTGACATTCAGGGTGTGGTCAATAATGCAAATTATCAGCATTATCTTGAGCATGCAAGGCACGAATTCCTGATCTCAAAAGGAATAAGCTTTGCTCAACTGCACGAAGACGGACTTGAACTCATTGTAACAAAAGTTGAAATAGAATATAAGTATCCGCTCAGGAGTCGCGACAGATTTACGGTAAAAACAAATATTCAGAGGGAGGGAAATATCCGGATTGTTTTCTTGCAGGATATCTACAGGACGAATGATATGAAGCTCATTGTGCGCGCCAGGATAACAGGAGCTGCAACGAGGAGCGGGAAGCCGGTTTATCCTGGAGAAGTACTCAAAAAACTTGGTTTGGATTAAAATCATTAATATGATAAAGTATTCAGAATTTTTTTTCACCAGGACATTATTGATCATGATACTAAATATGCCTTTTTTTTCAGTAATCTTCCCACAAATCAACAGCAATCTGAAAAAGGAATATGATAAACAGGAAGTCTATATAACCATGAGGGATGGGGTAAGGTTGTTCACGTCGATATATACTCCTAAAAACACTTCCATAAATCATCCCATTTTACTGAACAGAACCCCTTATAACATAGAACCCGGAGGGCCCTCAAATTTTAATTTCTTCATTCAACTCTATTCAAGATATGCTGAAGAAGATTATATAATGGTTTATCAGGATGTAAGGGGCAGATATATGAGCGAAGGGGTATTTGAAGATATCCGCCCTGTCATACCGGTAAAGAAGAACAATAAGGATATTGATGAGACAACTGATACCTGGGATACCGTTGACTGGCTTGTTAAAAATGTAAAACATAATAATGGGAAAGTGGGCATTTTCGGAATATCCTACCCGGGATTTTATTCTACAATGGGAATCATTAACGCACATCCTGCTGTAAAGGCTGTTTCTCCACAGGCACCGGTTACTGCATGGTTCATCGGTGATGATTTCCACCATAACGGAGCTTTCTTCCTTCAGGACTTTTTCAGTTTTTATTACAGCTTCGGCAGACCCCGCCTTTCACCCACACGCACAAGCTATTCGGGATTCAGGTATCCGGTGCCTGATAATTATGAATTCTTTTTATCTCTGGGTCCTTTAAAAAACATTTCTGCCAGGTATTTCGGGGATACAATTAAATTCTGGAACGATACATTTTCCCATCCTGATTATGACTCTTTCTGGAAACAACGGGATCCCCGGCAGTATCTTAAGAATGTGACTCCGGCTGTCATGACGGTCGGCGGATGGTTCGATGCCGAAGATCTTTTTGGTGCTCTTAATACTTACGAAGCAATTGAAACTCAGAATTCCCAGTCAGTGAAAAATTTTCTTGTAATGGGCCCATGGTCACACAGCCAGTGGCCATTTGGAAGAGCAAATAATCTGGGGAACATTTACTGGGGTCTTGATGCAAATGAAAAATTTATTAAACTGGAAAAGAGTTTTTTCGACTTTTATCTTAAAGGAGAGGGCAGCCCTGCAATGGCTGAAGCGACAATATTTGTCACTGGTTCAAATGAATGGAGGAATTTTGATACCTGGCCACCAAAAAATACTGAAGAAAAAAGTTTATTTCTTCATTCCGGAGAAGCAGCTTCATTCACGCCACCCGTAAGCAACACAGATTTTGATGAATATGTTTCTGACCCGATGAATCCTGTACCGTATACTGAAGATGTCCATACCAACAGAACTACAACATATATGACAGATGATCAGAGGTTTGCATCCCGCAGACCTGATGTTATGGTTTATCAGACAGATGTACTTGATCAAGATATTACACTCACAGGTCCGCTGACAGCTGATCTTTTCGTGTCAACAACGGGCACTGACGCAGATTTTGTAGTCAAACTGATTGATGTTTTTCCTGACGACACCAAAGCTGATGAAAGCCTTAATATTAAAGTTCCCCTTGGTGGATATCAGATGCTGGTTCGCGGTGAGGTTTTCAGGGGAAAATACCGCAACAGCTTCGAGAAACCGGAACCATTTGTTCCAGGACAAATAACCGAAGTAAAATATGGGATCCCCGATATCGCTCATACTTTCAAAAAAGGACATCGGATCATGGTACAGGTTCAGAATTCATGGTTCCCTCTTGTTGACAGGAATCCTCAAAAATTTGTCAATATTTACACTTGTTCCGATAGTGATTTTCAAAAAGCAACCCACAGAATATATCACGATTCCAGCAATCCTTCACATATAAAGGTCAACGTTCTTCAATAAAAATCAAGATTTTATCAATATGAACATAAAATATCTTTATTTTGTTTCCATATAAATAACCGATTCAAATCCAGAATTATGGGAAAAAAGAATTTCACAAGAAGGCAGTTCATGGCTACCATGGCAGCAGGCACGGGGACAGTGCTTATTGGCAATGCGATAAATGCAATTCCGTCAAAGGTTAATCCCAGGATGTTCGACCCGTTCCAGATTGTTACACTGGGAAAAACAGGCATAAAAACCACGCTTCTGGGCATGGGAACCGGATACAGCGGTTATAACCGTTCCTCAAATATTACTAGGGCAGGTGTTGCCGAATCTATTATAAAGGCTGCCTATGAAAAAGGGATCCGCTATTTTGACTGCGCCGACAGCTATGGCACACATCCGTTCACAAAAGCTGCACTGAAAGGCATCCCCAGGGAAAACTATGTACTGGGGACAAAAATGTGGGTAACAGCCGGTGGAATTCCGGAACAGGAACGGCCCGATTCCGAAATTGTCGTGGATCGTTTCCGTAAAGAACTGAATACTGACTATATTGATCTTGTCCAGCTGCACTGCATGACAACCGGAGAGTGGTCCGATCAGCAGAAGAGATTTATGGAC
>Ga0326726_10001558_pt1 | contig 21294 bp, 19 predicted proteins | sample MHFenrmetagenome_2_FD_207603 | JGI IMG/M metagenome (GOLD analysis project Ga0326726, IMG submission 207603) | Lab enriched peat soil microbial communities from Michigan Hollow, Ithaca, NY, United States - MHF15MN | ecosystem: Environmental > Terrestrial > Soil > Wetlands > Peat | place: USA... | reverse complement strand
AGGTCTCTGGAGTCGCGGGAGAGTCGGTGGTTTATGTGGATACGATTGCGGGCAAGACTTTCCCTGCGCCTGCGGAACATCCCGTCATGGACCAGAAGGGTCTTCTCTTCCAGCCCCACATTCTGGTGGTTCTACAGGGCACGACGGTCGATTTTCTGAACAGCGACAAGGTTGCCCACAACGTGTTTTGGCCGTCCGTAATGCAGGGCACAAAGAAACTGCCAGGCAAGAACCTGGGGACGTGGCCACAGGGAGAAAAGCGTCCGTTCAAGTTCGATCAGCCTGGAGTTGCATCCTTACTCTGCAACGTGCATCCGGAAATGGGCGGCTATGTCATCGTTAGTCCGACGCCCTACTACGCAACCACCGACAAGGGCGGGAACTACAAGATCGAAAATGTTCCCGACGGCCAGTACAACGTGGTCGCGTGGCATGAAGGCGCCAAGAATCAATCCAAGCCCGTCGCGGTTGCGGGCGATGCCAAAGCGGACTTCACCTTAACCAAGTAAGAATGAAACAGGAGAGCGGGCGCAGGCTCTGCTCTCCTGCTTCGGCCCAGGTTCTTCGACCCGAGGGCCCCGGAAACGATCCCATGTTGAAGCGGTTTCTCGACAAGCGGGTGGATGAGGACTGGCTGCACACTAACTTCCCTTGCATGATGGCCTGTCCCGCGCATACCAATGCTGGGCGGTACGTCGGGCTGATCGCCGAAGGCCAGTTCGAAGAAGCCTATAAGTACGCGCGCGGGCCGAACCCGCTGGCCAGCATCTGCGGCCGGGTTTGCGCCCATCCTTGCGAGACGGCGTGCCGGCGTGGCCAGATCGACAAACCCATCTCCATTCGAGGCCTGAAACGTTTCCTGACCGAGCGTTACGGACCAGAGTCCAAGCACCACATTGACGTAAATGCCGGTCGGGAAACCGCGAAGCTCCCGTTCAAAGTGGCGGTGATCGGCGGCGGCCCTGTCGGACTTTCCGCGGCACATGACCTGGCGTTGATGGGCTACGCGGTCACGATCTTCGAAGCCGCGCCCGTCGCCGGCGGCATGCTGTACCTCGGTATTCCGGAATACCGGTTGCCGCGGGATGTCATCGAGGCCCAGGTTCGTGAGATTCTCGCCACCGGCGACATCACGCTCAAGCTGAACCAGGCTGCGGGGCGCGACTTCCAGATCGCCGATCTGCGCCAGCAAGGTTTCGACGCCATCCTGATCGCCATCGGAGCGCACCGCAGCCGCGACTTGACGATTCCGGGCGTGGAGCTCGACGGCGTGCATCGCGGCGTGGATTTTCTGCTCAATGTCAACCTTGGCTACAAATTCACCATTGGCCGCAACGTGCTGGTGATCGGAGGGGGCAACGTCGCCATGGACGTAGCCCGCTCGGCGGCGCGCGAAGTGTTGCGCCAGCATGCGGCGGGCGTGGAAGAGCTAGCGCCGGCGGAGGAAAACGTTGCCGCCGTCGCCACCAAGGAGATGGTGGATATCTCACTCTCCGCCCTGCGCATGGGAGCGCAGGAAGTTCACGTGGTCTGCCTCGAGAAACGCGATGAGATGCCCGCCGCCCTGGAAGAGATCGAAGAAGCTGAGATGGAGGGCGTGATCCTCCACCCGGGATTTGGGCCAAAGCGCTTGGTCGGCAGGGAAGGCAAGGTCGTCGCGCTGGAGTGCCTGAAGACGAAATACGTTTTCGATGAAAACCGGCGCTTTAATCCTGCATTCTACGAAAACAGTGAGACGCAGATCGAATGCGATACGGTCATCATGGCGATCGGCCAGACGACAAAGCTCGATTTTCTGCGACCCGAAGATGGCGTAGATGTATCGCCGCGCGGTTTGATTGCAGTGAACCCGCATTCGCTGATGACTTCCGCTGCCGGGATTTTCGCAGGCGGTGATTGTGTTTTCGGCCCGCGGCTGATCATCGACAGCGTCGGGGACGGGAAGCGTGCCGCCATGGGCATCGACGAATTTCTGCGCGGCACACAGCACCCTCAGCCGGTCATCGAAGTCACCGACCTCAAGCGCCACGCGATGCCGCAGGAGTTCATGGACCTGGTCCGGCAGCCCATCCCTATGCTGCCCATCGACCGCCGGACCGGCATGACCGAAGTGGAAGAGGGCTACGACGAACAATCCGCCATGACTGAGGCGCAGCGTTGCCTGCACTGTTGGGTCAACACCATCTTTGAGGGCTACGCGGACGACGCCTCGATCTGCATTCTCTGCGGCGGATGTGTGGACGTTTGCCCGGAAAATTGTCTCGAACTGGTCACGCTCGACCGCGTGGAATTCAGTGCGGAGACGATCGAGCACCTCTCGGTCAACCAAGCACTTTACGAAGCCGAATTGCCCGACATCACTGCAGAAGAGCTGAATCATGGTGTAGGTTCCGTAATGCTGAAAGATGAGACGCGCTGTATCCGTTGTGGACTATGCGCGGCGCGGTGCCCGGTGAACACCATCAGCATGGAGTCGTACAACCTGTTGCCGGCCGAACCGACTGGACTAATTTCCATCGAGGCGATCGATGCGCGTCTGCGCGCCCAGCCGGCCGCAACCGCGGGTGCTCTAAAATAACTATGGCAGAAGAAAAAAAAGACCGAGTGCAAGCCTCCGCCAACCCCGGCCTGGACCGCCGGGAGTTCTTCGTCTGCATGGGACTCGGGTCTCTGGGGATGGCGGCGGCTGGAACGGCCGCCTTCGGATACCAATTTCTCTCGCCCAACGTGCTCTATGAACCTTCGCCGATCGTCAACATGGGCAAGCCGGAAAGCTATGCGCTCGACTCCGTCACCCTCGACGTGGACGCTCGCATCTTCGTAATTCACGGCGCCGAAGGATTCTTCGCCCTAAATGCGGTATGCACGCATCTGGGCTGTCTGACCGCATGGAAGCCGGAGATCGAGACCATCGCCTGCCCCTGCCACGGCAGCAAGTTCACGCGCGAAGGCGTGAAGAAGGAAGGTCCCGCTCCCAAGCCGCTGCCCTGGCTGCGGATGTGGCTCAGCGAAGACGGCGAACTGATGGTGGACCGCGCGAACGAAATCCGTCCGCTCCAGTTCGTGAGGGTTTAGAAAATGAACGCGACGTTCACCAAATACTTCGAAGAGTTGCGCGCAAGCCGGGTGTGGCGCTCGATTTTCCGCGGCGGCACCGGAGCCAGCACGCTGCGCAAGTCCATGGCGATCCAGCAGAACGTTTTCCTGCACCTGTTTTCCACCAAGGTGCGGAAGCGCATGCTCGAATTCAACGCCACCTGGTATCTGGGCACACTGACGCTGGGAACGTTTGCAATCCTGACGATCACTGGCATTCTACTGATGCTCTACTACCATCCCTCCGCGCCCCAGGCGTACGCGGATACTAAGGACTTGCAGTTTGTCGTTTCTTCGGGCCAATTCCTCCGCAACCTGCATCGCTGGTCGGCCCACGCCATGGTGTTCCTGGTGTTCGCGCACATGTTTCGCGTCTTTTATCGCGGAGCCTATCGTCCACCACGCGAGTTCAATTGGGTAATCGGCGTGGTCCTGCTGCTGATCACGCTGTTGCTCAGTTACACCGGCTACCTGCTGCCGTGGGATCAACTGGCGTTCTGGGCCATCACGGTCGGATCGAACATTGCGTCGGCGGTCCCGTTGGTGGGCGCCAAAATTCGCTTTCTGATGCTTGGCGGACACTTCGTCAATGCCAATGCGTTGCTTCGCTTTTACGTGTTGCACTGCATGATTCTGCCGCTGGTAGCGCTTCTCTTTGTTGCCGTCCACTTCTGGCGGATTCGCAAGGATGGGGGCCTGTACGCGCGCCACAGCGAGCCGGATGTTGTGATGACCACAGCTGCGGCGAGGCGGTCGCTATGAGTGATCTTAAAGACAAAGACTTCATCGCCGGGGTAGGTTCAGATCAGCGCAAATCGCCGGTGCGTGTTGCGTTCGTCACGCGCCGCACTTCCGCCCAGGTGAAGGCGCACGACGAACCCATTGTGCAGTCCTTCCCCGAAGTGCTCTTTCGGGCCGCGATTGCGGTTCAAGCACTAACCATCGCGCTCGTCCTGATTTCGCTGTTCTTCAACGCGCCGCTGGAGGGTTTGGCCGATCCTTCGCACACGCCCAATCCCGCCAAGGCGCCCTGGTATTTCCTCGGCTTGCAGGAATTGCTGCACTATTTCCCGCCAGTCATAGCCGGAGTGTTGGTGCCCACTCTGGTAGTGTTGGCGCTGATTGTGATTCCGTACTTCAACATCAACATTGAGGCGGAAGGCTTGTTTACCAAAGATCGCGAGAAGCGCCTGCGTATTTTCTGGGTCGTGGCTATCGCTTTCTGTCTGTTTCTAGTGCTCTTCGATGTGATCGTGGCGCTCGTGCCCACCATCATCACGTTGGCGCTGATGGTGCTGGCCGCCTCCACGCCGCCGAATTCTCCGTCCAAGTTGCGCCGCTCGCTTGTGGCCAAGCCTCTCTCTTTCTGGATCATGAGCTGGTTCTTATTCGAACTGGTGGTGCTGACTGCGGTCGGCACCTTTTTCCGCGGCCCGGGCTGGTCCTGGGTTCTGCCCTGGAGGAGTTAAGTGCGGGTTCCGGAAATCGTCGAAAGACTCCGCCAGTGGCTCTTGGGCGACACGGTGCGCATCTTTGGCTGGGTAAGCCTGGTGTTGCTGGTGCTGCTGGCGATTGCACCCGCGAAGGACTTCTTTGCCGACTGGCGCCGTTACCAGCGGGGCTACAAGCAGCTCATAAGCAAACGAAGCGACGCCCTCACGCTGCAACGCCATTTCGAACCTGGTATTCAGCAGATCTGGCTGCCGGAAGTGGGCGTGGTCGATCGCTGCACGACCTGTCACAGCGCGCTCAAAGAAACCACTTTGCTGGATGTCACCCGCCAGCCCTACCGACATCATCCCGACATTCCCCACAAGTTGGAAGAATTCGGCTGCTCGGTGTGCCATCGCGGACAAGGCGCGGCGACATCGGTGGAAGAGGCTCACAAAAGCACCCTTGCCTGGGAAGAGCCAATCCTTCCCGCGAAGTACCTGGAGTCATCCTGCGGCCAGTGTCACCAGCAGGACCTGAAAGGCACGCCGCAATTGAATCTTGGCCGCAAGATGCTGGCCGAGTACGGATGCGTTCACTGCCACACCATCAAGCGGCCGGATGGCGCTGTCCTTACAGGCACCGACGATCCACCATCACTGGCTCACATTGCGGACAAAACGTCGCGGGAATGGATCTACGCCTGGCTGAAAGACCCGCAGGCGTACTCGACCACCGCTACCATGCCGAATTTCAAGCTGAAGGATGAAGACGCGCGCGATATCTCGGCATTCCTGATTTCTTCCAGTACCCCGGCCTCGCTCGAGGTGGTGGCGGCTTCGCTTGACGCGGCGAAAAAAGTAAAAGACGACACCACCTTGCAAACGAAAGCCGCCAGCCTGTACGGCGAGTCTTTCTGCGCCTCCTGCCATGCAGTGCAGAATGCCGCCGGCAACCTGGTCGGCGGCAATCTCGGACCGGAACTGACCAAAGTCGGTTCGAAAGTCAAGCCGGAGTGGCTGCAGGCTTGGGTTCGTAATCCGCATGACTACGATCCGCCCACCGGGATGCCTCACTACCGCTTCTCTGACCAGGAGGTCGGCTTGCTCACTGGATTCCTGATGGGCAAGGCTGACTCCGACCTGCTCGCCAACGTGCATCTGGATGCGGCTACCCCCGAGCAGATCGCGCACGGCAAGCGCCTGGTCAACGACTACGGCTGCGCATCTTGCCATGAAATCAACGGCATCAAGCGGCCGGAGAACTTTGCTCCCGAACTGACGAAGATCGGCTCGAAGCCGGTGAATCAGCTGGCCTTCGCTCCCCGCGTGCCCCACACGCTGTATGACTATCTTGACGCAAAGATCAGACAGCCGCGCGCCTTTGGTCCTGGGCTCAAAATGCCCCAGTACACCTTCAACACTACACAGGTCAATGCGCTGGTCAACGCGCTGCTCTCTCACAACGAGCGCGCGCTCACCATACCCTCCGCGAAGACGGTTGCCGCTCTGCCGGCGTCGCATTACGAACCGGCCGGAAAAGCGGGGCAATTGATCAACGATCTGAATTGTTTCTCCTGCCACGCCATCAACGGACGCGGTGGTGATATGGCCCCCGACCTGACCTGGGAGGGCAGTTCAGTCCAACGCGAGTGGCTGGTGCAGTTCTTCCGCAACCCGAACACGTTGCGTCCGGCGCTCATTCGCCGCATGCCGAAGTTCAACCTGACCGACGCCGAGGTCAATACGCTCACCGACTACATTATGACTGTCTACCAGGCGCCCAAGATCGATCGCGACTCCATGCCACTCGCCGGCTACCCGGCCGGACAGGTCGAACTAGGCAGGCAACTCTACTATTCGAAATACAGTTGTCAGGCCTGCCACATCATTGATACGAAGCAGGACAAAGGTTACATCGGTCCGACGTTGACTCACGTTGGCTCACGCCTCACCGCCGCCTGGATCTATAACTGGATGAAGGATCCGCAGGCGCTGCGGCCGGGCACGCAGGAGCCGAAACGCAACATGAGCGATGACGATGCGCGTGCGTTAACAGCGTTCCTGATGAGCCAGAAGGGGCGTGAAACGCAGGAGGCGAAGAGGCGATGAAGCGCACCGCCTGCAGCATGATCCTGGTTGTCGTGGCTCTTTCTGTGGGATGCTCGCGGCAACCTAAGAATTCTGTCTTGGCCGCCCAGCCGACCGCCTACGGCGCCGCGATCGTGGAATCAAGCGGTGGCAAACAGACTGCGGAAGTTGGCACTCCTCTTCCGCAGCCCGTGGTTGTGCAGGTCAACGACGAACAGGGCAACGCCGTAAGCGGAGCCCTCGTGGTCCTGCGCGGGCCGAACGGAGTCTATCTTGATCCAGCCGCCGGTACAACCGACTCCAGCGGACAGTTCACCACCAACGTTTCGCTCGGTGTGATCCCCGGCCGCTATCAAATCACCGCCAGCACAACCACCAAAGCGGGGAAGAATGTAGAGTTGAAGATTGAAGAGATTGCCCTCGGCTATCAGGAGATGCTCGGCAGCCAGCTCAACGACCAGTACTGCGCTCGCTGTCACAATCAGGAGTCCACGCCGGAGCGCGTATCGAACTACGACAACCTTGAAGTGAAGCCGCACCCCTTCACGGAAGGCGACACACTGAACAAGATGAGCGATGCCGATCTCACCGCCATCATTTCGCATGGCGGCCCGGCGCTGAACAAGTCCCCACTGATGGCTCCCTACGGATATACTTTGTCGAAGTCCGAAATCCAAGCCTTGATCGCCTACATTCGGATGGTTTCCGATCCCCCTTACGGAGCTCCCGGCATTGTGTACGCGCAGAAGTAGCGGCTGGTTATTGATTTCTATCCTCAGCCTCGCCTCCCTTGCAGCAGGCCAGGCGCTGACTCCCGCGGAGATCAAAGAGCCGCAGATGCGAGCGCTGCAGGAGAAGTACTTTCAGCAACTGCAGACCATTGGCGCCGAAGTCCAGGGTCACATCTTTCCCTATGCGTTTTATTTCAGCCGGGTGCTCGATCTCGAACTTTCGCAACAGGAGCGTGCCGATCAGCGTTCCCTACGCTTTGACAACTACGGTGGAATGACCGTCGTTGAAATCACCGGTAACTACTTCGCGGCGTATTCCTCCGACCTGATGGACAAGAGCCACCGCGCCCTGCGCACCTTCCAGGATGTGATGCTGCCGATCGTGGAAATTGCGATGGCCGGGCTTAAAGAGAATCCCGACGTGGATGGGTTTGCGATGGAGATTTCGCATCATGTCCGTGGCAAGGCGATGGGCATGAGCATGGAGCGTCCTGAAAACCTGGTGTTGGTGCTCTCGAAAGAAGCGGCCTTGCGCCTGGCCAACGCCAAAACTGAGAACGACCGCCAGGCCGCGATCCTTGACGGGCAGTTTTTCATCAATGGCGAACCATTTGTTTTGTATCTGAGCGATCGTGCCGCTCAGGAAGCAGCCCGCGTCCAGGAACAGAATCCGGTGGCTGCCGGCGCCAGCCAAGAGTCGGGACAAAAGTCAAAATCGTCGAAACCAACCGGTACCGCCGCCACCATGCATCCGCTTCCGCGCATGGCGTCTCCCGACCCGACACCCACTCCGCCCCGTGACACCTCGCCCGATGCTCTGGCCAAGATCCAGGCTTCCTATCAGAAGATGATTGATCTGGTGGTGAAAGAGCTCGATTCTCAGGCGCACTTTGTCTCCTACGCGCAGCCCGCAATGGTGGCGTTCCGCAAAGGTGCCTACCTCGAGTTCTCCGTCAACACGACCCTGCCACCGAGCGCGGCGGGCAGCCGATACAAGTTGGCCGCTCTCGCGTTCGACGACCATATTGCCCACGTGATTCGCCCCGTGATGGCTTACTTCAAGGGCGATCTTGGCTTGGACGGCTTCGCTTTCAGCACGACGATCCACCTGGCAGACAAGTCGGCTCCAAGCCAGGGGAGTGAAGCCGTCGAATTCTTCTTTCCCACTGCCGCTCTGCGCTGTTATGAAGCGTACGACTGCACCGGACAACAGCTTATCGACGGAAGTTCGGTTCTCATCAACGGCGAGCGGGTAAGTCTGGACCTGCAGATTGCGGAGGCCAGCGTCCCGTGAAGGCTTTTCCGGGAAGTTCGTTGGGACATCCAACCCAAGGGGCTTGGCCTTCACATTGGCCGCTGGATGGCGCCTAGCGCCCATTCAGTACTATCCAACAACCCCACAATAACCCCACAGCGCTTTCATCGCTACGCCCCAAAACGTGTTCGTGCGACCCCAGTCACACCGCGCAACCCGTTGATACATCGTTCCCAGCCGCACTCATAACCCAAAGGTCGGTGGTTCAAATCCACCCCCCGCAACCACTTACGGATTTTTTAAGGACTACGAGCGTAGTCCCCAATCCAAAAATCACTGTATCGCCGTTTGTTTCGGGCCTCAAATTCTTCAGGGAAACCTCCTTCGCCCCATCCTTCAGTTGCCGTTTGATCGCCGGTGGCAACCCCAGCGCTGCTACCCGGCTGTTGGCTCGGCGCTTGCTTTTTCAAATGCCGAGCCGTAGGTGTTCATGGTGGTCGCTGAAAGCGGCTGAGGGCTTGCGGATCGTTCGCAAGTTCGTCGAGAAGGACCTTGAGCGCCACGTGGCGACCGAGCTTGAGGTCTTCCGCCTCATACAACCACTCCCATGCCCCCACCCCCGATTTTGTTGAGGATGCGGTAATGGGAAACGGTTTGCCCCACGGGTTGGGGAGGAGTAGTCACTGGGTAGAGATGTTAGGTGGGTGTTGAGCAAAGGTCAATCGAAAGGAGCGCGGACGGCCATGCGATCAACGACATACTTGGTCTCATCCCCCATCTTGTCTGGCTCGATCCGCTGGCGTGCCGCACGTGATCGTTCCGCGTCGCCGGTCGGCAAAGTTCGACGAGACACATCGACGGGGGGTGGCTACAGTCAGCATTTTGATTTGAGCCACAAGGCAGCTACTGCAGCTTCGCGAACTCCGCCTTTGCTTGCTTAAGGACAGGCATGTCGGGGTCGGCATCCTTCCACAGCGTGAGGAAATCCTGATAGGCGGATTTTGCCTTTGCTGTGTCTCCGGACAGAACATAAGATCTTCCCAGTTGCAGACGCGCCAGGACTCCGATCGGATCGCTAGCGACGACTCCTCGATGATCGACGATCTTCTGGAACTCAGAGCTGGCTTCAGCGCCTTGATGCGCACTCAGATAGGCCTGGCCGCGCACGTACACCGGATAGAGTGCTCCGAAGAATCCTTGTAGATTGCTACGTGGCGTGCCTAGTTCATAGGGAGCGGCGATTAACAGCGCTTCGATCGCTTTTGAAGGCTGCCGACGATTTAGCGCAAGAATCGCACGAAGCACGGGCAGGTAGCTAAACCTGACAGAAGTGTCTTCAGGGAAATTCTTTTCCAAGTCGTCAGCCAGAGCTTGTGCCCGCGAAGAACTGCCCGCGAGCGCCAGGGCCAAGGCAGCGCCGTACTCAACTTCACGATCTTTCGCGAGTGCAAGTACTACTTCCGCACGCTGCCTGGCTGCGGTGGCGTTGCCCACAAGCGCCTCCCGCAGCGCCGCTCCGGTTTCGAACAAGGCAGCTCGTTCGCGATGCCCAGCCTGCTCTGCCAACTCTGCCGCTTGCAACGACATTTTCCGTGCGTCTCGTAGTCGTCCGCTGTAAGCCAGCACAAATGACTCGTGATGTGAGAGCCAATCTTCTGCTTCCGAATCACGTTGACTCAAAGACACTTCACGTGCCATTGCTGAATCGTCGGTCTTCAAGAACGCCAAGTCGTATTTCAAAATGAGGAAGTCTGGCATTTCCAGTTTACGGTCCGCGGCCCTCTTAAGGGCCGCCTCGGCATCCCCCAAACGGTCAAGGTAGATGTAGTCGGAAGCGAGATTCAAATATCCGATCGGGGCATCGGGATCGAGTTCGATCGATTTCTGGGCCTCTTCCACAGCTCTCTCAAATTTGCCTAAACCGGTATAAGTGAAGCCTGCCAAGAAATCGTGCGGAGTCGTGTCGCGGGGATAGGATCGTGACCACGCTTGGCAAATCTGTTGCGCCTTTTCCTGGTTTCCCGTCGTCCTCCCCGCATAATACGCGGTGATGAAAAACTTCTCCTGCTCGCTGGCACGATCGCGCAATTCGTACGCCTTGCTGGTGTGTGCGGACGCAAGAGCAGATTCCCCTGTATGGCCATACATGAGCCCGAGCGCAGCATGCGCCATGGCGAATTGAGGATCGATTTCGATGGCTCGTGTGAAGAAGGGGATCGCAGCCGGCGGGTCGGAATAGACTAACTGCCAGCCTCGGCTGTAAGCCTTCAGCGCATCCAAAGATGGAGTCGTAGCTTCCGCCAGGGGCATATCGTGCTGCCCCACGCTGGTGAGCGATTCCCCGACGTGACTCCTGAACCTTCTTGCGACTTGGTCCAGGGCATGCAAAACCTCTTCCTTGCGAGCTGCCTGCACCTGCTCCTCGTCAAGAACTTCGCCGCTGTGACAATTGACGGCATTCAGTCCCAGGACGTACTGGCTTCCAAGGGCTGCAATGGAACCGTTCAACACGGCGGCGCTTCCGGTTCGCTCGCAAATCTCCCGAGCCATTTCGGGAGTTAAATGCGCATCGGCTGGTTGGCCCATCAAGCGGAGCGATTGGTGAATACGTTCATCGGAAACCAGTCGCAAGAACGGCGATTGCTGAAGCTGCACCGAGAGGCCTTGCCGCAGTGTGCCGTCAAAGACTGGATCACCAGTCGAGTTCGCGAAATCCGCGAGCACCAGAGTGTCTTTTTCGCTGAGCGCGGGGGACGGATGAAGGAACAGACGAAAAGCCCCCGCAGCCACCACGACCAGAAGCACGACTGACGCAGCGATCCAGCCCCACGGCCTAGACTCATTCACCTGCACCTGAAGTTTGGTATGGCTTGCGGCGACTATGTTCAGTTCGGGGCCCGGTACCAGTTTCACATCCTCTGCGAACCGATAACCGCGTCCCGGAACGGTGACGATGTATTGGTGGTCTTGCGGACTCTCACCTAAGGCTTTGCGCAACAGGAAGATGTTCCGGCTGAGGTTGGCTTCTTCGACGAAGGTGTCGGGCCAGACCGTCTTCATTAGATCGTCTTTGGTGACGACTTCCTGGCTGTGACGAATCAGGACGAGAAGAATCTGAAAGGTCTTTGGCGTCAGAGGAACGGTTTCGTCGCCCCGGAGCAGAAGTTCTTTATCCGGGTCAACCCGAAAAGGACCAAACTCGAAGAGTCGTTTCATCCTTTGTTCTGGAGTTGTGGCCATCGGGAGCACCTGGCTCAAGGGGAAGGAAGACGAGCTTGGAGGAAGATTCTAGCACGGTCCGCCCTGGATTCAGCTTGCAGTCCTTCCCTAAGCAGGCATCGTAACTCCTTTCTTTCCTGTTCGCTACGAGGCTGCGAGAAACTATCAGAAATTATCACGGGCTTTGTAAGGACTATTCCCCCTCCCTTCGCGCAAGCTGCCGGCAGGTTCCCCACGAAGTTCAATTGAACGAGCGAGCCAATGGGGCGCCACAGCAGGGACTATGGCAAAGCAGACGAAGATCACGATCGAAACCGATTCCTTGCTGCTTATGCGTAGAACAGTTTCACTGCGAGGCTGGTGTCCGGAGTGTGCCGCTGAGAGCGAAGTCATTCCCTTCGACGGCATCGGGGTGATCTCGAATCTGACGCCATCAGAAGTGCAGGCGTGGCTCGAATGCGAGGCCATTCACCATTCGCATGCCCCAGATGGCACGCACTTGATTTGCCTGAACTCCCTGCTCAAACGCGTACAGAAATCCAAAACCGATTAGCGCCTAATCGCGCAGTGTGAAAAGGAGGAGTTATGAAGTCCAAAATCCTGTGGTGGTTGCAACGGGTAGGTTGTGGCCGTCCAGTGGCCAGATTCGCTCGATTGTTCCTGGTGGTCTCCATTATGTGCAGCTTGCTTGCCGCCTCTGCAAGTGCCGCACCTTTCGTTTACGTCGTCACCCTAAGCCAGCAGTTTGGCACCATTGATCTTGCTACCGGCCAATTTACTTCCATCGGCAGCCCCACGCCGGACGGTATGTCAAACCTTGTGTGGTGGAATGGGTCATTACTAAGCCTTGCAACGACCGGTGCCAACGCCGGCTATCTGGTCAAGATCGACTCTGCGACAGGCGGCGAAACGGTCCTGCGCGCGATTACGTACAACGGGCAACCAATGGGATTCAATGTCTTCGATCTTGCCAAAGTCCGTGGAGGTCTCTACGTCACCGACTTCAGCAACAATCTTTATTCTGTGGATTTCGCGACCGGCGCTGCGACTCCTGTCGGGCCGAACGGCGGAACCACTGGTTTGAGACCCGATCCAAACATTCCTTTCACTTTCAATAACGACGGCACGTTCAATCTCTGCGACGAGGGTTTGTACGGGTTCGAAGGAAAGCTTTACGCGACCTTCGACTCCTACGCCATTGATCCGAACCAGACTCCGCCTGCCAGGGCCCACGAATACATGTCGCCGTATGTGTGGCAAATCGATCCTCGCACGGGAGCCGCAACCTTCGTCGCCAACACCGACTGGCAACTCAGCGCCTTGGTGGCGGTCAACGGGAAGTTCTATGCTTTCGAAGCCGTGATCGACGCGTTCGATTTCAATTACAACGTGCCCGTCGCGCATGCCGAACTCGTAACGCTGGATCTAAGAACGGGTAAAACCACCACAGTGGCCGACATCGTTCCCAATCCTGGTCCAATTTTCGGAGCCGCCCCAGTCCGCTAGGACAACGTCGGTGCAGCCACGGGTTTGCGCTAGGGCCCAGTGTGGAAAAAGAGCCTGGGCCCAAGTGCGACCTGCGATATCTCGGGTCATGTCGCAGATCTGAATGGCAAGTACAAATTTCGCGTCTCCGAAGTCACATACCAGCCGGGATATGTTGGCGACGACAAGCTCGTTTGGAAGCCGATTTTGGACTGGATCGTCGCGCACAGATAAGTCGGGCAGGGCGGTCCGCCTTGTAAATCGCCCCCGAACCTGAGGGCAGTCGCAAAAAAGGCGGATGATTCGGATGGGGAGCCGGACGTCCGCCGCATTACAAGGCAGTTTCCTCGGAGGGGAATTATGAGACGCATCAGCATGCCGACCAACTCACCCAGGACCCCATCTTTACGCTGAAAGTAATTTTTGTCTTGACATAAAAGTATTGTCGGCGCCTAATAGGCGTCATGACGCCGGCCGTCCAAGTCATTCAAAACATCGATGCGGTCGCGGCACTATTTAGCGCGCCGCGCCTCAAGATATTGGCCGAACTGGCAGAGCCGGACACCGCCGCGGCCATCGCCCGCCGCGTGGGGTTGCCGCGCCAGCAAGTGAGCTATCACGTCCGCGAACTGGAGCATGCGGGACTCGTAACCTTCGTGGAGGAGCGGCGCAAGGGAAACTGCGTGGAGCGGGTAGTCCAGGCCGCAGCGCGCAGTTATGTGGTGAGTCCCGCGGCGTTGGGGGCGCTCGGATCCACGCCCGCCGAGCAGCGGGACACTTTTTCCATTGGATACCTTGTAGGACTCGCCGCCCGAGCCATTCGCGATCTCGCATGGCTGAGCGTGCGTGCGGCAGCGGCGAAGAAGCGTGTGTCCACCATGGCGATGGACGTGGATATCCGCTTTGCTACCGCGGAATCGCGCGCGTCCTTTGCGCAAGAGTTATCGGCTTTCATTGCCACGCTCGTGGCGAAATATCACAGCGCTGAAGGACGCTCCTTCCGCCTGATCGCCGGTGTTTACCCGGCCATTACATCCGCATCGACCCCAGAACCAGGAGACCAAGCATGCGTAAACATGAATTGAAGATCGAAGTAGCGGCAACTCCCGCCGAATTGTGGAAAGTGCTATCGACGGCGCAAGGCATACAGAGCTGGTTCGCGCCGATCGCGAAGGTGGAACCGGGCGTCGGCGGCAGCATCACCATAGGCTGGGGACCGGGAATGGAAATGACCCAGGCGATCGAAGTGTGGGAGCCGGAGAAGCACCTCCGCGCGGGGCACACCGAGTACTACATTGAAGTCAACGGTGCCACGACCATCCTGCGCCTGGTCCAATCCGGATTCGGCGACGACGCCAAATTCGACGGCGAGTTCGAATCGACCGGCACCGCGTGGCCCGTCTTCATGACCATGCTGAAGCGAAGCGCCGAAGCAGGTGTCGATTCCTGCACGAATGCGACGACCTTCCGCTTCCTGGACATTCCTTCAAGAGAAGTGTGGCATCGCCTCATTGCCGATAAGCAGTTCTGCGACGCTCTCGTCGGCGGCACGATCCGTCACTTCCATCCGCGCGGATGCTACTGCGTCGATTTCGCGGACAAGATGTTATCTGTCTTCGCGGAGAATTGCGCCGGCAAAACAGCGCTCACCGTCGCGTGGCTGCTCTACGGACACACAGACGCCAACGCCTGGCGCGATCGCTGGGGACAGTTGATCGACAAGGCCATCGGAACGGAAAACACTTAGCCACTGATCTTCGAAGGAGGATAGGATGCGTTTTCACAGACGCCAACTGCTACGAACACTCTCATTTGCTTTTGGGTCGAGCTTCATCTTGGGCCGACAAGGCATCGTGGCGCAGACGGGCACACAGCCAACGACCTCTTCTCCCGCTGCGGGGGCGGTTGTTACAAAGGGGGCCGCTACAGGAGCGGAAATGGAAAAAGTGATGGGAATCGGAGGATTTTTCTTCCGAGCCAAAGATCCGAAGGCGTTGGCGAGTTGGTACCGGCAGCACCTGGGAATCTCGCTCATGCCATCGAGCGAAGGGGATCCCGTTTGGCAGCAAGAGGCAGGCCCGACCGCTTTCGCGCCTTTTCCTGAGACGACCAAATATTTCGGGGATGCCCAAAAGGTCTGGATGCTGAACTTTCGAGTCCGGGATCTCGACAAAATGGCGGCCCAGCTACGGGCCGCAGGAATCGAGATCAAGATTTACCCGCCTGATCCCACCGGCCGGTTTGCCCGCGTGCATGACCCCGAGGGAAATCCGATCGAATTGTGGCAACCTGCAGGACCAAACGCTCCACGCTAGGTTACTAAGCAGTTCAGGACGGAAATGAGAAGGTCCGGGAGGGCCGAAAGGCGCGTGGCGGCAAAACTGCCGCTTTCCTCAGCGCGTAATGGTTAGCTGCATGAGACAACGGCCTGCGTGCAATCGCCTGATCTCGACTGTTGTCTAATTTTCTTCTCATTCAGGAGTTGAGCGTCACTCCCCAGATTGCCGACTTGTCGTTCCTAATCCTTTCGATATACGCTCTGGTACTCGCCTGCGACTCGATCGGAGCGAACCTCGCCGGAGTGGCGCATGAAGGAATTGACCACCAATGACGACTGCGAACGGTTCCGGACCGGCGCAGCGAAGTATGCCGCCTACCTCGAGACGCCCGAGGGCCGACTGCGCCTCGACCTCGCCTTCGCCAACTTGCAGGAGTTTCTCCCGCAGGCCACACGGCCTTTGCACGCCCTGGATCTTGGGTGCGGTACCGGCGCCATCGCAGTGCGCCTGGCGCGACTTGGTCTTCACGTCACGTTGCTGGATGCATCCGAACCGATGCTGGATCTCGCGGAACGTGCCGCGCGGGAAGCAGGAGTTACAAAGAGGATTGCGCTGAAACACGGCGATGCCACTCAATTCGCAAACTTGTTCCACGCCGGGTCGTTTGATGTAGTTCTTTGCCACAATATCCTGGAACATGTTGACGACCCATGTGCTGTGTTGCGCAGCGCGGCTCACGCCTTGCGAGATACGTCGAGCCTAATCTCGGTATTGGTGCGTAACCAGGCAGGTGAGGTGTTTAAGGCCGCAATACAAGACGGCGACTTGGCCGCGGCCGAGCATAATCTCACCGCTGAGTGGGGACATGAGGCCCTGTACGGAGGAAGAGTGCGACTATTTACGGCGGAGAGCCTGCAAGCCATGCTGGTCGAATCGTCACTCGCGGTCACTGCAGAGCGTGGCGTACGGGTTCTGTCGGATTACTTGCCGTCGAGGGTTTCCCGAAATGATGAGTACGAGCGGATTTTTGAGCTGGAGCGGAAGCTCGGCAGGCGACCGGAGTTTGCCGCCGTTGCCCGCTACACGCAGTGCCTGGCACATTGCGCAGATCCAGTTATAGCAAGCCCAGTCATGAAGGACGGTGCATGAACAACGTTAGCGAACAGTCTTCACCGTCCGGATCTCGCATGACACCTGATGCCGGGATTGCGCTCGGGCTCGGCCTGACCAACGAGTGCAATCTCGCCTGCGCCTTCTGCTACCGCGATCCAACTCGCGCGGATCGTCTCTCCCTCGATCACGTGAAGGCAGTCATGGAACGCCTGCCTGTGCGCTCGGTGAATCTCGGCACCGGTGAGAACGGCATGCATCCCGACTTCAAGGCCATACTGGCCTACCTGCGGACGAAACCGGTCAAACTCACCATCACTTCCAATGGTCACAGTGTTGCTGTTCTGGAAGACAATGAGCTGCGCGCCTTCCATGACATCGAGTTTTCTCTCGATTACCCGACGCAAGCCGAACAGGATGCACAGCGCGGAGATGGTAATTGGGCACTCATCCACCAACAGGCAGACCGGTGTGTGATGCTGCATATTCCTGTAACCATCATCGCCGTCATGATGAAGTCGAACTACTTGCGGTTAGCAGATGTGGCGCGAGTCGCCAAACAGTTTGACGCTCCCCTGCGAGTGAATGTGTACCAAGCCGTGCGATCGGATGCCTATGCCCTGAACTACGAAGAGTATTGGGAGGGGTTCCGGCGCCTCTTTGCGGAGACTGATGTGATCGCGATTGGCGAGCCGCTGGTTCGCGCCATGGCGGGGCTCCCACCGCTCCGAGCCGGTTGTGGCGTGAGCACCGTACGAGTGACACCAAGAGGCACGACGCAACCCTGCGTCTATTGGCCGGGATCAGGGGAGCCGCTTTCAGATTTGATCTCCACAGGCGCCAACATTCTGAGCTCAACTCCTTTCGAGCAGGCACGGACACTTCCTCAACCCTGCAATCCGTGCGAGTTTCGCGAGTCGTGCCACGGTGGATGCGCCGGGCGACGGCGCCTGCAAGGCGCACTACTACAGCCGGACTCGTATTGTCCGATCATTCGCGGGCAACGCCCACGACTCGAGATTCGCATAGCCGCAAATCGCGATCTGCCCAAGCTGAGCAGTTCCTGCACGACCGTCGTGATTGCCAGGTAGTGTGATTTGCGACCGCTCGCGAACTAAGAGATCTCTAGCTCCTACACTGACTCTGGGTTGCACACTATAATCACGCCGATGGCCAACGACCCTTTCCTGTCGTGGGCGAACCGGACCGTGCTTCGCCCGGGACGCGACGAGCCCTACCTGTGCATACAGGACATCGTCGTGTTCGTCCGCGACCTGGAAGTGAGCAAGCGGTTCTACGTCGACCAACTGGGCTTCGAACTGATCACAGAACAGTGCCTTCCCACCGGCGTCCGTTGGATTGAAGTAGCGCCTCCCGACGGCAGCGCCAATCTCGCGCTGGTTGAGCCCAAGCCTGACCGCCCCGAATACAAGCTGATTGGCGGCTACCGCTGGGTTCTTTTTATGACGGAAGATGTTCAGGCCACGTACAAGGAATGGAGCGAACGCGGGGTTCGGTTCTTATTTGCGCCGGAGACGCCGGGATGGGGCGGGACCTATACACGGTTTGAAGATCCGGACGGGAATGCGTTTGGACTGGAAGGGTTCGATGAGGTAAGGCGAAGCCTGGAGTCGCGCCGGCAGGAGCACGCGGAGAAGCTCGAAGCCGAACGCCGCGTCGCACAGGAGCTCGAAATAGCCAGACAAGTGCAGGCACGGTTGTTTCCGCAGATTCAACCGGAGTTGAAGACCGTGGAGTACGCAGGCATCTGCCTGCCGGCTCGGCAAGTAGGCGGGGATTATTTCGACTTTCTGAATCTCGGGCCGGAACGGCTGGGGCTGGTCATCGGCGATGTTTCCGGCAAGGGGATCGCTGCAGCCCTGCTGATGGCAAATCTGCAGGCCAGCCTGCGGAGCCAGTCGGCGTTGGCCTTTGATCAGCCTCAGGCATTGCTCAGATCCGTGAACCGCTTGTTCTATGACAACACCAGCGAAAGTGCCTACGCATCGCTTTTGTTTGCCGATTACGACGACGCGACGCGGCGATTGCGCTACGCCAATTGCGGACATTTGTCGGGCCTTTTGTTGAGAAGAGACGGAAACGTTGAGCAGCTTGAGTCGACCAGCACGTTGCTGGGACTCTTCAAGGAATGGGATTGCTCCATGCGGGAGCAAGAGCTCTTTCCCGGCGACGTGCTTGCACTCTACACGGATGGCGTCACGGAAGCCAGTAATGATCGAGGGGAAGAATTTGGTGAGCGGCTTCTGATAGAGGCGCTGCGGCAACATCGGGAACTGCCGTGCCAGGCTCTGCTGGCCGCAATCGTGGATGGGGTCCGGCGCTTCGCCTCTCAGGAACAGCACGACGACATAACGGCAATTGTCGCCAAGTTCAAGGCCGGTGAGTGACACAGCCGTACAGATTTCCCGCTTTGTGCCGGGGAGAAATTGGCAAACAGCCGGGTGCCCCACACATTCGCGTTCTGTGCGAATGTGTGGGCGCTGCGGCCGGATGGTACTCTCGCGGGATCATGACAGCCGTTCGATGATAGCTCGTTACGTACCGATCGACATGCTGTGAGCATAAACTCGCGATCTCCCGAGGGTGCCGACACCCACTCATTCGCAAAGAATGCGAATCAATGGGGCACCCGGCCCGAGAAGTTCCGGTTCGCGCCGGATGGGAAAGGTGAGGGTTGCGGTACTCATGATTTCTCCAAAGAATCCGTGATCGAGTGCCTCAACGGCCTGCCGGGAACGAAGTCATCCAACCTTTACGCCGGCACTTGGTCGCGTGCACCTTCGATGTGGAATGTGGCGTCCTTGGCTGCCTCGTCGGGAGACTTCCCGTTCTCTCGCGCGACGATGTAAGCGGCATACCAGCCCGACCAGTGGTGCTTCGGAGCCGTCGGTTCGTACTGGCCGTGGCGCTGCTCTGTCTCTCGCAGAAGGTCCGTCAGAATGGGGAGATCAATGCTGAGTCCTCGTCCGGGAAGCCGGGCCGTGATCTCCTGGAACAGCCAGCCGTTGCCGTCCGGATCACGGAACGAGGCGAAGGAGCGGTAGCTGCCGTGATCGGGATCCGGACCGGAGACTCGGAGCCGCCCAAACAGATAGGGCTCGTCGGTGCCAGCGTACACGCTGCCGCCGTGGAACACCTCGCTGACCTCGACGCCGCGACTGAGCAACTCGGCGCGGGCGGCCTCGATGTCGGAAACGATCAGGTACAGGCCCTGGGCGGAGCCGGGCGCCGCCGCAGTGACGTTCTTCCCGAAGATGACCGAGCCCCCGGAGCCAGGCGGCGTGAACTGGATCACCCGGAAGTCGTCACCGCTGCCGAAGTCGGCGTCGAGCCGCCACCCGAGCCTCGCGTAGAACTCCTTCGCGCGGTCGACATCCGACACGGGGATGACGACCAGCTCGAACTTCATGTCGACTCTCGCGGCGCTCGCCGCGCCGGCGTCGTTGCTCCGAATTTCTTGCGTCAGATTTGCCATGTTCCTTCCTCCTATTCATTCACTTCCATTGAAAGTCAGATTGGTTGAATGCGAGCGTCAGTCAGTCAGCCCGCGGTTGGTTTTTGGGTTCGTCTTATTGCGCTTTCATCCAGGTATCCGAGCCCGTCACCTTAACCGCCACATCCGAAATAAAGATGTGCAGGGGCTTGCCATCAGCGAAGCCGCGGTGCTCGGTTGAGAACAGAATTGGACCTGCCTTTTTGTAGCCTGCCCAGGTTGCCAGGACGCGGCTCGGCGGCTTGGCTCCGCCGCGGTGGTAGACAAAGTACACGACCCGGTGGTCGTTGCCGACGTAGAGATCCCAGGTATCGCCGGGCGTGTAACCGCCATCTGCGGGGTACTTTATGGGGACCAGCTCGGCCGAGCCGGGGCCCACGGGCAGGTTAAACTTGCCCTGATCGATCGCGCTGGCGTTCTTGTCCCAATAAGCATGGAACGGGAACAGAACCCAATAGTTATCGTTGATGAAACTCGGTTCGACTTCGTTCTTCACGGCGTCGGTTTGGCTGCCGGGGTCGGTGCGTACGTAGGAAACCTTGACCGGCTTGCCGTCTTTATCCGCCCCTTCAAAAGTGACCTTGCCGGTCTTCGGCTCCCACTCCCACTTGTGAGCAGCTTTGAAGAGGCCGGTAACCTCCCCGTTCCAGGTGTAGCGGATGGCCTCAACCTTGTCCCACGAATCGAGACCATACGCCTTGACGACTTGATCGAGAATGGGCGCGCGCTGTGGCGCTTGCGCCCAGGAGGTTGCAGCAAGGATCAGCACTCCACAAAGCAGAAGACCCATCATGGTTAAACGGCGGGCATTTCTCATAGAGTTCGCTCCTCGGTGAATTGCACGAATGCTGTCTTGGATGACGGGCTTAAGCTTCGGGATACACAAGTTGTGTGCCGGTACGGTACCCTTCACCCCACTCAGCCACACCTATGCCTGCTCGGTTGGCCAAGCACTCTACCGCACACCCTGGGTGATTGTGTTCTCGCCCGCTGACTCGGCCACGACCGTTATGTCGCACAAGTCTGTACGCCTGCATTCGCCATGGGCAGCTAGTCCGCGGAGCATTGCGGCGCCACGGGCCGT
>Ga0326726_10001557_pt1 | contig 21294 bp, 23 predicted proteins | sample MHFenrmetagenome_2_FD_207603 | JGI IMG/M metagenome (GOLD analysis project Ga0326726, IMG submission 207603) | Lab enriched peat soil microbial communities from Michigan Hollow, Ithaca, NY, United States - MHF15MN | ecosystem: Environmental > Terrestrial > Soil > Wetlands > Peat | place: USA... | reverse complement strand
AGTTGAAGCGATGTCGGACCCGGAATGCCCGGGGGAACAGGGGGTGCCGGGCTTAAAATAACCGTTGTGGTTACCCCTTTCCGGTTACTTTTTACTTGTGACTCGTCACTCGTCACTTGTTTTTTTATATTAAACCCTCTTTTTATTGAAGCGCCGGTAGCCGTTGCACCACTGAAAGCCTGTCATCGCCATGAAAATTGAAGCTCTTCTTTCCGAACAGTATATCGCCTTGAATCTTGAGTCCGGTTCGAAAAACGAAGTGATTGACGCCATGCTTGTTCTGGTTGCCGATCACCATTCAGTGAAAGACAACAGAAAGCTCGGCGAGGATGTCTGGAAGCGGGAAAAGGAGATGTCGACGGGTATCGGCAAGAACATCGGCCTTCCTCATGCTAAAACCGCCGCTGTCGCCGATCCGGTGCTGGCGATGGCCACAATCAGCCGGGAGATCGAATTCGATTCGATCGACGGCCAGCCGGTGCAGCTCGTGTTTCTCCTGGCAACACCCGAGACCATGCTTGCCGAACACCTGAAGCTTCTCGGCCGCATTACGCGGATCGCCGGCAGGGACGACATCCGCCAGAAGATCCTGCAGGCTTCGACTCCGGCCGAGGTCCTCGATATTTTCCGCGAAGAGGAGAAGAGTTTACCCCAGATTTAATACCGTTACCAGCAAGGCAGGATATGGCGCAGTTCCAGGCAGTCAAGGGCGCGAAGGATATTTTTCCCGAAGAGATCGTCAGGTGGCACTACATCGAAGGGGTCATCCGTTCGGTGACGGCTCTGTACGGGTTCAGCGAAGTCCGAACTCCAGCCTTCGAGTACACCGAGCTTTTCCAGCGAGGCATCGGTTCTACCACCGATATCGTGGGAAAGGAGATGTTCTCGTTCCTTCCCGATCCCAACGGCCGCTCGATCACCCTCAGGCCCGAGATGACGGCCGGCGTGATGCGGGCGTTCCTGCAGAAGTACCCCGGAGGCGGGGTGCCGGTGCACAAGCTTTTCTACATCGCCGACCTGTTCAGGAAGGAGCGTCCGCAGGCCGGGCGACAGCGCCAGTTCACCCAGTTCGGTGCCGAGCTGCTCGGGGTCTCCTCTCCGGCGGCGGTCGTCGAGGTGATATCGCTCATGATGCAAGTGTTTGACACGCTCGGCTTACACGGTCTCAGGTTGCGCATCAACTCCCTCGGGGACCAGGATGACCGGATGCGGTATCGCGAGGAGCTCCGCCTTTACCTCGAACCTTACCGCAACGACCTTGACGAGGCTTCGCGCGACCGGTTCGAGAAGAATCCGCTGCGGATACTCGATTCGAAGAACCCCGGGGTGCAGCAGATCGTGGCCGGGGCGCCGAAACTGCTCGACTCCATCAAGGCCGAAGGGCGGCAGGAGTTCGACCGGGTGCTGGGCTACCTTGCCGACCGTGACATCGCTTACGAAGTCGATCATCTGCTGGTCAGGGGCCTGGACTATTACGGCCATACGGCCTTCGAGGTGGTCAGCTCCGAGCTTGGCGCCCAGGATGCCATCGGCGGCGGTGGCCGTTACGACGCCCTGTCGAAGGAGCTCGGAAGTTCTGCCGAGCTTCCGGCCGTGGGCTTTGCCGTGGGCATGGAACGGCTGATCATCACCATGGAGAAGCAGGGGCTGTTCGCGACGCTTTCACCGCACGGTCCCCAGGTGTTCATTGTGCTTCAGGATGCCGGCCTGGAGGAGCACGCGATGCGCATTGCCGACCGGCTGCGCCGTGCCGGGATCATGACCGAGACCGATCTTGCCGGACGGAGCATGAAGGCCCAGATGCGCGAGGCAAACCGACTTATGGCAGGATTCGCTCTCTTTGTGGGCCAGGACGAGGTGGCATCCGGGAATTACGCCCTCAGGAACCTCCGCACGTCGGAGCAGGTCTCCCTCGGGCTCGATGCGATACCGGGTATGCTGCATCAATCGTCGAAACAGTAAACCTGATCCATGGAACTTCAATGCATACGCTGACGCTTTATGGAACGAAGGAGTGCTGCCTGTGCGACGATGCCAAGGCGGTGCTTGACAAGGTGAGCAAGGCCGTCGCATTCAGGCTGGAGCTGGTCGATATTTCGGGTGATCCGGAACTTGTCGAACTCTACGGCACCGAGATTCCGGTGCTCTGCATCGACGGAGTCAAGACCTTCAGGTACCGGATTCATGAAAAGAAGCTCCTGCAACTGCTTGCGAAGGGCTGAGCCGTCAAGGTCCCGGACGGGAACGAAACTCTTTACGACATGGTTGTTTCAGGCATGCAGGTCGCATTGGCGGCCTGATTTCCACTGTTGAACATGATATTCATACGTATTCTCCTTCTCCTTTTGTTCCTGTACCTTACCGTCAGGGCGATTGCCAGGTTTTTCCTCCGGGTGACCGGGATGCGAAGTATCTTTTCCGCATCGGGATTCCCTCGTGAGCGACCTGCAGGGCAGGATTCCCGCAAGGCCGTGGAGGCGGAGTATGAGGTGATTGAAAGCCATATCAGGGACGACGCTTGAGGTGCGTGAATCCTTTTTGGCATGTGTGCAGTTTTTTGTACATTATCGCAGACCGGAGCTCTGGCTTTGACGGACGGTATTCAGAAAGTGGGGACTCCCCACTTTTTTGTTTTTGGAAACTTGACTTCGATGTGAAGGAATGGACGAGAGGATCAGAAAGGCGATAGATGAGGTGATGGCCGAGGTTTCGGCCGGGGCCGGCGAGGAGATTTACCTGGTGGAGGCTGCCATCAGGGCCGGCGGAAGGAAGATAGAGCTCTCGGTCGATACCGATCGAGGGATCGGCATCGCGTTATGCGCGAAACTGAGCCGGAAACTGCGCGAGCGCCTTGAGGGCGACGAAGAGTTCGCGCCTCTGGCGGAGGGCGATTTCGACCTGCTGGTCTCTTCGCCCGGCATCGGCGAGCCGATCAGGCTCAGCAGGCAATACCGGAGGCATACCGGCCGGCTCTTCAAGGTTGTCTACCTCGATGCCGAGGATGAACGCCAGGAGCTGGACGGCAGGCTGATACAGGCCGAGATCGATCAGGATGAGCCTTATATCGTGCTCGATCCTGTGGTGTCGGCAAAGAAAAGGAAAAAGGCGGAAGTGCCGCCCGTCACCCTGCGCCTTGCCGATATCGTCAAGGCGGCGGTGCAGATCGAACTGTAGTTCAGGTTTTGGATTTTGCCATACCGGTCGCAGACTATTTTATAAAAACAAGGATCACACAGCGATGCCAAGAAAGCAAGTGAAAGGCGAAACTCATGATCAGAAAGCGTTGATTGCCAGTGCTTTCGGAGAGATCGAGCAATCGAAGATTTTTCTGGACAAGCGTTCCGAGAGCGCGGCGGTCAAGATGGATATCGCCGACCTGCTGAAGGAGATCATTCTGAAGCAGCTCAGGAAGGATTTCGATCCCGAGGTTGAGGCGAACATCTTCATCAACCCGGAACGCGGGGATTTCGAGGTATATCTCCTGAAGAAGGTTGTCGATGAGGTCGATCTTCCTACCATCGAGATCAGCCTCGACGAGATCCGGAAAATCGATGATTCACTTGAGCTTGGTGACTTCTATGAGGAGGGGCCGATCAAGCTGGACGATTACCTCACCAGGAAGTCGATCCAGATCATAAAGCAGTCGGTGCAGAAGAAGGTGCGTGATCTCGAACGTCTCGTCGTGTATGAGGACTGCCTGGAGAAGGTTGGCGAAGTGGTCGCCGGCGAGGTTTACCAGGTCAGGCCGAACGAGGTGATCTTCACCTACAACACCTCGAAGGACCACCGGGTCGAACTGGTGCTGCCGAAGGCTGAAATGATGAAGAAGGACAATCCGCGTCGTACGCCGAGAATGAAGCTGTACGTCAAGCGGATCGAGCGCGAGCGGGTGAAGGTCCGCAATGACGACGGTTCGGTCGTGGAGCGGGAGAAGCCGGACGGAGGCATGAAGGTCATCGTGTCCCGTGTGGACGACCGCTTCCTCTACAAGCTGTTCGAAAACGAGGTGCCTGAAATCCTTGACGGTCTGATCGTGATCAAGGGGATCGCCCGTGTGCCGGGTGAAAGGGCCAAGGTGGCCGTCGAGTCCACGAGTTCGAGGATCGATCCTGTCGGCGCTACCGTCGGGTACCGCGGCAAGCGCATCCAGAGCATCGTCAAGGAGCTGAACAACGAGAACATCGACGTCATCTACTATACCGACGAGCCCCAGATTTTCATCGCCCGCGCGCTGCAGCCGGCAAAGATCGATCCCATGACGGTCCATGCCGACATGAAGACCCGCAAGGCGAGGGTCATGCTCAAGCCGGACCAGATCAAGTACGCTATCGGCAAGAACGGCAATAACATCCATCTTGCCGAGAAGCTCACCGGCTATGAGATCGACGTCTACCGTGACGTCATCGACAAGTCGCTTGAAGATCCGAACGACATCGACATCATCGAGTTCCGCGAGGAGTTCGGTGACGACATGATCTACCAGTTGCTTGACGGAGGGCTCGACACCGCCAAGAAGATCCTGAAGGCCGGCATCGAGGAGATCGAGGAGGCGCTGGTCGGCACCCAGAAAACCGAGGAGCTGTTCGTCTTCACCAAGGGTCGCAAGCCGGTGAAGCCGAGGGAGCGCAGGGTGACCGACGAGGAGAAGCGCTACTGGAAAAAGATCGCCGAGACGATCTACAGGACCGTCAGGGAGCAGTTCAACGACGAAGATCTGAAGTCGCTGCTCGACGACAGCCGCGATCGGCTGCTTTCGGGTGATGGTTTCATCGCCGATGACAGCCAGGACGAAGAAACAAACTGAATTACTTAGAGGATAACCATCCAGGGAGAAGGTAATGGCCATAGAGGAAAAGCAGATAAGGTTCCGGATCAGTGATATAGCCAGGGAGCTGCAGGTCAGCCCTCAGGAAGTCCTGCTTTTTGTCAAGCAGGAAGGGGGTAAAGTAGCTTCCACCTCCTCCATGGTGGAAGATGGTATGCGTGACATGATCTTCGGTCATTTCAGTCAGGAGAAGAAGCAGGTTGACGAAACCCGGAAGATCCGGGCGGAAAAGCAGAAGCGGTTGACCAGGCTCGAGGAGCAGTCGAGGAAGGCGTACGAGAAGGAGCAGCAGCTCAAGGAGACCCTGAGCAGTTCGGTGACGGTTCCTCATGCCCCGGAGGTCAAGCGGGAGATTCCGATCGATATCTTCCAGCCGATTCCGCCTGCTCCGGTCGAGGCCGAACCGGTCGTCGAGCAGCCTGAAGCCGTTGTCGTCGAAGTCGAACCGTCTGTTCCGGAGGTTAGCCACGAAGTCGTTCAGGCGGAGGTTCCGCCCACCACGGTACCGGCGACTGCAGAAGAAACCGAGACGGCAGCTGTCGAAACCCAGCCGGAGTCTTCAGGTCCGCTTGTGCAGACCCTTCCGGATTCCATGAACACCTACGAGGCGCCTCAGAAGATCGGCGGCCTTACGGTTCTTGGCACCATCGAGGTCCTGAGCGAGGCCGAGCGAAAGAAAAAGGCGCGCAAGAAGAGCTTCAAGGAGAAGGCGGACGAGCTCAAGGGCGAGTTCGAAGGTACCGGTACGCCGGCAACCACCGAGGGTGGCGAAGAGATCCGCAAGAAGGCGGTGAAGACCGGCGAAGGCCAGACCACCACGACGACGGCCACTACCGAAGATGCCAGCAAGAAGAAGAAGGGCGGCAAGAAAAAGAAAAAACCCGCGGTTGACGACAAGGTCATTTCGCAGAACATCAAGAACACGATCAGCGGCATGGACGACGGAACCGGGACGGGCTCCCGCCAGAAGTTCCGCAAGATGCGCCGCATGGAGCGCGAACGCGAAAACGAGGCCGCGGAGGCCATTCGCGAGGCCGAACGGTCAATCATCCGGGTGACCGAATACGCCTCTCCCCACGAGCTGGCTGAACTGATGGGCGTCACGGCCAAGGAGATCATCCAGAAATGCTTCTCCCTCGGCAAGTTCGTCACGATCAACCAGAGGCTTGACAAGGAGAGCATCGAGCTGATCACCCTCGAGTTCGGTTTCGAGGCCGAGTTTGTTTCTGAGATCGAGGCGACCTCGGTCGTGGAGCTGGTCGACAATCCCGAGGATATGCAGATCCGTCCGCCTGTGGTGACCATCATGGGCCACGTTGATCATGGCAAGACCTCGCTGCTCGACTATATCCGCCGAAGCAACGTTGTGGCCGGCGAGTCCGGCGGCATCACCCAGCATATCGGCGCCTACGAGGTGGATGTCGATGGCGACCGCCACATCACATTCCTCGACACGCCAGGTCACGAGGCATTTACGGCCATGCGTGCCCGCGGCGCCCAGGTGACCGATATCGTCATCCTCGTGGTGGCGGCCGACGACAGCGTCATGCCCCAGACCATCGAGGCGATCAACCACGCCAAGGCGGCGGGAGTGCCGATCGTCGTGGCCCTGAACAAGATCGACAAGCCTGAGGCCAACCCGGAGAAGATCAAGACGCAGCTTTCCGAAGCCGGCGTGCTGGTCGAGGACTGGGGCGGCGAGTACCAGTGCCAGGAGATATCGGCCAAGAAGGGGATGAACATCAAGGAGCTGATGGACAAGGTGCTCACCGAAGCCGAAATCCGTGAACTGAAGGGCAACTATTCAAGGGAGATTCCGGCGAGCGGCATCATCGTGGAGTCCGAGCTCGACAAGGGCAAGGGCGTCGTATCGACCGTGCTCGTGCAGCGCGGATTCCTCAAGGTCGGCGACCCGTTCGTGGCCGGCAACACGATGGGCAAGGTCAGGGCGCTCATGGATGAGCGCGGCAAGAGGATTCCCGAGGCGGGTCCCTCCAGGCCGGTCCGTGTCCTCGGCTTCGAGGACCTGCCGCAGTCGGGCGATGTCATGACCGTCATGGCTACGGACCGCGAGGCTCGCGATGTGGCGCAGAAACGTCAGGTGATCAGGCGTGAGCATGAGTTCCGTCGCAGCACCCGCGTCAAGCTCGACAGCATCGCCCGCCAGATCAAGGAGGGCCTCAAGAAGGAGCTCAGCGTCATCATCAAGGCCGATACCGACGGTTCGATCCAGGCGCTGGCCGACGGCCTGATGAAGATCCACAACGAAGAGGTGAAGGTGCAGATCATCCACCAGGGCGTGGGCCAGATCACCGAGACCGACGTGCTGCTTGCCGCGGCTTCGGATGCCATCATCATCGGTTTCAGGGTCAGGCCGAACGTGAATGCCAAGAAGCTGGCCGAAAAAGAGGATCTCGACGTCCGCTTCTACAGCGTCATCTACCATGTGCTCGAGGATGTCGAGAAGGCCCTCGAGGGTATGCTTTCGCCTGAGCTGCACGAGGAGAGCCTCGGTTCGATCGAGATCCGCCAGGTGTTCAGGGTTCCCAAGGTCGGCAACGTCGGCGGCGCCTATGTGCTCGACGGCAAGGTGTTCCGCGACTCGAAGATCCGCCTGCTGCGCGACGGCGTGCAGATCTTCGACGGCCAGCTCGATTCGCTCAAGCGCTTCAGGGATGACGTCAAGGAGGTCGATGCCGGGTACGAATGCGGCCTGAGCATCAGGGGGTATGATGATATCAAGGTTGGCGACGTGGTCGAGGCCTACAAGATTGTCGAGAAAAAACGCAAACTTTGAGCCTGAAAGGGGTGTACCATGTCGATAAGGACTGAAAAAGTCTCCTCGCTCCTCCAGAAGGAGCTGAGTGATATCCTCCAGAAGGAGCTGCCACGCAGCGGTCCGCTGGCCACGGTCGTCGAGGTCAAGGTTACGCCTGACCTCAGCATCGCCAGGGCCTATATCTCGGTCATCGGCCAGGAGGCCGAACGCGAGGCGCTCATGGAGCACCTGAAGGCCGAGACCAAAACGCTGCGCAAGCTGCTCTCCTCCCGGATCAGGAACCAGTTCAGGCGTATCCCCGAACTTGAGTTCTATGAAGATCGGCTGTTCGAACAGGCCAGCAGGATCGAGCAGCTGCTCAGATCGGTCAGGCACGACACGCCCGAAAGCCCGGCTGACGGGCAATAACCGCCGTTACGTTCAGGAGTTGTACCATGGCAACTGAAGGCTGCATTTCCGTCCTCAGTGAAGAGGGCGATTTCCTTCTGGTCGACAAGCCGCTCGGCTGGACCTCCTTCGACGTGGTCGCCAAGGTGCGGGGGGCCTACAAGCGAAGCGGTTCGCCGAGGAAGGTCGGCCACTGCGGCACGCTCGATCCCCGGGCGACCGGCCTGTTGATCCTGGCGACGGGGAGGAAGACCAAGTCCATTGCTTCACTGGAGATGCTCGACAAGGAGTACGACGGAGTGATCCGGCTCGGCGCCCGCACGGTAAGCCACGACACTGAATCCGAGGAGTACGACATCTGCGAAACCGGTCATCTCACCGAAGGGGAGATCAGGGCGGCCGCGGCTTCGTTTACGGGCATGCGGATGCAGCAGCCCCCGATGCACTCAGCCGTCTGGCACAACGGGAAGCGCCTGTATGAACTTGCAAGGCAGGGGCAGGAGGTCAAGGATCGCAAGGCGCGCCAGATCGAAATCCACCGGTTCGAGATCACGAAAGTGTCGTTGCCGGAGGTTCACTTTATTCTGAGGGTTTCAAAGGGAGCCTATATCAGGGTGATTGCCCATGAACTTGGCGAACTGCTCGGTGTTGGCGGATACCTCGGATCGCTGCGACGCGTTGCCATCGGACAGTACGGCCTCGACGGGGCCATGAGCGTGACCGGGCTGGTCGACGAGATCGTCCGTGCTGCCACAATCGAGGGGTAAAACACCAAAAGGTATGCGTATTCTTGCATTGCATGGCTCCCGGGTCTGCGCCTTTCCAGGCGGCAACCCCGAGGAGTTTCCCGCCATCCCTTCCGCGGTCACGGTAGGCTCCTACGACGGTCTGCATGTTGGCCACAGGAGAATCATCGCGACCATGATCGCCCGCGCCCGCGAACGGAACCTCAGGAGCGTGGTCGTTACGTTCGAGCCCCATCCCCGGATTGTTCTCGCCGGCGGCTCCCCATGTCCAGTCAGCCTCTTGACCACTCTCGATGAGAAGATCAGCCATCTTGAGAAGATGGGCATCGACCTGCTGTTCGTCGTCCGGTTCGACAGGGAGTTTGCGTCACGAAGTTCCGAATCGTTCATTCGGGAGGTGCTGGTGGGGCTGCTCGGAGCCAGGCAGGTCACCGTAGGTTACGATCACGGATTCGGGCACGACCGCAGCGGCAGCGGGGCCACGCTTCGCACGCTCGGCGCCGAATGCGGTTTTTCGGTCGAAGTTGTGGACGAAGTGCTGGTCGACGGCGAACCGGTTTCGAGCACCCGCATCAGAAAGCTGCTTGTCGAGGGACGGGTCCGGGAGGCCAACTCCTGCCTCGGGGCGCCTTATCTGGTAAGTGGCGCGGTCGTGGACGGCTTGAAGCGCGGTCGTGAACTAGGGTTTCCGACGGTCAACCTCAGCCGGGCCGATTCCTGCAAGCTGCTGCCCGCAAACGGGGTCTATGCGGCGAAAACCGTTATCGATGGACGTGAGTGGCCGGCCATGATGAACATCGGCACTCGTCCCACGGTTTCGAATGACGGGTCCGTGACCGTGGAGGCCCATATCCTCGGTTTCTCCGGTGACCTTTATGGCCGGGAGATGATCTTCAGCCTGCTGGAGTACATCAGGGAGGAGCGACGGTTCGAATCTCTCGATCTGCTTCGGGAACAGCTGGAGGCGGATAAAAAAAGGGTGGAGTTATATCGTGAATAATGCTATATTGCAGGTCACGTTATTTCACACATATTTCTAACGCTATTTTCACTACCATCATGGGTCTGACAAAAGAACACAAAACAGAGATTATTGCAAAGTTTGGTGATTCTGCGACGGATACCGGCAAGGCGGAAGTACAGGTTGCCCTGTTCAGCCGCAGGATCACCGATCTGACCGGACATCTTCAGCAGCATCCGAAGGACAAACACTCCCGCCGCGGGCTGATGATGCTTGTCGGCAAGCGTAAAAGCGTGCTGAACTACCTCAAGCAAGTCGATATCGAGCGCTACCGCAACGTGCTTGCCGCCCTCGACCTCCGCAAGTAAGCGGACGGGCCGGCGGCAGGGCGCCTGAGGCCGGCGGGGGGGAGCACCCTCCGCGGCCATCTTTATTTGAACGAATGTATCTGGGGTGAGAGTATGTTGGAAAGCATGACCGGTTATGGCAGCGCGGAGCGTATCGACAGCGGTATCAGGGTGCTTGTCGAATTACGGTCCGTTAACAACCGATTCGCCGAAATCAGCGTAAAGCTGCCCAGGCAGCTCCTTGCCTTCGAACTGGAGGTCCGGGAGCTTATCCGCACCAATTTCCAGAGGGGCAAGATATCCGCCTTTGTCCAGTTGCAGCTCGAGGAGGCCGAACAGCTTCCCTTGACGGTCAACCACTCGAAGGTCAGTGGTTACAAGGCCCTCCTTGAAGCCGTCAGGAAAGAGGCCGGTATCGAGGCCCCTGTGACGCTCGACCACCTGCTCCGTTTTTCCGAGATTTTTGAGTCGGACCACTCCATTCTTGACCGGCCTGACGAGATCTGGCCGATCGCCCGTCAGTCGATGCTCGAGGCGATCGAAAGTCTCAAGGAGATGAGAAGGAAGGAGGGCGAAGAGCTGGCCGGTGACTTCAAGTCGAGAATCTCCGAAATCGAGGAGACCCTCAGGGTCATCAAGGAGATTGCCGCGGATAACATCGATGTGATCCGCAAGCGCCTCTCTTCCAAGATTGCGGCCATTGCGGGACGTGACGTCGAATACAGCAAGGACCGGCTCGAAATGGAGCTGATCATGGCGGCAGACCGGCTCGACATCACCGAAGAGTGCATCCGGTTCAACAGTCACAACAAGTTTTTCATCGAGGAACTGAACAACAACGCCAGCGGTTCTGGCAGGAAGCTGAACTTCCTGCTGCAGGAGCAGCTGCGCGAGGCCAACACGATCGCTTCCAAGTCCCAGAACGCCGATATCTCCCAGAAGGTCGTCCATATCAAGGAGGAGCTGGAGAAGGTACGGGAGCAGCTGCAAAACATCGAATAGCGCCTATGGCAGCAGATTGCGTTTCGAAAAAAGGAAAGCTGATCGTGTTTTCGGCACCTTCCGGTACCGGTAAGTCGACGGTCGCAAGGCTGGTAAGGGAGCGGATAGGTGACCTCGGTTTTTCGGTTTCTGCGACGACCCGAGCCATGAGGCCGGGTGAACAGGATGGAGTGGACTACCATTTTCTCGACCGTGAAACCTTCGAGGAGACAGTCAGGGCTGGCGGCTTCATCGAGCATGAGTTCTTCTTCGGCAACTGCTACGGGACGCTGCTCGACAAGACGCTCGAGGCTGTCGACAGCGGCAGGCATCTCCTGCTTGACCTGGATGTGAAGGGCGCCCTGAACCTGAAGAGGATTTTCGGTGACCGTGCGTTGCTGGTATTTCTCAAACCCCCGAGCATGGAGGTGCTTGCCCGGCGGCTGGAAGGCCGCAGCAGTGAAGGCCCCGATGCACTCAGGATCCGTCTGGAGCGGGCTTCGATGGAGCTCTCTTACGCCGATCAGTTCGATTACGTCGTGGTCAACGACGATCTGGAAGTGACGGTGGATGCCGTGACGGCGAGGATCAGTCAATTTCTCTCACAATCATAATGCATAGTTGAACATGTCGGTCAAACCTGTCGATCTGAACAAGCTGAGAAGCACGCATGAGAATCTCTACGAGACTGTCGTGGCGATTTCGAAAAAAGCTCGTGAAATTCACGAGGAGGAGCGAAGCGAGCTCGAGGAGAGGCTGCTGCCGTACAAGGAGATGATCAGGAACCCTACCTCGGAGTCCGAGTCGGAGAAGGTGTTCCCTGAGCAGATAGCCATCAGCGTCGAGTTCGAATGCCGCGACAAACCGGCCCTTCAGGCCGTGGCGCAGTATTTTGACGAGAAGTACGATTATATTATGGAAAAGAGCTCGGACACAAAAGCGGCAGATGCTGAAGAAGATGATGAAACTGACGGGGATTAACCAGATAACTCTTCGGGTCAACGATGTGCGTCTTGCCGAAGAGTTCTATTCAGGTATACTCGGCTTCCGGGTCGATCACCGGGCCGGGGCCAACATATCTTACCTGCGCATCAATTCCGACCTTCTCGTGCTGGTCAAGGCCGAAACTCCAGGTTCAGCCGATGCGAGGGATATCAGGGTCGACCATTTCGGATTCAGGCTTGCCTCGGATGACGAAGTTGACCAGGCGGCGCTCTACCTGAGCGACCGGGGCGTCCATCTTGTGACACGTCCGGCTCATCGCCGCGAGGGAAGGGCTTTTTTCGTCATGGATCCCGACGGGAACCTCATCGAGTTTTATTCCATGCATGCCGAAGGGCTCCAGAACACCACAGGAAGCATGGACACGCGTGGCGCGACCGAAATCACCACCGATTTCCGCAAGGAGGATTCGGAGGCCGGGGAGGCCAAAAAAACGAGGCGCTCACGCAAATAGCGCCCTCTTCAACGTTCGAAGGAATCCGTTCATGAATATCGGCGTGCTGACAGGCGGCGGTGATGCGCCCGGTATCAACGCATGCATCAAGACCATCGTCACCATCGGTGCCGAAGAGGGGTTCCGCGTCATGGGCATCCGGCGAGGCTGGAACGGCCTTCTTGCCTTCAACCCGGCAGATCCGGAGAGCAGGAACGCCCATGTCCTCGATCTCGACCGGGAGCTTGTCCGGAAGATCGACCGCACGGGCGGAACGTTGCTGCACACCAGCCGGGTTCACCCCGGCAACCTCAGGAAGAACGAGATTCCCCAATTCCTTCGCGATTCATCACGGCTGAAACGTGCCGGCCTGCACCAGTCCGGCAATTACGATCTCACCGACCACGTGCTCAGGTCTATCGAGGAACTCGAGATCGATGTGATCATCGTGATCGGAGGGGACGACACTATCGGTTACGCCCAGCATCTATCGCAGCATGGCGTCAGGGTGATCGCCGTGCCCAAGACGATGGATAACGATGTCTACGGGTCCGATTACTGCATCGGGTTCGGTACGGCCGTCACCAGGAGCGTCCAGTATATTCACCAGCTCCGCACCAGTTCCGGCTCTCATGAGCGTATCACCATCGTCGAACTGTTCGGTCGTATGACCGGAGAGACCTGCCTGATCAGCTCCTATCTGGCCGGAGTCGACCGGGCGCTCATTCCCGAGGTGCCGTTCGATCCGGAAACGCTGGCCGACTACTTACTCGAGGACAAGGCGGGCAATGCGAGTCACTACGCTATGATCGCCATCAGCGAAGGCGCCCGCATGATCGGGAGCAAGATGATCGAATACTGCGGCCATCGGTACGACGAGAACGGTTCACAGCCGGCAGGTATCGGCCAGCTCACCAGGGAGACCATCTCGATGCTGACCGGGCAGGACGTGATCTGCCAGCCGCTTGGATACCTGATGCGCTCCGGTATTCCGGACGCGCTGGACCTGATGGTCGGGTTCAACTTCGCCCAGCTCGCGGTCGAACTGATCAAGAAAAAGGTGGATGGGGTGATGGTCGCCCTGCAGAACGGCGTGTACACTTATCTGCCGCTCGAGGAGGTTTCCGGCAACAGCAAGCAGGTAGACATCAGGGAGCTTTACGACATCCGGCACTACCGGCCGAAGATGAGGAGCGTGCTGGGCAAGCCGATGTTCCTGTACTGAAATCAGCGCTTCAGATCTGCTGCGCAACCCGACTGCTTCGTTGTGCGGTACTCGAAATCCTCATGTACCTAACGTACATTCCGGTTTCTGCGCTCCGTACGACTTGCTCTCTAACCGCTCACGACGGTTAGAGAGCAACCCTTGCCCCACTATTCGCTCTCCAGTGTGAAACCGGGGCAATTGAAGAACGAAAACTGCAACTACCCTCGCAGTACAGTCCCATATTCAGCCGGGTTTCAACCCGGCGGACATTCAACCTCTTACATTAATTGCCCCGGACTTCAGTCCGGGGTGGACGGGTAAAAGCAAAAAATGAAGGGGTTACGATCGTCCCCTTTTTTTAGCGGAGAGAATTACGAAGCGTAGTCCTCGGTTTGCAGCAGCAGTCCGGCTTCGTGGAGCTGCTCGGGAGTGTTGATGCCGCGAATCTCGTTGGGGTCGCCGACCTTGAAGGCGCACACCTTCTTGCCTTGCCCGAAACAGATGCCGAAGACGTCGGTTAGGTAGTACTCCTGCTGGGCGTTCGTGTTGGTGATGCTCCTGAGCGCTGTGAAGAGTTCTCGGGCGTCGAAAACGTATACCCCGGAGTTGATCTCGGTGACAGCTTTCTCCTCCTCCGATGCATCTTTCTGTTCGACGATCCTGAGCACCTCATCTCCACCATGGTTCCTGATGACCCTGCCGTAACCGGTGGGATCGTCCATCTCCGCGGTAAGCACAGTAGCGATGGCGTTACGGGAGCGGTGGAACTGCAGCAGGTCCCTGAGGGTCCTGGTGGTGAAGAGCGGCGCATCACCTGAAAGGATGATCACTTCACCGCTGAAATCCTTCAGAAGAGGCTCTGTCTGCATTACGGCATGGCCGGTGCCGAGCTGCGGTTGCTGGAGGGCGTAAGCGACCGGGAATCGGGCAGTCGCCTCTCGTACCAGTTCCGCCTGGTGGCCGATGACCAGCACGATTGTTTCAGGGTTGAGCGACAGCGATTTTTCGATGACATATTCGACGACCGGCCTGCCGTTGGCCGGGTGAAGTACCTTCGGGAGATCCGATTTCATCCGGGTGCCTTTACCGGCGGCCATGATTACGACAGCAAGACTCATGATTGCTTCTGTTTCTTTGTTGTTGGTTCGCTCAGCCGAGATATTCGTTCTCATCGCCCACGCGGTGACGCCGCTTCGGGTTGTTCATCCGGTCCACGATCAGCACCATAGGTTTCCATACTTTGGCCTCTTCACGTTCCATCTCGGTGAAAGTCATGATGATGATTTCGTCACCTGGCAACGCGCAGCGGGCAGCGGCGCCGTTGAGCTGGATCTCCCTGAGGCCGTGGGTTCCTTCGATGATGTAGGTTTCGAAGCGCTCCCCATTGTTGTTATTGACGACCAGCACCTTTTCGTTGGCGATCATGTCCGCCATGTCGAGCAGCTCCTTGTCGATGGTTATGCTGCCCTCGTACTCGAGGTCTCCGCTGGTGACGATGGCATTGTGAATCTTCGATTTGAGCATGTGCAGTTTCATACTGATAGAGGTAAAACGTTGTTATTTTGACACGGCTTCGCCGCTGGCCTGGAAAATCCTGTACCGTTTCATGGCATCATCGCTTTCGAAGCCGTAACCGCGGATGGTCTGAGACGGTTTAGTGATCGTTACATACTTGTCCGACCGGAGCATCCGGTCGCTGTTGGTTCTGACGATATGTTCGGTACTGATGGTTGTGCCATCTCCTGAGCGGATAAGGACATGGTCGAATGCCTCGATATCCTGATTGTCGTGCAGGACGCCGCGTCCTGCATTCATGTAGGTCGGCGCCCCTCCCTGAGGGTCATAGATCGTGACGGCGATCCCCCGGTCGATGTAGAGCTCCCGCTTCTCCCCACGATGATATTCAGAGGCGTGCCCCGCCCTGACCAGGGATGACGGGCGGCCCGAGTCTGAAACGGCAAGGGTGATGTTCCAGCTCTCCTGGGCGGGCAGCTCCCGATCGGAAACGCCGGATGCCGGCGAAGGGCGCCCTTTATCACGGGCGCCACAGCCGGCAGTACATAACAGTATGGCCAGAAGGAAGAAAGTCTTCAGGTGAGGCAAGGCACAATCCGGTCGCGTATTATTTGATGTTCAACTGGTCCATGACCTTGAAGGTGATGTCATACTCGGCTTCGCCGTAGACCCTTGCACCTTTCTCGAAAATCATGCTGTAGCCATCTTTCTTTGCGATCGATGCGATGGCGGTGTCGACTTTGAGCTTGATCGGAGCGATCATATCCTGCTCTTTCTTGGCAAGCGCAGCCTGTTTCTCAGCTACGGCCTTCCTGAAGTTCTCGTCCTGGGTGCGGAGTTCCTTCTCCTTGACCGCATTCTGTTTTCCGGCTTTCTGATAAGCCTGTACTGCGTTCTGGAGGGCGGACTGCATTTTGGAGAGCTCGGCGTTGGTCTGGTTCCTTGAAGTCTGCAGGGACTGTTCTGCCGATTTGGTCTCCGGCATCAGCTGGAAGATCTTTCCGTAATCCACCACGCCTATTTTCTGGGGAGCGCTGGACGCAGCGAAAGCTCCGGGTGCGGAGATAAGCATACAGAGGGCGAGCGCGAGAACGACACGTCGTGAAATGGTCTGTAGTTTTTTAGCGTATGACATTGATGTTTCATGTTTTGTTTCGAAAATATCGCCTGCTCAGGGGGAAGCGTGTCTGAACATAATACGTAGCAAGGTAATAATTCCACCGTAAAATAACTATGCTCCCGGAAAAATGACGTGTAGTCGGCAATTCCAGGTTGACAATTGCACGGTTCATGCTAGCGGCAACATCCGTTTTCTGAAGAGCTGGCCCGGCTCCTGAACGATCGCCCTCTTCAGTTCGAGATCGAAAAGCCTTACCAGGAGAGTTTCGATCGGAAGGCCTGTCCTTTCCGCGATGAGATCGATGTGCAGCGGCTCCTCTCCGATCGCGGCGAGCAGGAGGGTCTCCTCGGGAGAAAGGTCGACAGGGAAGGCGCTCGAATACTTCGTTTCATGGTCGATGCGGGTGAAAGCAGGCGAAAGTTCGGCAAGGATGTCATCGGCCGAGTGCACCGGCTTGGCCTGACACTGCTGGATCAGGCGGTTCGGTCCGCGTGAATTGCGTGAGAAGATGCTGCCGGGCACGGCGAATACCTCACGGTTCTGCTCGAGGGCGCTCGATGCCGTGATCATGGAGCCGCCCTTCTGGTCCGATTCGACGATGAGCGTGCCCGCCGACAGGCCTGAAATCAGGCGGTTCCTTCGAGGGAAATTTCCCGGTACCGGTTCGCATCCGATCCACTCTTCGGAGACTATGGCGCCCCGTTCGAGCATTCTCGGCCAGAGTCGGCCTCGAGGGTCGGTGTATATGGTGTCGATGCCGCATCCGAGCACGGCGATGGTTGTACCGCCGTTGTCAATGGCCGCCCGGTGCGCCGCCATGTCGATGCCGTAGGCGAGTCCGCTGACGATCGCGTAGCCGCCGAGCACCAGGTCACGGCAGAAATATCCTGCGGCCTCCTTGCCATATGTGGTTGCCTTGCGGGTGCCGACCACGGCGATCGAGGGCATGGTGAGGGCATGGTGGTTGCCCCGGACGAAGAGCAGCGGTGGAGGGTCGTAGATCTCCCTGAGCAGTTCCGGATAACGGGGGTCGAGGATGGTCAGGATGGTCGCCCCAAGCCGGTCGGCGCGCTCGATCTGCTCGCGTGCTGCATCAAGGGCGTTGCGGCGCCAGGCCGGGCTGCCGAGGGCGGTCGCGATTTCGCTGGCGAGGAGTTCGCCGATGCCCGGTACGCCGGAGAAGGCTCGGGCATCGGCGTCCAGAAGGGCCGGCTCGGGCCCGAAACGGCCGAGAATGGCGTTGGTTCGTGCCGGGCCGATGCCCGGTAGCTGAGAAAGGATGAGCAGCAGGAGCTCCCTGCCGCGTTCCGGGGGAAGAACGCTCATGGGCACCTCTTTGGGATGGGGCTATGAAGTTTCCGCCGGATTTTTTTCAACCGGCTACTCTGGATCGCAAAAAACTGCAGAGGGCAGTCATCCTGGGCGATGCGAAGGATCCAGGCTTAGCCGGATTCTTCGGCCATCTTCATCGGCCTCGGAATGACAACTCTCGCCTGGCCGTGGAGATGAACCGGTCAGGCAGGAACCTCAGAAGTCACGCTGCATGAGAACGCAGGCAAACCCTTTCAGGTACTCCCTGCCTTCGCCGGGCAGGGTGTCGAGGGCGGACAGGGCCGCTTCGGTATCGCCGTTGATGCGTTGCCGGGTCTCCTCGAGTACGCCGCACCGTTCGAAAATATCCCTGACGACCGGGACCTGGTCCGGTGTCGTGCCGTTGTTGTCGATGATCGACTGCAGGAGCTGGCGGTCGTCGCCGGTCGCAAGTTCGAGCGAGCGGAGCAGGAGGAAGGTTTTCTTGGCGTTGATGACGTCACCTCCCGGAACCTTGCCCGATTTACCGTCGTCGGCCATGATGTCGAGGTAGTCGTCCTGGATCTGGAACGCCCTGCCGATCTTTTCGCCGAAGGTGACCAGGGCCCTGATCTCCGCAGGGGTTCCGTCGCCGGCAACACCGCCCGCTTCAAGGGCAGCCGAGATGAGGCGCCCGGTCTTTTTCGAGATCATGTCAAGGTAGTCGGCGATCGAGACCTCCTTGCGTTTTTCCAGCTCCATGTCGAGCGCCTGTCCCTCACAGACGGTGATGTTGGCGTCGTTGAAGATGTGGATGAGCTCCTTGTGGCGTCCGGAGGCCTGCATGGCCAGTTCGTAGGCGTAGGCGATCATCATGTCGCCGGAGAGGATAGCCGAGTTGACATTCCACTGCTTGTGAACCGTCGGACGTCCATGGCGGAGGTCGGCCTGGTCCATGATGTCGTCATGCATCAGGGTGAAGTTGTGCAGGACCTCGATGCCGAGTGCGACGCTGAGGGCGTTCTCGGCGGTGCTTCCGACCGCTTCGGCAGCAAGCAGCGTCAGGAAGGGCCTGATCCGCTTGCCCTTTCCTTCGAGGATGTACCGGGCTGGACCGTACAGTGTTGCGGGGCTCTCCTTGAGAAAGCACCCTGCCAGTGCTTCGTTGATTCTTGCGTGGTACTGGCGGTACCTCGAGTCGACCTGTTCTTGGGTTATCTGTAACGTCATGACGTCGAAGCTCAAAGTTTTTTGTGAAGTGGTGCTTGTTTCAGTTCTTCGATGGTGGCCGATCCGGTGAGGAACATCACCGCCCGAAGATCGTTCATCCAGGTTTCGATGGTGCGGTCGAGTGTGCCGGCATGCAGGGCCTTGAGCAGTTGCTGGGCAGATGCGGCCAGGTCGGCGCCGAGCGCGATCGATTTTGCGATGTCGATGCCGTTGCGGATGCCGCCGGAGGAGACGACGCCGAGCGCTCCGTACTCCTCGTGCGCACGTTTCATCTCCCGGATGGCCGTCAGGCAGCCCGCCGTCGGTATGCCCCAGTTCAGCAGCTCGTCGAGGGCCGTCGGGCTGAACCGGTTCTCTTCGGGAAACAGGGAGAGGTAGCGGCACTCTTCGACCTTCTGCCAGCTGATGCCTCCGGCTCCGGCGACGTCGATGGCCCTGACTCCGGCATCGGCGAGCTTCCTGGCGACCCGGGCGGATATTCCGCAACCGACCTCCTTGGCGATGACCGGTATCGGGATGGAGGCCGTGACGGCGTTCAGCTTGTCGAGGAAGCCGCGGAATGCGGTATTGCCCTCTGGCTGGAAGAGCTCCTGCGCCGGGTTGAGGTGCACGATCAGCGCGTCTGCCCCGATCAGGTCGATCATGGTCGAAAGCTGGCTCCGGGTGAGGCCCTCGGCTACCTCGGGGGCGCCGATGTTCGCATAGACGGGGGCTGTCGGCGCCGCTTTCCGTACGACGGCGAAGCTGTCGCGGTGCGAAGAGCTTTCGAGGGCCTGCCGCATGCTGCCCACGCCAAGCGGGATCGAATATTTTTCTGCGGCCTCTGCGAGCGTGCGGTTCAGGGCGAGTGCGTCCCCATAGCCTCCGGTCATCGATGAGATCATGAGCGGCAGGCCGATCCTTCGGTCAAGGAACCGGGTCGAGAGGTCGATCTCCGCTGCGTCGATCTCCGGTGCGGCGTTGTGCTCGAAAGCGTAGTCGCCGAGTCCGGTGGATGCCGGATCGAAGCATACCTCGCGATTGAGGCAGATTTCGACATGGCTGTGTTTGCGATCAGCCGTTCTGGTGGCGCTGGTTTGCTGCATGAAGACGGGAAACGCGCGGTGAAGAGTTGCCATACATTTGGTTAAAAGTATAACTTATATAAAATATCCCATAATTTTTTTGAGGCTTACGGCTCTTCCCGAATGATCAGAACGCTCTTTGACATCGCCTTCCGGCATATTCTCGGTCGTAAGCGACAGACCCTGACGACCATGACGGGGGTAGCGGTCAGCACGATGGTGCTCATCACCACCATCTCGCTGACCAGGGGCCTGCTCGACTCGTTCACGGAAACCATCATCGATGTCGCCCCCCACATCACCGTGAAAGGTGAAAAGCTCGATCCGATTCCATCCGATCTGGTGAGCGGCGTGGTCCCGTCACGCTTCGCGTTCGTCAGGGACCATGTCGGACGGGATGACCGGGAGGAGGTCCGCAATTACGCGAGGATCCTCGATATTCTCGCTTCGCCGGCGTTCAGCCGCAAGGTGCTGGCTGCATCTCCGTATGTCGAGTCGCAGGTCATCGCGGTCAAGGGGAGTCGCAACCAGCCGGTGCTGGTCAAAGGGGTGATCATCGACCGGGAGGAGAAGATCAGCCGCATCGGCAGGAACCTCACCTCAGGCGATCTCACCCTGTTCAGGAAGAGCCCTGACGCGATTCTCGTCGGGCGCACCGTGGCCCGGGATCTCGATATCCGGTTCGATGACATCATAACCGTCGTCTCGACCGACGGCAAGAGCCGGCAGTGCAAGGTAGCCGGTGTGTTTTTTACCGGGGTCAACGCTGCTGACAACAGCATCCTCTCTTCGCTCAAGTTCGCCCAGATCCTCGAAGGGTTTCCTGCCAACAAGGTTACGGGTATCGCGCTGAAGATCACCGACCCGCTCGATGACGACGGATTGGCGCAGGACCTGCAGCGGATGACCGGATACACCTGCATGACCTGGCAGAAGGAGAACGAGAGTGTGCTGATGCTGTTCACCAGGATCGGTTCGATCGTATTCTCGCTGGTTGCCTTCGTGGGTGTCGTGTCGGGATTCGGCGTGGCCAATATCCTGGTGACCACCGTGTTCGAGAAGAGCCGAGACATCGCCATCATGAAGTCGTTCGGTTTCTCTTCCGGGCAGATGGTCGGGCTGTTCGTCTTCGAAGGGTTCCTTGTCGGTCTGGCCGGAGCCCTGATGGGTGGCCTGCTCTCGGTCGGATCCATCGGTATCCTCGCACACATTCCCATCGAGAACTCCCAGGGGCCGCTGACCAAGACCGGGTTCAGCATGTCGTGGAACCCATGGTACTTCTTCTTCGTGATCGCCGTGACCGTGGCGATCAGCACCATAGCGGCCGCGCTCCCCTCTGCCAGGGCAGCCCGGCTTGAGCCGGTCAAGGTGCTGCGCGAGGCGAACGTCTGAGCAACAGGAGGGAGT
>Ga0326726_10001556_pt1 | contig 21304 bp, 17 predicted proteins | sample MHFenrmetagenome_2_FD_207603 | JGI IMG/M metagenome (GOLD analysis project Ga0326726, IMG submission 207603) | Lab enriched peat soil microbial communities from Michigan Hollow, Ithaca, NY, United States - MHF15MN | ecosystem: Environmental > Terrestrial > Soil > Wetlands > Peat | place: USA... | reverse complement strand
CACCGGATACAGCGTCGGTCCGACCAGGTCGCAGTCGGCGAGGTCGCCGCCCACGTGCAGCCAGCCCGACCGGTACCACAGGACGACATCGCCATTGAGGCTCTCGCCATTCAACCACGGCACGAAGTTGACCGGGCAGTTGCCGAGGCCATGGCCATCGTCGATCTCGTTGGGGTGGTACTTGAGCGCCCAGACGTCCCCCTGGGAAAACGTGTCGGCCGGCAGCGCGGTCTCGATGCCCGGCACGATCCGGTAGCCCCGGCGCGTGGCCGGGTCGGTCACCGACCACGTGATGCCAGGGTAGTTGTTGACGCGCATGGTCTCGGTCGGCAGCGTCACGATCCGCGGACGCGGGCCGGGGCGGGTCGGCTCCGCCGTGCCCGGATTCGGGCCCTCGGTCACGATGTTCGGGACGACGCCGTCGATGTCGAAGTCGAAGCGCCAGTAGGCGTGGTGCTTGTGGGTGCAGCTGACGCAGCCGGCCGACACGGCCGAAAACCCGAAGGCCGTCTCGATGTGCCCGTCGAGAAAGAAGCGCCACCGCATCGCGTACCGGTACCAACCCGCCTGAAACTGAGTCGTCAGGATCAGGCGGTCCGGCTGCTTCTCGGCGGCGACGCCGTCGAAGCAGTTGGGCTGCCCCGCCGTGCAGACGTCCTGGCCCCCACCGGCGTCGCACACCGTCTGGGTCGGTTGCGTCGGCTCGGCATACACGTGCGGCGTGATGACGTTGTCGGCGACGAAGTAGTCCTGTTCGGTTTCCCAGTCCCGGTAGCAGTCGCAGCCGCAGCTCTTCTGGACGTACTCGACATTCAGCATCGGGACGTGGCCGCGCTTCATGACTTCGTGGCCGTTGTAGAAGACGTTGCGGATCTCGAGGGCGGAACCGTTCGAGCCGCTCGAATCGGGCGGCCGCAGCCAGCAGAACTGCCAGACCGGGCTGTCGGTCGGCCACGACATGAGGTGTTCGTTCGGGAGCGTGCAGCTGGGCTGCGCCGCGGCCGGGGCGGCCGCGCCCAGGCAGGCCGCGGCCAGGAGCACGGCGGCGAGGGGGGCCTTCATCGTCCGTACCTCCGGGAGTCGGGAGTGAAGTCGTCGTAGGCGACCTGCTGCTTCACCAGGTCCACGACGACCTGCCGGATCGTTCCCGCCCGGTCCGACGAAAGGAGGAACACGCGCAGGCAGCGGCTGCCGGGACCGCACGGCAGGCCTTTTTCCTCCACCAGGAGGAAGCCGCCCTCGAAGACGACGTTGAAGCGCCTGAAGATCCGCTCGAACTCCGGGTCGGCCCGGACGACGTCGAAGGCCTCCTGAATCTCCACCTGGGACGGCGACGGGTGGCCGGCGCCGAGCATGAGGCGGCCGGTCTGCGTGCCGTCGAGCGCGTAGAAGTTTTCGTACCCGACGCCCCGGTCGTAGTCGAAGAGAACCTCGACGAGACGCGGGGTCTCGCGGCCTCCGGTCCCCTTCACCGTCTCTGACCAGCTGTGCAGCAGCCGCACCGGGCGCGACGTCGCCGTCACCTCGTCCCGCGCCGATTGCGCGGAGGAGGCAGCCGCGGCCATGAGAAGTCCCGTCGCGAGAAGGGCCGAGAGCATCCGTCGTCGCATCATGACCATCCTTGTCGATATCCGGGGGATGTTAGCAAATCCCCCGGTCCGACCGGCCCGATCAGTCCTTCTTCGCCGGAGCCGCCGGAACCGGCGTCGCTGCAGCCGGCTCGGGCTTCTTCTCCTCCCGGGCGGGCTCGTCCTTCGGCATGGGCTTGCGCGGCAGCATGGCGTCGCGCTGGGAGGCGTTCCACACGAAGCACGCCATGACGACGGCGGCCTGCTCGAGGTCCTTCTTGATCAGCCGCTCGTAGAGATCCATGTTCGTGTGGTGCGTTCGGGTCTCGTACTCGATCTCGTCCTGGATGAACTGGAAGCCCGGCAACCCCACCTGGTCGAACGATTCGTGGTCCGTCCCGCCGGTCGTGTTCATCGTCACCGTCGTCGCGCCAAGATCGTGCAGCGGAGCCAGCCACGCCTCGAAGATCGGCACCACGGCCGCGTTCTCCTCGGCGTAGATGCCACGGACCTTGCCGGTGCCGTTGTCGAGGTTGAAGTAGGCGGCGAGCTTCGCGTGCTCCGGCTTGACGGTGAGCGGGCCCTTGTCCTTCTGGAGAAACCAGGGCTTGTCCTTCTCTTCCTTGCTCGGCTCGGGCCGCGAGGCGAAATGCTGGGAGACGTACGCGCGCGAGCCGAAGAGGCCCTGCTCCTCCCCGCTCCAGAGCCCGATCCGGATCGTGCGGCGCGGCTTGACGTTCAGGGCCTTCAGGATCCGCATGACTTCCATCGCCACGACCGACCCGGCGCCGTTGTCCGTCGCGCCGGTGCCGCCGTGCCACGAGTCGAGGTGGGCGCCCACCATCACGACCTCGTCCTTCTTGTCGGTCCCGGGGATCTCGGCGATCGTGTCCCACTGCATGAGGTCTTCGTCCACGAAACGGGTCCTGACGTCGAGCTCGAGCTCGACCGGCACCTTGCGGTCGAGAAGGCGCGCGATGCGCCCGAAGTGCTCGGACTCCATCGAGAGCTCGGGGATCGTGGTCTTCGGCTTCGAGATCCGGAACTCGCCGCCGCCCTGGACGTTGAACGTGCCGAAATCGCCGCGCCCGAGGTCGATGATCGCCAGCGGCTTCTCGTCGGCGAGGAAGGCGTCCACGGACTTGCGCAGCTCGAACCGCTTGACGTACTCCTCGCGGTTGTAGCGGGGCCGCCCGCCCGGCAGCTCATACTCCGCGACCTCGGCCAGCGACTTCTCGTCGTAGCGCGTCAGGTCGGGCTTGTCGTGCGGCTTGACCTCTCGCACGTCGCCATAGAGGACGATCTTGCCCGCGAGCTTTCCCTTCAGGGCCTCGAGCTCGTCCTTCGACTTCACGTTCAGCCGGACGACCTGCGCCCGCACCGGGCCGTTGGTGCCCGGGGTCCAGGCCTTCGGCAGGGCGAGCAGCTCGGCGTGGTCCGGCGCCGTCATCCGGACGGTGCAGGCGTCGTACTGCCAGCCGCGGCCGAACGGGCCCCAGGTCTCCAGGTGCGAGTTGGCGAGGCCCCACTCGGCGAGCCTCGACTTCGTCCACTCGTTGGCTTCCTTCATCTGGGGAGAGCCCGTCAGGCGGGGGCCGATTCGATCCATGAGCTCGGAGGCCGTCTCCATGACCTTCGAGTTGTGGAATTCCTCCTGGCGGATCTTCGTGACCATGTCGAGATCCACGCGCTCCTCGGCGGGAACGAAGACCGTGGCGAGGCTCAAGAGGCAGACGGACGCGATCAGACGCTTCAGGGGGCACCTCCTTGTTCGGGGCCGCGGCACGGTACCACCGCCGCTTTCGGAGGGTCAAATGGGAGGGGAACCGGGACGGGCCCCTTGTAACGCAATCGCTTCACCGGACTCCTGATGTGAGGACCCGGATGCTCACGGCACGAGCACGAGAAGAGACCATTACGCGTTCGCACGCGATTGTCCGTCGATGGCGCCTTCGATGGGACGAATCGGCACACCGGGCGCCCTCCCGCGCCTCGGGTCGGCTCCGGTTCTTGACGCGATTCGGCGCCTGTCAGAGAGTGGAGGCACCATGAGCGCCGGGACCCGACAGCCGTTGCTGGCCGCGCTGGCTCTCTGCCTGGCGATGTCCGCCGGCGCCCAGGATCAGGGCCCCGGCTTCGTCCTCCAGGGCGAAGGCGGGCTGGTGACGGCGTTCGCGCTCGACCCGTCCTCTCCGTCCACGATCTACGCGGCGACGGCTCGCGGGCTCTACAAGACGACCGACGCCGGCGCCTCCTGGAAACGGCTGGGCGCGGGCCTGCGAGACCACTCCCTGCTGGCCGTTGCCGTGGACCCGCTCTCGCCGGCCACCCTCTACGCCACGACCGACACCGGCGGAATCTTCCGGAGCTCCGACGGCGGCGAGCACTGGTCCGAGGCGAACGCGGGGATCTCCGCGCGCTACGTCGGAGCGGTCGCCGTGGATCCTCACCAGAGCGGAAGCGTCTATGCCGGCGCCGAGGCGGGACGGGTCTTTCACAGCACGGATGGCGCCGCGACGTGGCAGGAGCTCACGCCGCCCACGACGCACGTGGCGGTGACCGTGATCGCGGTCGACCCGAAGACGCCGACCCGGATCTATGCCGGGACCAACAGCGAGGGGGTCTTCTGGAGCGCCGATGGCGGCACGACGTGGTTGCGCCCCTCGGGCCGGCTGAGCCGCGGAAGCGTGTGGAACCTCATCTTCGACCGCGCCACCGGCGAGATGTTTGCCGGCACGCACGACGGCCTCTTCCGGAGCGCCGACCGCGGGGTGAGCTGGTTCAACTCCAACAAGGGATTGCGCAGCTGGAACGTCCTGGCGATCGCCACCGACCCCGCGTCTCCCGACACGATGTACGCCGGAACCGCAGCGGCGATCTACAAGTCGTCGGACCGCGGACAGTCCTGGAACGAGCTCAAGACCGACGTCTACGTCACGGCCCTGGCGATCGACCCGCGCAAGCCCTCGACGCTCTATGCCGCGACACAGCTCGGGGTCATCAAGAGCGAGACGTCCGGCGATCAGTGGAAGGCTCTGCGCATGGCGCCGCAGGGCGCGACGGCGCCGGCGCTCTCCTCGGACGGGCGGCCAGCGGCGGCCGCGGGCGGCGGCGAGGAATCGGGGGCGTCCGAAAGCCTCCCGAACCTGCCGCTCAAGCGCCGCACGCCCGCCCGGCCGGCCGGGCTGTCTCCCCTCCCGGTCAGGACACCAGGAAGAGCGTGAGGGCGAACCGCGCGTCGGGCTCGATCCACTGCGCGTGGCAGCGGAAGCCCCGCGCCTCGACCATCGCGGAAAGCTCGACCGGGTCGTACTTGTAGGAGCTCTCGGTCCAGATCGCCTCTCCCGCGGCGAAGGACACCTCGCAGCCCGCTCGCGGGATGCGGACCGTCTGCGCGCGGCCCGAAACCAGGTGCATCTCGACGCGGCCCTCGGCCGCGTTCCAGACGGCGCGGTGATCGAAGGCGGCCAGATCGAAGTCCGCCAGCAGCTCCGTGTTGATCCGCTGCAGGATGTTCCGGTTGAAGGCCGCGGTGACGCCGAGCGGATCGTCGTAGGCGAGGAGGAGATCCTTCGCCGGCTTGACGAGGTCGGCGCCGAGCAGCAGCGCGTCGCCCGGCCGCAATGCGCGGCGGATCTCGGCCAGGAACTCGCCCGCCGCCGGTGGGTCGAAGTTCCCGATGTTCGAGCCGAGGAAGAGCGCGAGCATCGCGCCGCCCGGCGGGCGATCCCGCGCCGCGTGGCGCAGGCCCTCCTCGTAGGTCGCGCGGTGCCCGACGACGGAAACGTGCTCGAGGCGGCCGAGCGTGCGCTCGGAAAGCTCGAGGGCGGTGGGCGAGATGTCGATCAGGTGCACCGCGACCGGCCGCCGCCGCAGGCGCAGGGCCTCGGCGATCATGGCGAGCTTCTCCCCGCTCCCGCAGCCGAGCTCGGTCAGCGTGACCGGATCGCCCACGGGGGCCACCATTTCCGGCGCGAACCGCGCGAGCAGACGCCCCTCCGCGCGCGTGATGCGGTACCACGGAAGGTGGCAGATCGCCTCGAAGAGGGCAGAGCCGAGACCGTTGTACAGGTACTTCGACTGGAGCTGCTTCGGCTCGAGCGCGAGGTCGCGCCGGACCTGCTCGGCAAAGTCGCGGACCGTTTCGGCGGGCGGCGGCTGCGCGTTCCGCGGGATCGGCATGGCTAGGCGGCCGTCCGGAACTTCGCGTACGTGTAGGGATACGTCGCGCGAAACCAGTTCCGGAAGCTCGGCCGAATCAGCTCCCGGGCCGTCGCCGGCGAGGCGCCCTTCATCACGTAGTGCTTGCCGTCGAAGAAGTCGGCCGAGTACTGCGGGTAGGACGCCATCGGACGAAAGCCCGCAAACGGCGCGAAGACGGTCGACGTCCACTCCCAGCCGTTGCCGACGAGATCGTGCACGCCCCACGCGCTCGCGCCGCGCGGGAAGGAGCCCGCGGGAACCGGATCCCAGCTCGCGAAATCGAAATTGCCGCGCGTCGCGTCGGGCGGCTCGTCGCCCCACGGATGCCGGCGCTCGGCGCCGGAGGGAGAGCCGAAGGCCGCCCGGTGAAACTCCGCCTCGGTCGGCAGACGCCGGCCCTTCCAGCGCGCGAACGCCGAGGCCTCCGCGTGGGTGACGTAGACGGGCCAGGCCATCGGCAACGGCACGAGGTCCCACATTCCTCGCCAGAACCACGCGCCGCGGTGGAGCTCCCAGAAGAGCGGGTGGCCCACGCCGCCCGCCTCGCGCCAGCGCCATCCCTCGTCCGTCCAGAGCGCCTCGTTCCCGTAGCCGCCCGCTTCGACGAACTCGAGGTAGTCGCGGTTGGTGACGGCGTGGACGTCGATCGAGAAGGCCTCGACCTCGACCGTGTGCCGAGGCCGCTCGTTGTCCCAGGCGAAGGGCTCCTCCGGCCCGGCACCGAGCGTCGCCACTCCCGCCGGAACTCGCGCCGCGCGAGGCGGCGCCGGTTCGCCCCCGATCCAGGGCGCCGCGAGACCCGCGGGGCGGACCTTGCGGTCGTACGCCAGCCGGTGCCAGATGTACAGGAGCGTCTCCTGGTGCATCGCCTCGTGCTCGAGGACCGTGCAGGCCGCCAGGCCATCCGCGAGAACGGGGTTGTCGGCCGCCGCGATGTCGCTCTCGGCCAGGGCGCGGAGGACCGCCCGATCGGCCGCCGCGCCGTACCGGCGGATGGCGTCGCGCGAGGGCCAGCCCGGCGCCGTGGCGGCAACCGCGTTCTCGCTCTCGGGGTCGATCCCGCGCTCGAACAGGAGCTCGTACTCGGAGTCGAGCGCGGGCTCGCCCAATCCGCGCTTCAGGAGCGTATTCACGGCGAACGCCGGCAGATGGCCTTCGTAGAAGCAGATCGGGTTTCGCAGGGCGATCGGGCGCGCCGTGTACGCCTCCGCGCCGACCGCGTCGAAGAGCGCGCCGGAGCGCTCGCGGTTGCGGACGTACCATGCCGCAAGGGCCTCTCGGTCGAGCGCTTTGGACGAAGCGGGGGGCAGGCCCATGCCCGCAAAGATAATGCTAGATTCGGGCCCGTGAAGGCGATTGTCGCCGTGGGTACCCTCGCGCTCGCCGGAGCGGCGGGGCTGCGCTTCGCCCCGGACATCCCGCAACAGCTCGCGAAGGTGCCGAAGACCCCGATCGACTATGACCACTCGCTCCTCGACGCCCGCGAAACCCGCGTCCTCGCGGAGCTCATCGAGGCCTCGCGCCCGATCGCGGACATCTTCCTGCGGCAGGTCTCCGAGAAGAACCCGGCCCTGCGCCGCCGGCTGACGAGCGAGGCCGCGCACAAGCTGGACGGCGCCGCGGACGCGCTCGACTACTTCCGCATCAACGCCGGGCCCTGGGACCGCCTCGCCGGCAACGCTCCGTTCATCGGGACGGCCCCGAAGCCGCCCGGCGCCGGCTTCTATCCCGCCGACCTCACCAAGGACGAGTTCGAGCGCTGGGTCGCGGCGCACCCCGCCGACAGGAAGGCGTTCGAGGGACTCTTCACCGTGATCCGCCGCGACGGCCGGACCCTCACGGCGGTCCCCTACTCGCGCGAGTACCGGAACTTCCTCGAGACCATCGCGGCGCACCTGCGCAAAGCCGCGACGATGACCGGCAACGCCTCGCTCGCGACCTACCTCGGCAAGCGCGCCGACGCCCTGTTGAACGACGATTACTACGACTCGGACGTCGCCTGGATGGACCTCGACTCGGACATCGAGATCACGATCGGCCCCTACGAGGTCTACGAGGACGACCTCTTCAACCTCAAGGCCTCTTTCGAGTCTTTCGTCACCGTCCGCGACAGGGCCGAGAGCGACAGGCTCGCGGTGTACGCGAAACACCTGTCCGACATGGAGAAAGGCCTCCCGATCCCGGACGAGCACAAGAACGCGAGCCGCAAGTTCGAGTCGCCGATCCGGGTGGTCCAGGAGGTCTTCACGGCCGGCGACACGCGCGCCGGCGTGCAGACGAGCGCCTTCAACCTCCCCAACGACGAGCGCGTCCGACAGGCCAAAGGCTCGAAGAAGGTCCTCCTGAAGAACGTCATCGAGGCCAAGTTCCGGGTCGCGGGAAAGCCCATCGCCGAGCGCGTCCTCGATCCGGCGCAGCTCCCGTCGGTCTCCTTCGACGCGTTCTTCAACCATACGCTCTTCCACGAGCTCGCTCACGGAATCGGCCCCGGCATCATCACGGGGCCGGACGGCCAGAAGGTGGACAAGCGCCTGCCGTTGAAGAACCTCTACTCGATGATCGAGGAATGCAAGGCCGACGTCGTCGGGATGTGGACGCTTCTCCAGGCGATCGACGAGAAGTGGCTCACCGCCTTCGACGCGGATGCCCTTGCCATCACGACCGCCGCGCTCTTCTATCGGTCGATCCGGTTCGGAGCGGACGAGGCGCACGGGGGCGGCGCGGCCATCCAGTGGAACTGGTTCCTGGAGAAAGGCGCCGTCGCGCCGGAGCCGGGCGGCCGGTTCCGCGTCGAAACGGCGAAGTACCGCGAGGCCGTCCGGTCCCTCGCCAACGAGCTCCTCATGATCGAGGCCACCGGGGATTACGCGCGCGCCCGGAAGCTCGTGGCCACTTATGGAACACTGACGCCGGAAATGGAACGCATCAATGCAGGGTTGAAGGACATCCCGGTCGATATCGCCCCTGTCTACCTCGCGGCCGGAGAAAAATGAGGACGATCATGGAAAACCAGGAAGGGTCGGGCACGGTGGTGGAGATGAGTTCGACGAAGGGGCGCAAGCCCGCCGCGCGCAAGGCGGCTCCGGCATCGGGCCGTCCCCGAAAGGCGGCCTCGCGCCAGAAGACGGCAACACGGCGCAAGTCCGCCAGGAATGGCATCTCCTTCGAGACCGTGATCCAGTCGATCACGAGCGGTGTCGCCGTCGCGCGCGCCGCGATCGCCGAGGCTTCGGAGGGAGGGGCGAGCGCCGTCCGGCGCGCCGCCGGGTCGGCCTCGAAAGCGTCACGCAAGACGGTCACGCGCCTGGCCGGCGAGTGGCGCTCCATGGAGCCGAAGAAGAAGGCGAGTCTGCTCGCCGCTCTGCTCGGCGCCGCCGCCGCCGTTTCGGTCCCGCTCGTTCGAAAGAGCCTGAAGAAGTAGTCGTGCGCCGCCTCCGGCCCGCGCTCGTCCTCACCGCGAGCCTGGCCCTCTTGCTCGCGGCCGCCGCGCCGCGGGCCGAGGAGAGCCCGGTCGCGGCGTCGTCCTACGCCCTGACGCCCCCCTCGACCGGGGGCCTCGAGGCCGTCGACCGGATGCTGCGCCGCCTCGGAACGCACCGGCGGCTGCTCGTCATCGGCGCGCACCCGGACGACGAGGACACGGAGCTGCTCGCCCTGGTCGCCCGGGGCATGGGCGGCGAGGCCGCGTACCTCTCGCTGTCGCGTGGCGAGGGCGGTCAGAACCTGGTCGGCGCCGATCTCGGCGTGGGCCTCGGCCTCGTGCGATCGCAGGAGCTCTGCGCGGCGCGGCGGCTCGACGGCGGCCGGCAGTTCTTCACGCGCGCCTACGACTTCGGGTTCACGCGCTCGATCGACGAGACGCTTCAGAAGTGGCCGAAAGAGGTTCTCCTCGAGGACGCCGTGCGGATCGTGCGGCGCTTCCGCCCGCAGGTCGTCATCAGCATCTTCTCGGGAACCGCTCGCGACGGCCATGGCCAGCACCAGGCGGCGGGGCTGACCGCTCGGGACGCCTTCCGCGCCGCGGGCGACGCGGCCGCCCTCCCCCGGCTCGCGGCCGAGGGGCTCACGCCCTGGCAGCCGCGCGCGCTCTACCGGGAGACGGGCTGGTTCGACAAGGACTCGACGACGATCGTGCTGCCGACCGGCGGCATCGACCGCCTGACGGGCCGCTCGTACTACCAGATCGCGATGGCCAGCCGCAGCCTCCACCGCTCGCAGGACATGGGCATGCTCCAGGAACCGGGCCCGCAGGACACCGCCGTCGGCTGGTTGGCCGGCGGGCAAGGCAAGGAGGGCAAGGACCTCTTCGCCGGCGTGGACACGCGCCTCTCCGCCATCGCCGCCGAAACGGCCGATCCCGCCCGCCGGGCCGCGATGGAGAAGGACCTCGACCGTGTCGCGGTCCTCACGGCCGACGCCCTCCAGCGTCTCTCGACGCCGGACCTGTCTTCCACCGTCCCGCTCCTCGCCGAGGCTCTCGGGCGGCTGCGCGCGGCCCGGGCGCTCGCTCGACCCGGCGACGGCGGAGTCGCGATGCTCCTCGACGAGAAGATCGCTCTCGCCGAGGGCGCTCTCGCCGCGGCCGCCGGCGTCACGCTCGACGTCCTGGCCGAACGCGAGACCGCGGCGCCGGGCGAGAGCCTGGGCATCACGGTGAGCGTGTGGAACGCCGGCGCGCAGCCGGTCGCGGTCGAGAGCGTCGAGCTCGTGAGCCCGGAGGGCTGGGACGGCGGCGGCGCCGGCGCGCCCCGCGCGGTCGCGGCCGGCAAGCTCGAGGAGTGGAAGTCGAGCGTCGCGGTGCCGGCCAGTGTGCGCCCCACGCTGCCGTACTTTCTCTACAAGCCGCTCGTCGGCGACCTGTACGACTGGAACGACGCCCCGGCTTCCGTGCGCGGGGAGCCTTTTGCGCCCGCGGCCCTGCGGGCCCGCGTCCGGCTCACGCTCGGCGCAGCCGCCGTCACCCTCGAGCGCGACGCGGCGTTTCGCCTGCGCGACGAGGCGATCGGCGAGATCCGCCGCCCCGTCCGCGCGGTCCCGCCGATCGATGTCGCCGTCGAGCCGCGCCTGCTGGTCTGGCCTGCCGCGCAGAGCGGCAAGCGGGTCGAGGTCACGCTCACGGCCAACGCCGAGCCGCTCTCCGGGCGCGTCGAGATCACCGCCGCGCCCGGCTGGCCCGCGCCGGCGCCCCGGGCGTTCTCCTTCGCCAAACGCGGCGAGCGGTCCTTCTTCGACGTCCCCCTCGCTCCGCCGCCGGGCCTCGCCCCCGGCCGCTACCCCTTTGCGCTCGTCGCGGTCCTCTCCGACGGGCGCCGCCTCGATCTCGGGATTCGCACGATCGACTACGGCTACATACCGCGCACGCCGCGGCCCGAGGCGGCCAGCGTCACGGTCGCGGCGGCGGACATCCGCTTGCCCGCCCTCTCGCGCGTCGGCTACATCCGCGGCGCCGCCGACCAGGTTCCCGAGGCGCTGACTGCCGTCGGCGTTCCGATCGAGATCCTGACCGAGCGCGACCTCGACGCCGGCGACCTCTCGCGCTACGACGCGATCGTCGTCGGCAGCCGGGCCTACGAGACCGATGCCTCGCTGCCGGGCGCCAACGGCCGCCTCCTCGACTACGCCCGCGCGGGCGGCCTCCTCATCGTGCAGTACCAGCAGTACGCCTTCATGCGGGGCGGCTTCGCGCCCTTCCCTCTCGAGATCGCGCGTCCGCACGACCGGGTCACGGACGAGACGGCGAAGGTCGCGGTCCTCGATCCCCAGAGCCCCGTTTTCCGCACGCCGAACACGATCGGGCCTGCGGACTGGGACGGCTGGGTCCAGGAGCGGGGCCTCTACTTCGCCCACACGTGGGCGCCGGAGTACGCGCCGCTGCTTTCGATGGCCGACCCGGGAGGCCCCGAACAAAAAGGCGGCCTCCTCGTCGCGCGCCTCGGCAAGGGGCACTACGTCTACACGGGGCTCGCGTTCTTCCGCCAGCTTCCTGCCGGGGTTCCCGGCGCGTACCGACTCCTGGCAAACCTGCTCGCCCTGAAGTGAGCCGAAAGGAGCGACGAAAGTGAAATCCGCCGTTCTCGTTCTCTGCGGGGTCTTCGCCGCGACCGGGGTCGCACGGGCCCAGTTCGAAGGCGTGGCCGATTTCAAGGTCACGACCAACACGGGCAAGGGCGAGGCCGTGCCCGCGAAGGGGAAAATTTCCGTCACCCGCACCGCGTACCGCATGGAGATGGAGACCGACGTTTCGAAGATTTCCCGCGGCAAGAGCGGCCGCGCCGCGGACGCGCCCCAGCGGATCAAGATGACCATGTTCGGCAAGGTCTCGGAGCCCGACAGGCTCTACATGATCGACGACACGAACAAGACCTACTCGGTCTGGGACCTCAAGAAGATGCGCGGCGAGATGAAGGACACGGCGGGGCCGACCTACACCGTCGTCAAAAAGGGGACGGACACGGTCGCCGGGCTCTCCTGCCAGAAGGCCGAGCTCACGTCTTCGACCGGGACCATGATCGACGTCTGCGTGGCCAAAGAGTTCGCCGTCTCGAGCGACTGGCTGGCGGCCCTCGGGCGCCGCCAGAGGGAGAACACGTCCTGGATGTCCCAGCTGCGAGACAGCGGCCTCTCCGGCTTCCCGGTCCGCTACAGCGTGCGGCAGAAGGGGGCAACCGAGCCCTTCGTGACGATGGAGGTCACGCACGTCGAGAAGGGCCCGGTGTCCGAGGCGCTCTTCGAGGTTCCGGCCGGCTACAAGGAGACCGAGTTCGCGATGGGCGGCCTTTCCCCGGAGCAGCAGAAAGCCGTCTCCGACGCGCGCGCGAAGATGCGCGAGTCCCTCGAGCACATGACGCCCGAGCAGCGCAAGGCCTACGAGGACGCGATGAAGAAGTACGCCCGCCCGACGCCGACGCCGGCTCCCTGACGCGAAGGCGTCACCACACCGTCTTCAAATCCGGGAGCCTCTTCAACCTGGCGTCCCTGGTGACGACGGGTACGCCGGCGACGAGAGCGGTGGCGGCGATCATGCGGTCCGCCGGATCGGCCAGGAATTCGGATGCGATCCGGGCGGCTTCCACGGAGATCTCCGGAGTCAGGGGCAACAGCTGGATCCGTGGAAGCGCGAGCGCCTGACGAATGAATGCGAGCACATCGCGGTCGAGCCGCAGCCGCCCCTTCTCGACGAGCATTGCCACCTCCCAGCAACTGATCGCGCACACGCCCACGACCGCGGCCTGGCCGATCGCCCCGCGGGCGCGCGCCGAGAGCCGTGAGGATTCGTCCGCCAGCCAGAGCCAGGCGTGCGTGTCGAGGACGATCACTTCGCCGCCGTCCACTCTTCGTCGATCGGGGAAACCAGGTCTCCCTCCCAGACGATGCTCCCACGCAGGCTCGGGGGCGGCTCGACCGGCACCAGCCGGGCAACCGGGCGGCCCCGCTTCGTCACGACCAGTTCTTCTCCCGTTTCCGCGACCCGATCGAGAAGGGCCAGGCAACGGGCCTTGAATTCGCCCGCGGGGACGGTCGTCGTCTTAGTGACCATAGTCATATGATTATAGTCTTTTCCAGCCCCTGCTAACATGCGCCCGCCCATGCACCGGCTCCTCTGGCGGCTCTCTCTCCTTGTTGTCGCGACCGTGGCTGTCGCCGCCTGCCGCCGCGACCCGCGCACGCCGCTCGTCCTGTACTCGCCACACGGGCGGGACCTGCTCGGACTCATGGAGAAGGAGTTCGAGAGCACGCACCCCGGAGTCGACGTGCGCTGGCTCGACATGGGCTCGCAGGAGGTCTACGACCGGTTGAAGTCCGAGAAGGCGAACCCGCAGGCCGACGTCTGGTACGGCGGTCCCGACACGATCTTCTCGCGGGCCGTCAAAGACGGCCTGCTCGCGCCCTACCGCCCGCCCTGGGCGGACCACATCGAGCCCGAGAGCCGCCACCCGGGCGACCTCTACTTCGGCCTCTACCGAACGCCGGCCATGCCGGTCTACAACTCCAGAGCGATCGCCGCCGCCGACGCGCCGCGCGAGTGGGACGACCTGCTCGATCCGAAGTGGAAGGGAAAGATCCTGATCCGCGACCCGCTCGCCTCCGGGACGATGCGCGCGGTCTGGGGCTACATTCTGTCGAAATCGGTGCGCGAGACCGGATCCCCCGACGCCGGCTTCGCCTGGCTCGCCCGCCTCGACGCTCAGACCAAGGAGTATGTCTTCAACCCGATCCTCCTCTACGAAAAGATCGTGCGCGGCGAGGGTCTCATCACGATCTGGGATCTGCCCGACACGCTCCTCGAGCGCCAGCGCGGCTCGCCCCTCCAGTACGTCTTCCCGAAGAGCGGCACGCCGGTCATCGACGACGCGATCGGCCTCGTCGCGGGCTGCCGGCATCCCGAGATCGCCCGGCAGTTCATCGACTTCGTCGGCGAGAAGTCGCTCCAGCGCCTCGCCGCCGAGAAGACCTTCCGCCTGCCCGCCCGGACCGACCTCGGCGACGAGCTTCCCGCCTGGGCGGTCGAGGTCGAGCACGAGATGGTTCCCGCCGCCATGGACTGGCCTCTCGTCGAGAAGGACGGAGCGGCCTGGATGTCGGCCTGGGACCGCACGATCCGGGGCAAGGGGGCGGCCGCGGCGCGGTGAGGCAACGGGTCCGGCAGCTGCTCCGCCACCACGTCATCCGATCGCTCGTCTTCGAGCGGCTCTTGCTCGTGGCCTCGGCCCTGCTCGCCGTCGTCGCGCTCCTGTCGGGCCGCGTGGCGCCGCGCGAGATCCCGGCTCTCCTCGACCTGCGGCTGCTGTCTCTCTTCCTCGTCCTCACGATCGCCGTCGAGCTCGGCAAGGCGTCGGACCTCTTCGACCGTCTCGTCGCGGCCGTGGCGGCCCGCGTCCGCACCGCGCGCGGCCTCGCCCTCGGCATGCTCGCCGTCTCGGGCGCGCTCGCGGCCGTTCTGACCAACGACGTAGCCCTCTTTCTCGTCGTCCCGTTCACGATGCTCTTTCGCCGCGTCACGGACATGGAGCTCGCGCCGCTCGTGGTTCTCGAGGTCGCCGCCGCGAACGTCCTCGGCTGCGTCAGCCCCCTCGGGAACCCGCAGAACCTGTTTCTCTACACCCGCGGCGGGTTCTCGCCTGCCTCTTTCTTCGGGGCGCAGCTGCCGTGGACGGCGGCGGCCGCGGGCCTGCTCGTGGCGGCCGTGCCGGCGCTGGTTCCCAGCCGCGCCCTCACGGCGCCAGCAGCGCTCGTCTTCGACGTGCACCCCGGACTCGCCGGGGCCTGCCTCGCGCTCCTCGCCGCCGAGGTCGCGGCGCTCTTCGGCGCCGTCGACCACCGGATCCCCCTCGCCCTGGCCGCCCTCGGCGCGGTCCTGCTCGGGCGGCGGCTTCTCGAGACCGACTTTTCGCTCGTCCTCGTCTTCGCGTTTCTCTTCGTCGGCATCGCGGGCCTCGAGCGCGGCCGGCTCTACCAGACTCTGGATCCGGTGCGCCTCTTCGGCCACCAGAGCCGCGGCCTCGTCCTCTCGGGCGCGCTCCTTTCGCAGCTCGTCTCCAACGTCCCGGCGGCGATGCTGCTCGCGCCCGCCGCCGCGACGGCGGCGGGGTTCCGGGCCCTGCTCTACGGCGTCAACGCCGGCGGCTGCGGAACGCCCATCTCCTCGCTCGCGAACCTCATCGGCGCGCAGCTCTTCGTCCGCGAGGGCGGCCGCCCGGGAGCCTTCTGGAGGAGCTTCCTCCCGGCCTCGGCGGCCCTGCTCGCCCTGCTCGTCCTGGTGTCGCTTCTTCTCGTCTCGTGAATAATGCGGACCCGATGTCCGACTTCCTGAGGCTCGAGGGGCTCGAGAAGCGCTTTGGCCAGGCTGCCGTCACCCGCGGCGTGACCCTTTCGGCGGGGCGGGGAGAGATCGTGGCGCTGCTCGGGCCCTCGGGCAGCGGCAAGACGACGGTTCTGCGCCTGGTCGCCGGCTTCGAGACTCCGGACGCGGGCCGTATCGTCGTCGAGGGCGACGACGTCACCGCGCTCGCGCCCGAGCGGCGCCGCTTTGGCATGGTCTTCCAGCACTACGCGCTCTTCCCGCACATGACGGCGGGCGCTAACGTCGGCTTCGGCCTCTCGAGCAGGGGTAAGGAGGGCGACACGCGCGGGCGCGTCGCGGAGATGCTCGCCCTCGCCGGCCTCTCGGGGTTCGAGGACCGGAAGGTCACCGAGATCTCCGGCGGGCAGCAGCAGCGGGTGGCGCTCGCCCGCGCCCTGGCGCCCTCGCCGCGCGTCCTGCTGCTCGACGAGCCGCTCTCGAACCTCGACCCGACGCTCCGCGAGCACACGCGCAGGGAGTTGAAGCGCGCGATCCGGAAGGTCGGCATTACGACTCTCTTCGTCACGCACGAGCAGGAAGAGGCCTTCGAGCTCGGCGATCGGGTCGCGGTTCTCGACCGCGGACGGCTCGAGCAGATCGGCACGCCCGAAGACCTGTTCGAGCGGCCTGCGACACGCTTCGTCGCGACATTCATCGGCCGCTCGACCGTCGTTCCGGTCACGTGGGAAGCCGGTGCGCGGATCGCGGGCGGACTGCTCTGGCCGGCCGTGGCCGGCGCATCCCTCGCGCCCGGCGCCGCGGCCGACCTCGTCGTGCGCCCCGAGTCGCTGGCTTTCGCCCCCGCGCCGCGGCCGGACGCTCTGCCGGGAACCGTGGCCGAGAGCCGGTTCGCCGGCCGCGTCGCGTATTTCCGCGTGGCGACCGCTGCCGGCGAGCTCGAGGTGCTCGCCGCCCCCGGCGCGGCGCGCGAGGGCGACCGCGTCCTCGTCGTGCCGGAGCCGGCCGGCCCCTCGCCTCGCGTCTTTCCGAGGGAGGCGTGAGCGAGAGCGCCCCCCTCACCCGGCGGGAGAGGGTCGGGGTGAGGGGCGCCCCCATTGCCGTCCCCCTCCTCGCCCTGCTGCTCTTCTGGCTCGTCGGCTACCCGCTCGTCCTCACCCTCGCCGAGGCGCTCGGCGCCCCCCACTGGACGCTCGACCACGTGCGGGAGTTCGCCGGGCGCGCGGCCGAGTGGTCCGCTCTCTGGGCCAGCCTGTGGATCTCGGTCGCGACCGTCGTGCTCGCCGCAGCGATCGGCGTCCCGCTCGCCTTCGTGTTCGAGCGCAACGAGTTTCCGGGCCGGGGACTCCTCGGCACGCTCGTCGCCCTTCCCGTCGCCCTGCCGCCCCTGATCGGCGTCCTCGCCTTCCTGTTCCTCTACGGCGAGAGCGGCTTCGTTTCGCGCGGCGTGCAGTCGCTCTTCCACCTTGAGCAGCCGCCGTGGCGCCTGGCCGGCCCGGGCGCGATCCTGCTCGTTCACGCCTACTCGATGTACGTCTACTTCTACATGTTCACGCGAGCGGGGCTGGCGCGACTGGACGGCTCGCTCCTCGAGGCCGCCGCGAGCCTCGGCGCCGGGCCGGCCCGCGTGGCGCGGGAGGTGACGCTGCCGCTGCTCGCGCCCGCGCTCTCGGCGGCAGCTCTCCTGACCTTCATGACGTCTCTCGCGTCCTTCTCCGCGCCGTACGTCTTCGGCGGGAGCTTCCGCGTCATGACGACGCAGATCGTCGCCTCGAAATTGAACGGCGACACCGCCCTCGCCATGGTGGAGACCGTGACCCTGGCGCTCGTCGGCCTGGCCGGGCTGTGGCTCCTGCGACGGGCCGAGGGCGCCCGCCCGGTGACGGGAGGCGTGCGGGGCATCGCGCCCCGGCGGCGCGAGCTCGGGGCGCGCCGGCGCTGGGCCGCGACCGCGGCCGGCTGGGGTCTCGCCGTCTTCCTGCTCGCGCCCCATGCCACGCTCGTTCTCGTCTCGCTCGTGCCGCGCAACACCTGGACGACCGAGGCCCTGCCGCCGGTACTGTCGCTCGGCAACTACCGCGCTCTTTTCTCGGAGGCCGCGCGGCTCACGCCGATCGTCAACTCGCTATGGATGGCTTCGGTCGCGACGGCGCTCGCCATCCTGCTCGGCTTCGGCGCCGCCTACCTCGCGGCCCGCCGAACGGACCGCTGGGCCGCCGTCATCGAAGGCCTCGTCGCGGCCCCGTGGGCGCTGCCCGGAACGGTATTCGCCGTCGCCCTCGCGGCGGCCTTCAGCGTCCACGCTCCATGGGCAGGCCGGTTCGTGCTCGTCGGCACCGCCGCGATCCTGCCGCTCGGCTACCTCGTCCGCAGCCTTCCGCTCACCGGCCGGGCCGCCTTCGCGGGGCTGCGGCAGATGGACCCGGCGCTCGAGGAGGCGGCCTCGTCGCTCGGCGCCTCGCGCGCCCGCCGCCTCTCCCGCATCGTCCTGCCCCAGGTGCGCCCGGCGATCGCGGCCGGCGCGAGCCTCGCCTTTCTCGCGGCGCTCGGCGACTTCGTCGTCTCCATCGTCCTCTACACCTACGACACCCGGCCGATCTCGATCGAGATCCTCTCGTCGCTGCGCATCCAGGAGATCGGCGTGGCCGCGGCCTACGGCGTTCTGCTGACCGGCCTCTCGGCCGCCGCGTTCCTCGTCTGGGGGCGCCGCGGGAGCGTTTAGTCGAGATGGAAGATCGCGGGAAGAAGGGCGTCGCGGAGTTCTGGGACCAGAATCCCCACGTCGCGGAGGACCCCGAGTTCTGGATGGCGCATCCGCTGTGCCGGAGGGGCATCAACCGGCGCGTGTCGGGCCGGGACTCGGTCTGGCCTCTCGATTTCCTCTACGAGCGGGCGGGTTCGCCCCGATTCGACACCATGCTCTCCCTCGGATCCGGCATGGGCCACGTCGAACGCGCGATCCGGCGGCTCGACATCGCCGGGACCGTGGAGGCCATCGACGGCTCTTCCGTCTCCGTCGACATCGCGAAACAAAAAGCCGCCGAGGAGGGCCTCGCGGGAATCACCTACTCCGTGGCCGACCTGAATCGGCTGTCGTTGCCCCGGCGCCGCTACCCCGCGATCGTCTTCCACCAATCGCTGCATCACGTCTTCGCAGTGGAGCGGCTGCTGGATGTCGTCCGGACCGCCTTGAAGCCGGAGGGCCTTCTCTTTCTCGAAGAGTGGACGGGCCCGTCCCGCACCGAGTGGACTCGGGCGAAGATGGATCGACTCGATGCCCTTTTCCAGGAGATTCCTCTCGAATGGCGCAAGGGGCCGGAGCTCAAGCCTCCGATCGAAGAGCACGACCCGACCGAAGCCGTCCGGTCGTCCGCGATTCGGCCCGGCGTCCGGCGCCTGTTCCGGATCCTGGTCGACAGGCCCTATGGAGGACAGCTCGTGTCGGTCTTCCTGCCGCAGCTGCGGCGCGACCTGATTCCCCCTGCGGCACTGGACGCTCTCCTCGCGCGGTGGCTCGCCCTGGAGTCGGAGGAGCTGGCCTCAAACCCCGATGCGAGCTTCTACAACGCGATCCTCGCGACTCCGAAAACGGGCCCTCGCGCCGTGGCCGGACGGATCGCCAACGCCGCAGTCCGCGGAGCCCTTGCCCTCGCCGTCGGAAACGCCGAGAGGTAGATCCCTACGGTCGGGCCACCACGCGCGGCACGTGGGCGGGCGGGAGTAAACGCGGGATCGCGACGTAGGTGAACGCGGAGGCGCTGACCGCGGGCGAGGCCCCGGGATTCTCGACGGTCACGTCCACGGCTCCAGGCGCGTGCGCCGGCGCCACCGCGACGAGGGCCGTCGAGCTCTGAACCGTGACCGCGGCGGGGACGGCGCCGAACCGGACCGCCGAGCCGCCCGCGAAGTTCGTGCCCGTGATCAGGACTCTCTGGCCGCCGCGCGTCGGGCCCGACACCGGGAGAATCGAGGTGATCGTCGGTGAGATCGAGGCCGGAGGGACGATCTGGTAGAGCGTCCCCTGAGTCCCGACGTAGAGCTCGCCCGAGGAGTCCTCGCCGAAGGTCGTCAGGTTCGGCGCCGTAATCGGGAGCACGACCGCCGACCACGTATCCCCCTGCCGGAACGCGGCCCACATCGTTCCGGAACAGAAGTCCCCGAACACGTACGATCCCTTGAGGTCCGGGATCGCGCTGCCGCGATACACGTAACCTCCCGTCACGGCGCAGTTGCCGTTGTCGTGGGTGTATTCGATGATCGGCAGCGTGTATGCCGGATCGCCGCACGCCGGAAGCGCCACCGTGCACCCCGAGTTGCCCTGCGTGCCGCAGAGCGAGCCTTCCATGATCTTCCAGCCGTAGTTCTGCCCGCCCGGGCTCGACAGCGGGTGGTAGTCGATCTCCTCGCGCGCGTCCTGGCCGACGTCCCCGATGTAGAGATCCCCCGTCACGCGGTCGAAGGAGAAGCGCCACGGGTTACGCACCCCGTACGCCCAGGCCTCGGGCGGCCCGGTCGTCAGCACGTAGGGGTTGTCCGGGGGGATTCCGTAGTACGGCGCCCGATCCACGTTCTGGTCGACGTCGATCCGGAGCAGCTTGCCGAGCAGCGTGCCGCTCGACTGCGCGTTGCAGAAGGGATCGTTGGCCGAGCCTCCGTCGCCCATGCCGATGTAGAGGTCGGAGTCGGGGCCGAACTGCAGCTGGCCCCCGTTGTGATTCGTGAAGGGCTGGTCGATGGTCAGGAGGATCGCGGCGCTCGTCGGGTCCGCGACGTTGAAATTTCCGGACGACACGCGGTACCGCGCGACGACGGTCTGGCCGGTCAGGTTCGTGTAGTCGACGAAGAAGAGGCCGTTGAACGCGTAGTTCGGGTGAAACGCCACCGAGAGAAGGCCCTGCTCGCCGCAGCAGATGAGCAGCGACGAGATGTCCAGAAACGGCGTCGGCAGGACCTGGGCGCCATCCCAGATGACGATCTGGCCGCGCTGCAGCGTGAGGAAGAGGCGGCCGTCGCCGGCGCTCGTGATGGAGGTGATGTCGGGCAGGCCGGTGGCGATCGGCTGAAGGAGGACCTCCGGAACGGCCCTGGCGTCCTTCCGGGCCGCCGCCGACCGCGGCGCCGACGCGCCCTGACCGGGCCGCGAGGCGAGGACGGCGCCGGCCGCGGCGACGACGAGAAGGAGACGGACGATTCGGGTCATCGCTCCGAGTTTACGGCATCGGAGGGCGCGGGCTGAAGTTCGGCGGAGCTACTTCAGCGGGACCTTCAGGATCACCGCGTCCTGGAGGTCCCCGGGCTTCGGCGGATTCTTCACGTCGTAGTAGCGGTGCCCCTGGTTGTTGGCGGTGAAATAGAGAACGCCGCCGACGACGGTCCCGAGCGTCGGCTCGTCGAATGCGGGGTGGTTCATCTCGAGGATGCGCGCCTTCGCGATGCTCACGCCGTCGGGCGCGAGGTCGAGGAGAATCACGCGGTGGGGGGCGATCCCGTTCTGGATCGCGACCAGGCTCCCCGCGGAATAGACCAGGCCGTCCGCACCGGCGAGCGAGAGGTCCGAGGGCACGGTCAGCGGCGTGACGCGCTTCGAGGCGACGTCGATCCGGTAGAGCCCGCCGTAGTCGGAGGCGTAAAGCGATTTACCGTCAGGGGTGACGGCCAGCCCCTGGGTGCCGCGCATCGCGTCGGTCTCGAGGAAGACCTCGAGCGCCTCCTTGCCCGGATCGAGAACGTAGAT
>Ga0326726_10001555_pt1 | contig 21304 bp, 10 predicted proteins | sample MHFenrmetagenome_2_FD_207603 | JGI IMG/M metagenome (GOLD analysis project Ga0326726, IMG submission 207603) | Lab enriched peat soil microbial communities from Michigan Hollow, Ithaca, NY, United States - MHF15MN | ecosystem: Environmental > Terrestrial > Soil > Wetlands > Peat | place: USA... | reverse complement strand
ATTTGTGGATCCGGTGCTGGCGCTGCTCGAAGAAATGGTGGAGTGGCTGCCTTGCTATCGCTTCCATTTTGTTCCTGACCGCAGTGCGGTGGAGACAATCCTTGCATTCCGCGACTGAGCATCGGCATGATTCGACGCAATTCGAGCTGTTGAGCCGGGGCCTGCTCGCGAGCGGCCATCAGGTTCGATTTGAGGCGCGCGGCCGCAGCATGCTGCCTCTGATCAGGGATGGTGAGACGGTGCGCGTCGAGAGTGTTGCGACCGGGACACTGCGCATCGGCGATATCGTGGTTGCAAAGACCGCGCAGGGACTGCGCGCTCATCGCTTGATCTTTGCGGATGTGGCGCGCGATTGTTTTCTGACGCGCGGAGACGCGGGGCAGGAGAGCGATCCGCCCATCCAAGCCGAGCAGATCCTCGGGCGCGTCGTGCTGAGTGCGGGAGCTCATCTCAGAGCGCGGATTCACTCTATTGGCCAGCGAATCATCCGGCGGTGGATGCGCTGGCGGAGAATGCTGGCGGCGCTAACAGTCCTGCTCCTCCTGGCGGCGGGCGGCACACGCCTGAGTGCGCAGGTGGTATTCGACGCCGCAACTTCGGGAAGCGCGACTACTGCAGCCGCCGGCTCCAGCACATTTACATTTGCGCACACCACCACAGCCAATCCCAACCGGTTGCTGGTGGTGGGTATGTCGATCAATCTCGTCAACAACCCGGCCGCTGCCGTGACCGGCATCACGTTGGGCGCCGCGCCGCTGGTGAGGCTCGGATTTCACAACGATGCGGGTGTGACCCGCCGAGTGGAGATCTGGTACTTGATTGCGCCGGCAGCCGGAGCCGGGACTGTATCCGTGACATATAGCCACCCCGTTGCCGCGCGCACGGGCATCGTGGCCGGGGCGATCACGTTTTCCGGAGTGGACCAGACTGTGCCGCTAAGCACGATGGTTTCCAATGACGGCGCGGCGGGGACCTTTTCCCAACTGGACATCCCGAGCGGCACCAACCAGATCGTCTTCGAGGCCGTAGCCATCGATCGCGGCATCACCGTGACTGCAGGTCCGTCGCAAAGCCAGCGGTGGACGGTCAACACCGGTGCCGCTGTGGGCAACGTCCGGGGCGCGGGCAGCACCAACGTTGGCTCGGCCAGTGTGCCCATGTCGGAAACTTTCAGTGCCGCGACGAACTGGTCGGTCGCCGGAGCTTCGGTCAGGCCGTTACAGGCGGACGTGGGCGTCACGGTGAATCCGGGCGGCGCCGTTCCCCTCGGCACGAATCTCACCTACACGATTACGGTCACGAACAACGGGCCGACGACCGCGACCGGAGTTACTCTCACGGATACGCTCGCGGCCGGACTCGGATTTATTTCCGCAACGCCCAGCCAGGGCAGTTGCTCGGCCCCCCCGATCAACTGCCCTCTCGGAAGCCTTGCTGGCGGCGCGAGCGCAACCGTCACCGTAGTAGCGAGTGCCGCCAATTCGGGTTCCTATGCCAATACCGCGAACGTCACTGCCACCCAGCCCGACTTCAACACGGGCAATAACTCTTACACCGCGGTGGGGGTGGTGCAGAGCAATACCTGCGCAAACCCGGCAGCCCTGGGAGCAGGCGGCACCCTGACCGGAGTGGTCAACACGTACTATCCCGCGACAGCCAGCGTTACTGCCGGAACGGCCAACACGACGATTCACGTGGGCGCGGCGCGTGGCGCCGGCGCGACCATTGCCGCCGGAGATTTGCTGCTGGTCATCCAGATGCAGGATGCCAGCATCAACAGCAGCAACAATTCCAACTACGGGAATGGCTCGACGGGCGCCGGATTTACCGCCGTCAACGGTTCGGGCAACTACGAATTCGTCAAGGCAACCGGGCCGATTGCGGGCGGCGCAATTCCCATTGCCGGGAGCGGCCTGAACAGCGGTCTCATTTATAGCTACACCATTGCCGCCGCCACCGGAGTGAAGGGAAAGAGTACGTACCAGGTGATCCGGGTGCCGCAGTACGCCACGGCTAAACTGAGCAGCACGCTCACGGCGGCGCCCTGGGACGGAACCAGCGGTGGAGTGTTGGCGCTCGATATCGCGGGCGCGCTGACACTGAACGGCGCGACCGTCAGCGTTGATGGATTGGGTTTCCGAGGCGCGGCAGGTCTCCAATTGAATGGCGGGGTCGGCGGCGCGAATACCGACTACGTGCACACTTCACCGGCGGCCTATACCGGCGTGGTTACTGCGGGCGTGGATGGTGGCAAAGGCGAAGGCGTGGCCGGGACACCGCTCTGGGTCGAAGTCGCTAACACATTCTTCAGCACTGGAACCGATGGATATCCCAATGGCGGCATGGCGCGCGGCGCGCCGGCAGACGCGGGCGGCGGCGGCACCGACGGCGATCAGACGATCAATCAGGAAAACGCGGGCGGCGGCGGTGGCGGAAATGGCGGGACAGGGGGTTCGGGCGGCGATAGCTGGCAGAGTACCTTGGGCATTGGCGGCCTGGGCGGCGCACCTTTTCCCTCTACTCTGGGACGCATAGGTCTAGGCGGTGGGGGTGGCGGCGGTTCGCGCAACAACACCCCCGGCGATAACCAGGCAAGTAGTGGAGCTGCCGGTGGCGGCATTATCTTTATTCGTGCCGGAAGCCTGACCGGAACCGCGACGCTGAGCGCGAACGGCGCGACCGCATACGCCGGAACGCTCAATGACGCGGGCGGCGGCGGCGGCGCGGGCGGAACCGTAGTCGTGCTCTCCGCCGGTGGCGGCGAGGGTGGGCTGACTATCCAGGCGCGCGGCGGAGGCGGTGGCAACGCCTGGTCTGGGCAGCCGTTCGCGCTGGCCGACCGGCACGGGCCCGGGGGCGGCGGCGGAGGCGGGGTCGTTTACCTGACTGGGGCGGCATCGATCAACGTGACGGGAGGAGCCAACGGGATCACGTTGACCCCAGGCGTGGCCTACGGCGCAACTCCGGGCACGGCTGGCACTGCGGTCACCAACGCGCAATTCACGCAAGGCTCGGGCACGCAATCGGGCGCGGATTGCATTCCGGACGTGACCATCACCAAGAGCCACGCGGGCAGCTTCGTTCGCGGCACCAGCGTCACCTACACGGTCACCGTCAGCAACGTCAGTCCGCTGGGCGCGACCAACGGCCTGGTCACGATGAACGACACGCTGCCGGTGGGCGTGATCCCAACCAGCGCCAGCGGCACGGGATGGGCCTGCACAGTTGCGCAGCAGACGGTGAGCTGCGTTCGCGCGGACGCGCTCGCGCCGGGAGCCGCGTATCCCGCCATCACCATCAACGCGACCATTTCGCAGAATGCCCCGGCAACGGTGGTCAATATCGCCACGGTTGCGGGGGGCGGCGAGATCAACCTCGCCAACGACAGCGCTACCGACCCCGCCCAGGTGAGTTCGATTTCCGATCTCGTCATGGCGAACGCGGGAGCGCCCAACCCGGTCGCGGCAGGCGCCAACATCACGTACACGCAGACCGTCACCAACAGCGGTCCGAGTGACGCAACCAGTATCACGTTGGTCGAAGCCATGCCAGCCAACACGACCTTCGTGTCGGTGACTCCCCCGGCGGGGTGGGCCTGCAGCAATCCTGCTCCGAACGGAACGCTGGTGTGCTCGGCCTCGGACCTGGCGGCAGGGACCGCGGCGATCTTCACGGTCGTCGTCAAAGTAAATCTGGGAACCGCCAACGGAACGGTGATCACGGATACGGCACGCGTTAACTCTGCGATCGCCGATCCGAACGCTGCCAACAACAGTGCCACGGTCAACACCATCGTGGGTGTGACGGCCCAAGGCGATCTTTCCGTCAGCAACGCCGCTTCGCCGAATCCGGTGATCGCGGGCAACAATATCACCTACGCCCAGATCGTCACCAACACGGGATCGGCAGCCGCCACCACCGCAACCTACAGCGACGCCACCCCGGCGAATACGACCTTCCAATCGCTTGTTTCCGCTCCAGGATGGTCCTGTGTGACGCCTGCGGTCGGAACCGCCGGAACGGTAAGCTGCACCAACCCGAGCGTAGCCGCGGGGAGCATTGGCAACTTCCAATTGCAAGTCCGGGTGAACATCGGCGTAGCGGCCGGCACGGTGATCACCGATATCGTGACTGTGGGCGCGGCCAATGACGCGAACGCAGGAAACAACAGTGCGACCGCCACCGATCTGGTGGCGACCGCGACCCAGGCCGATCTGTCGCTGAGCACGGCAACGGTGCCGTCGGGACAGGTGTTCGCGGGCAACAATCTGGCGTACACGCAAACCATCACGAATAGCGGCCCGGCAGCGGCGATCACGGTGACCTTCACGGAGGCCACGCCCGCCAACACGACCTTCCAGGCGGTAATTGCTCCCGCGGGCTGGACCTGCGTCACGCCGGCAGTGGGAGCCACGGGCACGGTGACCTGCACCAACCCGAGCCTGGCTGGGGGGTCGGCGGCGAACATCAGCGTAACCGTGAACGTGAACGCTGCCACCGCCAATGGCACGACTATCACGGCAAATTCAACCGTCTCCTCAACGACCAGCGATCCGGCTGCAGCCAACAACTCGACCACCATCAACACGCTGGTGAGCGCCGTCGTCGATCTGGTGGCCGCCAACTCGGGTGCGCCCTCGCCGGTGCTGGCGGGCAATCCCATCACCTACACGCAGAGCGTCACCAATCGTGGGCCAAGCAACGCTGCGGCGGTGAGCTTCACCCAGGTCGTGCCCGCGAACACGACATTCCAGTCGGCGGTCACACCGGGCGGGTGGGCTTGCGTTCTTCCGCCAGTCGGGGGCACGGGAAACATCACGTGCACGATTGCGACCCTGCCACCGGCAACCACAGCAAACTTCCAATTTGTCGTGAAGGTAAATGCGGGAACGCCCGCGGGTACGATCATCAGCGATACCGCGACTGTCACCACTACTTCTCGAGACACGGTGGCGGGAGACAATTCCGCAACCGTCAACATCGCGGTGGGCACGGCCGGCCAGGCGGACGTGAGAATAACGAACGTGGGAACGCCCGACCCAGTGACAGCCGGCAATAACATCACCTATACGCAGATCGCGACCAATGGTGGACCCTCCAATGCGCTGGCAGCCCTCTTCACGGAGGCTGTCCCCGCGAACACGACTTTTGTTTCTCTGCCCACGCCGGCGGGCTGGGCCTGCCTGACTCCGGCCGTGGGCGCAACCGGGAACATCAGCTGCAACATCGGGGTATTCACAAGTGGCGCCAGCGCGACCTTCGTCGTTACCGTCAAAGTCAATGCCAACACTCCCTCTGGGACACTGATCAACGATACGGCCACGATCAGCTCGGTGACGGCAGACCCGAACCCCGGCAACAACAGCGCGGGTTCGAGCATTGCCGTCGGGACCAGCGCCGACCTCTCCATCACCAATGCCGACAGCCCCGATCCGGTCATCGCCGGAAACAACATTACCTACACCCAAATTCTGACCAACCCCGGCCCCAGCAACGCGGCGAACGTGACCTTCACCGAAGCCATCCCGGCCAACACCAACTTCCAGTTGTTCGTCCCACCAGCGGGCTGGGCCTGTAACAGCCTGGTGGTCGGTGGCACGGGAACACTCACCTGCACGATTGCCAGCCTGGCGCCCGGGAGCACGACCTTCTCGCCGGTGGTGCAAGTCAATGGCGGGACAGCCTCCGGAACGACCATCACCGACACAGTGACCGTCAGTTCTTCGACGGACACTAATAATGGGAACAACACTAAGACGACGACCACCACGGTGGCTACGGCGGGACAGGCCGACCTGGTGATGGCCAACACGCCGTCGGCCCCGTCGGTTACGGCCGGATCGAACATCACCTATACCCAGACGGTGACCAACAACGGTCCGGCAACAGCGAACACGCTGAGCTTCACCGAAACCATTCCTGCAAATACGAATTTCCAGTCGCTGGCGCCTGGATCATGGACGTGCCCCGTGCTGATCGTGGGGTCCACAGGGCCGTTCACCTGTACGCTGGCCACGCTGAATGCGGCTGCGAGCTCGCCGATTTCTCTGGTGGTACAGGTGAACAGCAACACGCCGTCAGGGACTGTAATTGGAGACACCGCCTCGGTGAGTGCGGCGACCAGCGATCCCAATCTGGCCAACAACAGCGCAACGGCCACCGTCACTGTCGGAACTGGGACCAGCGCTGACGTCGCACTTACCAAGACGGCGGCGCCCAGTCCGGTTGCACAAGGCAATCTGCTTACTTACAGCTTGACCGTAACCAACAACGGGCCGGTCAGCGCTACCAATGTGACGGTGGTGGATACGCTGCCCAGTGTTCTCAAGTTTGTTTCGGTGGTCACCACCGCGGGCACTTGTTCGCAGGCTGCCAACACCGTCACGTGCTCGCTCGGGACCATTGCCAACGCGGCGACCGCGACCATCAACATTGTGGTGACGCCGCAGAGCTCCACCATCGTCACCAACTCGGCCATGGTCACCGCCGACCAGAGCGATCCGACGCCGGCGAACAACGTTGCGAACGTGACCACGCTGGTGACAGCTCCGACCCGGATTCACATGCAGTCGCTCACCGCCGAGGCCAGCGCCCAGGGCGTCGTGCTGCGCTGGAAGACCGGCGGAGAGCTGAACAACCTCGGCTTTAACGTGTACCGCGAGCAGAACGGAGACCGCGTCCGCCTCAATCCCACGCTGGTTGCCGGATCGGCTCTGATGATGCGCGGCTATCTCGAGAAGCACGCCGGAAAGAGCTACTCATGGATTGATCCTGCCGGCGCGCCGGCCAGTACGTACTGGCTGGAGGATCTGGACCTGAATGGCGCGCGCACGCTGCACGGGCCGATTTCAGTGAGCGTGACGGCGTCGTCCGCGCACACGGTCTCGTCGCCGACCATGAGCGAGTTTGCCTCAGCGGCGGCCGCGGTTCCCGTGGCCAGTCATAAGGTCGAAAACACGCAACGACAGGTGACGGCAGCCCAAGGACAGACCGATCAGCAATTCGACCTGGCGGCACATCCCGCGGTCAAGATCATGGTGGACCATGAAGGCTGGTACCGCGTTTCGCAGCCCGATCTGGTTGCCGCCGGACTCGACAAGAACGCGGACCCGCGCGACCTGCGGGTGTTCGCCGAAGCCATCGAGCAGCCGATTCTGGTCACGGGCGCCAAGGATGGCCCCGGCGGATTCGGGGCGAACGCGGCGATCGAGTTCTACGCCACCGGCATGGACACGCCTTTCACTGGAACGCGCGTGTACTGGCTGATTGCCGGCGCCCAGCCCGGTCTGCGGGTTAGCAACTTCGACGAATTGCCGAATGGCGCGAACTATCCGCGGCAATTCACGGAGACGGTCGAACTGCGCCAGCGGACGACCTATTTCGCAGCGCTCATCAATCCCAACGACGATAACTTCTTTGGCGCGCTGGTCTCGACCTCGCCCATTAATCAGGTCCTGGATACGCCGCACGTTTCGACCAATGCCAACTCGGCTCTTCGAATGGAAGTCGTGCTGCAGGGTGTGGGCGAAGGCGTGCCGCATGATGTGACCGTGGCATTGAATGGCCTCAGCCTGGGCCACCTCTCCTTTGCCGGTCAGAGCAAAGGTAAGATGCGCGTCGATCTGCCGCCCGGCCTGCTGCGGGATACGAACACGGTGACGCTCACCGCCCAGGACGGCGACAGCGACATCAGCCTGGTCGACTACATCACCATCACCTATCCGCACAGCTTTGCGGTGGACGGCGATCAACTCAAGCTTTCGGCCCGGGCCGGAGTGCCGCTGCAGATTGACGGCTTCCAGGAAACCACGGTCCGGATCTTCGACATCACTTCGGTCTTGCAACCGGTCGAACTCGCTACCCGCATGGTGTCCGGCGGCGATGGTTCGTATGCAGCACAGGTCCAGGTGCCCTTTGCGCCCGCCGGCCGACACACCCTGCTGGCGCTGGGTGCGAGCCAGATTGCCAAGCCGGCGCAGTTGATCGCCAATCAGCCCTCGCAATGGCACAGCCCACAGGCGGGCAGCCAGGTGGTGGTGATCGCGCATTCCTCGCTCGCCGATGCGATTGCCCCGCTCGCCGATCTGCGCCGCCAGCAGGGGCGAACGGTCTCCGTGGTCCTGACGGACGACATTTATGACGAATTCAGCTTTGGGGAGCACGATCCGCAGGCAATTCGCGACTTCCTGCAGACCGCAGCTCAGAACTGGACAGCCAAGCCTCAATACCTGTTGCTGGCCGGAGACGCCTCGGTCGATCCGCGAAACTTCCTCGGGTTTGGGGATTTCGATTTCGTCCCGACGCGAATCATTCCGACCACGCAACTGATGACCGCCTCCGACGATTGGTTCTCGGATTTCGGCAACACGGGTCTGCCCGAACTTGCCACCGGCCGTCTGCCGGTGCGCACTGCCGACGACGCGCGCACGGTGGTGTCCAAAATTATGGGCTACGAAACGGGCAACGATGCCGGCGCCTGGACTTCTCAAGCGTTGCTGGTCGCCGACCGCAACGACAACGCCGACTTCACCAAGGACACACAGAAAATCGCGGCCCTGCTGCCGTCTTCGATGCAAGCCACTGAGATCTTTGCGACCAATCTCGATCCTGGGACGGCGCGCGCGGAGGTGCAGACCGCTTTGAACGCCGGCGAACTGCTGGTCAACTATCTGGGACATGGTTCGGTGGAAGTGTGGTCGGGCGACAACCTGCTGAACGACGACTCCGCCGCTGCGCTCACCAACGCTCCACGACTGCCCGTCTTCCTGACGTTTGATTGTTTGAACGGCTTCTTCCACGACGTCTACACGCAAAGCTTGACCGAGGCCCTGCTTCTCAATGGTCAGGGCGGAGCGGTGGCCGTGGTTGCCTCGTCGGCTCTTACTGAAGCTTCGCCGCAGGCCCAGCTGGATCGCAGCCTGGTGCAGGCAGTCTTCCAGAACGGCGGCGCCACCCTGGGCGACGCCCTGGTACAGGCGAAGGCGTCCATCAAGGCGAAGGATGTGCGCCGGACTTATCTGTTGTTCGGGGATCCGCTGCTGCGGCTCAAGACGCCGCGGAACTAGCGGGAATCGCTCTAGCGACCCGCGACATCACCTTCCTGCTTCTGCTGTCCAATTGGTGATCAGAGTAATCGGCGGCGGACTCCCGACCAGAGGCGAGTTCACTACAAACCACTTTCCGTCGGGAGCCGAGTCGTACCCGATCTGCTCATTCGTCGGATTGAGATCCAGCCGCGATGCCCCAGTCTTCAACAGCACGCGGAAGAGGGCATGCGAAGCGCCGACCTGAAAGACCGAGCCAGTGCCGTTTACGTCGACGGCGGTCAGTTTCGAATCGGCGGACAGGTAGAACAGCTCTTTCCCATCACGGCGCCATCTCGCACTGGTTCCCCCAGCGGGTGAAATCTGCCACTTGGTGCCCCCAGCGGGAAACGGGGTCACGTAAACCTCTGGTCTTCTGGATTCGTCTGAGCTGTATGCCATCCAGCGTCCATCGGGAGAGAACTGGCCCTGACCAACGTTAAAACTTCCCTGCAGGAAGGCGTAGGGCTTGCGATCGCCGGAGGTGGGAACAACCCACAATTCAGTCAGATTTTTTCCAGGAGACGTCGTGTTGTACGCAACGAACCTCCCGTCCGCTGACCACGCAGTCGGATATTTGCTGTTTTGCGTTTCCAGCAGGGTCGACTCGTCACCCATAGTGTCGCTGCGCCGCTGCACCAGTTGATAGGTGCCTGTGAGATTCGAAGCGAATACCACGGAGCCCCCATCTGGTGACCACACGGGGAACTGAGTGCGACCCGCACCGAAAGTGAGACGAATCTGCTTGTCGCGGAACAAGTCGAAGATCCACAGCTTATAGTTTCGGAAACTGGAATCGAGCATTCCCAACGCTAACCGCTGCCCGTCGGGCGAGATACGGTTGGAGGCGTAGTCTCCTGGTGCTCCAATCGTCTTCATTTCCTTTCCATTGCGGTCAAACATCACGAGACGCGAATTCGCGCCGGTGTTCCCGCCCTGGTACGCAACCACTCCATTGAAGGAAGTCGAAAACACTCCCCGCCATGGGAGTTCGTCGTACTGAACTTGCTCAGCGATGGGAAACGGCTGGCCCTGGAGTTCCAGCCGCTTCTCGTCGAAGGGCTGCGCCATCAGGGTTCGATCGCGCACAAACAGAATGTAGCCGGGCGTATAGGCCGCGTTGGAGCGAGCGTGAAACAAGAGTTTCTTTTCCCCAGAGTCCAGGTCCGCCACATAGACGGACGCGCTTTCCGCGGTTCCGCCCGCGAAGTTCGCCGCGCTATAAAAAAAGTGCCTTCCGTCCGGCAGGAACACCGGCCAGCGATTGCTCAGTTCGCCCCGGGATGAATCCAGCTTGGTCACCGGTGTCGGCGTGCCCCCGGAACTGGAGACGTGATAGACCACGCCCCAGGTCGCGGAGAACAGAATGACTCCGTTTCTGCCCCACGTGCCCCCGCGCGAGCCGGCCACATCGCAGAGGATCACCACCGGTCCTCCCGCGGCGTCTACGGTTCTGAGCTTGCCCCCGGAAAAGAAGCCAATCGAGCGGTCGTCGGGCGACCAGAACGGATTCGATGCTCCCTCCGTACCCGCCAGAGCTTGAGACGCAAGTCCTGCCAGCGGTCGCACCCAAACCATGTCACGGCCCTCCGCCGTCGTCGCCACAAACGCGAGCCTGCGTCCGTCATGAGACACGGTTACGGGCCCCGCAAAATATGCGAGGGTTGCGTTCTCGGGCGCCAGGATATGGGACCACGTGGAGAGCGCGGGAGGGGGGAGCTGCGCAGATAGGACGCCGCCAAAGCCGCAAGAAGGACAGTCACCGCGGCGAGCCAAATCCAGCGCTCATACGCTGGACCTCCACTTACAACGGGCGATCCTTTCCCGGATTGTTGAGCGCCTTCCGCAATCCACTTCAGTTCGCTTGCCAGGTCGCTGGCGCTCTGCCAGCGTTCGTCGGGATCCTTGGCGAGGCATTTTCTGACAACTCGTTCCAGGGCAGGCGGCGTCATCGGCTGCAGCGCCGCCATGGGCTGTGGTTCGGCCGTCAGAATGGCGGCGATCAGACTGGCCCGGCTTTTGCCGCTGAACGCCGGTTTCCCGGTCGCCATCTCGTAAATCAGTTCGCCCAACGAGAAGATATCGGTGCGAGGGTCGGCTTCTTTGCCTTCCAGTTGTTCGGGTGCCATGTATTGGAAGGTTCCGACCAGCATGCCTTCGCTCGTGAGCTTGGCCTGCTCCATCGTCATCTCGGTGAGCGCGGTGGCCAGAGGAGCGGGACCGGACTGCTTGGCTAATCCGAAATCCATCAGTTTGGCGCCGGTTTTCGTCAGCATGACGTTACCGGGCTTCAGATCGCGATGCACAAAGCCCAGCTTGTGGGCTTTGGCCAGGGCCTCGGCGATTTGTGCGCCAATGCGGAGAGTCTGTTCCGGCGGCAATGGCCCTCGCAGCAGGCGTTGCTCCAGCGTTTCTCCCTCCACCAGTTCCATGACGAGGAAGTCCACGCCGTCCTGATGGCCGATGTCGTGCAGCGTGCAGATGTGCGGATGGGTCAACTTCGAAACCGCTTTGGCCTCCCGCTCCAGCCGCTGTCGCAGATTCGGATCGGAAGAAAGATTGGCGGGAAGGACTTTGACCGCTACATCGCGTTCCAGCCGCGTGTCGCGGGCACGGTACACCTCGCCCATGCCGCCGGCGCCGAGCGGGGACTGGATTTCGTATGGTCCTAGCTTTGTTCCGGAGGTGAGGGCCATCTGTGGGGCGCAATTATAGCCCGAAGCCGGCGTCTTCCAAGCACACCACCCTGGCCCGGCGAAGGCCGCGATGCAAACGCCTCGATCAAGGCCATTACCTCGGTCACGTTCCGAGGATTAGCTCCGGCTAATAAACTCAGATGCGAATATTTTTCCCGTGATGGAACGCATTGCCAATCCGTTGCTCCTCTTGCTGGCCGTTACGCTAACTTGTTTGCCTTCGGTCTCATTTGGACAGGAAGATGCGCCGGTGAGTATGCGGAGGGTACTCAATAAGATCCCACCGGCCTACCCGGAATTGGCGCGCAGAACGAATGTCAGTGGAACCGTGAAGCTGGACGCCCTGATTGCGCCCGATGGCAAGGTGAAGTCTACGGAAGTCGTAGGTGGAAATCCTATCCTCGTGCAGGCAGCCGTTGAAGCCGTGCGGAAATGGAAGTTCGAGCCGGCCGCCCAGATGACCCGAGAACGAATTGAGCTGAAATTCAGCCCGCGCTGAACGCTCGTCCCCAACATTGGACAATCGAAAACTCGCTCCCAGCCGGTCCCCCGGAGTTGCGGAGTTCCCGCCTTCTCGTGCACGATGGTAGGAACACAACTTTCGTTCATACCCTTCGGTCGCAAGGAGCAGGTTCTGACATGAGCTTTCGACGGGCGGCGCGCGCCGCGCTCGCGGGGAGAAGTCGCGTTTCCTGGATTCTGGCTGCTGTCCTCATAGTGCTCACTGGAGTTTTTCTCTCTTGCGGCGGGTCGTCAGGGTCGTCCTCGGCCAGCCACAACGCGTACCTCACCCTGCCGCAGAAGGGGACGGTCGCCCTGCTGCACCTGAACGATTCCACGGGAGCAGTCAGTCTGGGGGCGGAAACGCCTCCCGTGGTGGGAACATCTCCGACGGGCCTGGCGTTGGATGCGAGCAAGAAATTCCTCTACGTCGGGAATGCCGCCGCGAATACCGTTTCCATTTTCAACGTCGCGGACGACGGTACCCTGACGCAAAACGGCGCGGCGACTCCCGTCGGATCCGGTCCGCGGTCGCTGGTCATCGATCCTTCCGGCAAATATCTTCTGATCACCAACAACTTTGCCAATAGCGTCTCGGTTTTTTCGGTCGGAAACGGCAGCCTGACGGCGGTCGGAGATTTCCCGGCCGGGTCGAGTCCGACCGATTTGAAAATCTCTTCCGTGGGAAGCTTCGTTTACGTCGCCAATTCGAACACGGGATTCATCACCGCTCTCACTTTGAACACAACCAACGGAAATCTGGCGCCGGTCGCGGACTCTCCATTCCCGGCGGGCGCGGGAGTCTCGGGCTTGGCGATCGATTCCGGCAGCAACTTCCTGTACGCGGCGAACACGTCGGATAATACGATTTCCGCTTACACCATCGACCCGGGCACGGGGGGATTGAAACCCATCTCGGGCTCCCCCTATGGCCTGGGAACGGCGACGGCGCCGCGCTCGATCGCGATTGACCCGTCGGGCGCGTTCCTGTACGTGGCGAGTCAGACTTCGAACAACGTTTCGGCCTTCACCATCAAAGCCGGTACCGGCGAACTCAACCCGATCAATAGCGGCACCCCTTTCCCAGCGGGCACCAAGCCGGTCTTCGTGCTGGCGGAGCCGGCAGGGAAGTTCCTTTACGTCGGCAACCAGGACAGCACCAACGTGACCGGGTTTTCCTATGATGCAACCACGGGCGCGCTGACCGCGATCTCAGGTTCGCCGTTCACGGTGGGATCGGCTCCGGGTGCGATGTTCATTGTTCATTAACGGGGTTCATTAACGGGCTGCCGCTGGCGCAGCTTTGTAATCCGCGAGATACCAGCCTGGCACTTTGGTGGAGCCGCTCGGCACGCGCGTGCCATTTTCAGGTGGACGACAGAGTCGTAGTCTCCTAATTGAGCAGTTCTGGGGGAGGGCTGCCCGGGCGTCCTGGATTCGAAAGAATCCGGACGCCCGTTTAATTTTCCGGCTAGCGCCGCTCCGAACCTGCGCCGGCGGACTAGTTGGTGGAGATCGTGAAATTCACGGTGATGCGGGCCTGGGTTTCCACCGGCTGGCCGCTCTGATAATAGGGTTTGAATCGCCACTGCTTGACAGCCTCCCGCGCCGCCGTCGCCAGGATGCCGGGACCACTGACGATCTGCAGTTCCTGAATCGCTCCATCTCTTGAGATCAGCGCTTGCAAAATGACCGCGCCCTGCACTTTCATCTGGCGCGCCAGCAGGGGATAGTCGGGCGGCACGGAAACGGTCACATTCTGGGCGGTCTGCGGGGACATTTGGACGCGGTCGGCGGCACTGACGACTGGTTGCGAGCTGGCCGCGGGAGCGTCCGGGGCGGGAGAAGATGCGCCCGAGTCCATGTCCAGATGAATGGCACCACTACGCGCGGGCACGCGGGTATGGCGGTTGCCGGCCACCACTTCCACCTGCAGCGGAGGCAGGGCCGCGCGCTCGGTCGTGGCGGTGAAGGGAGGCTGGGCGGGTTCGGAAGCCTTGGCAGATTTCCGCTCACTCCGGGTGGCCACGGGGCCGCTCGCCGGCGCCGCGGTCAGCGTGCTGCCAGTTTTCTTGCGGGGAGCCCCCACATCCTGAGCTTCTTCGCTGGGCGGAAACCAGAAATCCCAATCTTTGAGGACCACCGCCACCAGCGCCACCAGCAGCACGCCAAGCGCGATCAGCATCCGCTTGCGCTGCACTTCCGGATCCGGGGCGGCCGGCAACAGCGGGGGCTGCGCGCCCTGTTCCGGGTAGAGTTCTTGCTGGGTATTATTTTCAAGCGTCGGCACGGAACCACCTTGTACGGAGTCAGGGCCTTGGGGGCGGCGCTGCGGATAAGTATGCCCTGAAACCCGCGACAACGCCAGAGATTCCGGGCGTTGCGGGCCACGGTTTCCGCCCCGGGTCTTCCTGTGACCCGCATCACATCCAGCTGTGGCACCTATCACCGCCGAAGGTTTTGGCTGGACGCACACTGACTACGTGATATCCGTCACAGGGCGTAGAGAACCCGAAACGATACGGCGGCACCCTGGGCGGGTCATACCGAGGTGCAGCATGCTCTCACCATACGGACTCGACATCATCGAAAGCTGTCTAACCTGCAAGGTGCGGGCGGACCGCATCTTCTGCGATTTACCCACCGCCGCCCTGCAGGCTTTCGAGAACATCAAGTACGCCACCGCCTATCCCAAAGGGGCGGTTCTTTTTGTCGAGGGCCAGGCGCCCCGGGGGATCTTTGTCCTGTGCAAGGGACGGGTGAAGCTCTCCATCTGCGCGAGCGACGGCAAGACCCTGATTCTGAAGATTGCCGAGCCGGGGGAAGTACTCGGCCTGAGCGCCACCGTCTCGGGCAAGGCGTACGAATTGACCGCCGAGACCATCGATCCTTGCCAGGTAAATTTCGTCAAGCGGGAAGACTTCCTGCGTTTCTTGAAGGAGCACAGCGACGCTTGCTTCAAGGTGGCCGAGCAGCTCAGTGAAAAATACAACGTCGCCTGTCACGAGGTCCGTGCCCTTGGGCTCTCGCATTCCGCCGCCGAGAAATTGGCCAAGCTGCTGCTGGAGTGGAGTTCCAAGAACGGCGAGTCGCTCAAGCAGGAGCCGCGCCTGAAGCTGGCCCTGACCCATGAAGAGATTGCGCAGATGATCGGCACTTCGCGCGAGACCGTCACCCGGCTTTTCGCCGACCTCAAAAAACGGCAGATCCTGCAGACCAAGGGCTCGACCCTGGTCATCCGCAACAAGGCTGCGTTGCGCTCGCTGGCGACCACCGGCTGACGCTGATGCGGGGCCGCGTCCTGTGCTTCGGGTCACCGTTTGCCGTGATAGTAGTCACTGTTTCCCTCTCTCCCCTCAGTTATGAATGTTATGAAGCAGCAGGAGAGAGATATGTCCCAGAGCTGTCTCGATTGCGCACAGCGTTCGGATCGGGTGTTCTGCGATCTGGCGCCCGATGCTCTCGCAGCCTTTGACGGGATCAAGTCCGCCCAGACGTGCCCCAAAGGAACGGTGCTGTTCCGCGAGGGACAGCCGGCGCGCGGGGTCTTTCTCCTGTGCGAAGGCCGGGTACGCCTCTCGGTGTGCTCGGAGAGCGGCAGCCGCCTGACCATTCGTGTAACTCCTCCCGGGGAGGTGCTGGGATTGAGCGCCTGCCTGGCCGGCGGCAGTTACGAAGTAACGGCCGAGGCCCTGGACAATCTCCGGGTCGCGGCGGTGAGCCGCCGGGACCTGCTGCGTTTCCTGCGCGAACACCGGGAAGCGTGCCTGCGGGTGGTCAATCTGCTCAGCGAAGACCTGCATGTGGCTTATGATCGCGTGCGGGCGGTAGGACTCGGCCGGCCGCGGCGCCAACATACTTCGCAGGTCCACTGATGTTCTCGGCCGGGCCCAGTTTCTCTTGAGTCTTTTCTTGCACCCTCCCATCCCACGGCGGTAGGCGTCCCTTCGCCTACTTGTCCCCTGCCTATGGTTGATCCCAGAGTAGATCGAGCGAGGGTGGCTCGCTTGAGGTGATCGTGATCGCCGCCCCAGCGCGCTTGGCAGGTGCTCTCGGCCGCGAATCTTGAAGCTGTGCGCACGAAGTCAGGAGTTTTCGATGAAGAGACGTTGCGGAGTCATGTTGCTGTTCGTTCTGGCTGTACTGTCGGGGCGCGCGTTGTCGTCCGACAGCAAGACGCCGGCAAGTCTGAAGTCATCGTCAGCGGAATATGCCGGCTCCGATGCCTGCCTGGCCTGCCACGAAGACGTCTACAAGAAACAGTTTGAGAATACGCCGCATTTTCAGACCACCAAGAAGGACGGCCACGGCTGCGAATCGTGCCACGGACCGGGCAGTGAACATATCGCGGGCGGAGGAGACAAGACGAAGATCGTCCGCTTCGCAGATCTTTCCCGCCAGCAAGGTAGCGAGCGTTGCCTGGAGTGCCACGGCGAGGGGCAGTCGCATCGTCACCAGGGGGCGTCGGCGCACGCGGGCAACGACGTCGGTTGTCTCGACTGCCATAGTCCGCATCACGCCAAGGAAGCCCAGCACCTGCTGGTCAAGGCGCAGCCGGAGCTTTGCTACGGCTGCCATGCCACCGTGCGGGCCGATTTTGCCCGCCCCTACCGGCATCGCGTGGATGAGGGGCTGGTGGAATGCAGCGATTGTCACAACGTGCACGGGGCCGCCGGCCTGCGCCAGGTCCGCGCCACGCAAGGGGGCGATGCGGTCTGCTACAAGTGCCACGCCGACAAGCAGGGGCCCTTTGTGTACGAGCACATGCCCGTTAAGACGGAGGGCTGTAACAGTTGTCACAGCGCGCATGGTTCTTCGAATCCGCGCTTCCTGCGCGTCAGCCAGGTCAACCTGCTCTGTCTGCAGTGCCACTCTTTTCCGGGACTCGGTCCCTCCGGGCCGGCGCACAACCAGTCGCAGAAATATCAGGCTTGCACTATGTGTCACGCGGCGATTCACGGCTCCAACGCCAACGTCGCGTTCATGCAATAAGGTGAGGAACCCAATGACGATTCAATTTGCAATCCCGGCTCCCGACGACCATCGTGCTCTACTACTGGCCAGGCGGCAGGCGAGCGCGACCGCGGCTGCAGTGCTGTGCCTGCTGGCTTGGAGCCTGTTTTTGCCGGCGGCATGGTGCCAGTCGAGTTCGGCGGCATCCCCTCCCGAAGAAGTTTTGTACGGCGGGTATCGCATCCACCAGTCCATCGAAGCGGGTTATCGTTTTTCGGACGTGACCGGGAACGAGAGCATGTTCAACAGCCTGATCAACCGGCACGAGGGCCCCCGCATTTTCGAGCAGACCCTCTCCATGCGGTCGGAGAATCATCAGGGCATCCTGTTCGACGACCTGTTCCTGAACAGCGTGGGATGGGGCGGCGATCCCAACAACTACCTGCGCATACGCGCGGGCAAACATGGGCTGTACGATTTTCGGGCCAGCTTCCGGCGCGATCAGGACTATTTCGATTACAACCTGCTAGCCAATCCCTTGAATCCCTCGACCTCAACACCGAACGTGCCGGTGGGCATGTCTCCGCACGGCTTCGCGACGCGCCGGCGCATGAGCGATTTCGACCTGAGCCTGCTGCCGCGGGCGAAAGTCAGCTTCCGGCTGGGCTTTTCCCACAACAACATGAGCGGGCCGTCGTGGACGAGCATCCATGAAGGCACGGACGCGCTGCTGGCGCAGTCCTGGAACACCACCCAGAATGCCTACCGTCTGGGCGCCGACTTCAAAATCTTGCCGCGCACCGTGGTCAGCTACGACCAGTTTCTGACCTATTACAAAGGGGACACGTCGGCGCAGCTCAACGGCACGCCCTATGCGCTCGCCAACGGCACTCCGGTGGACCTGGGGCTGCCTTTCAACAACGCCGCCAGCCAGCCCTGCGCGACCCCGCTGCTTGGCGATGGAACAGCCAACCCCGCCTGCAACGGATACTTCACGTACTCGCGCTTCAATGCGACGCGCAATTCGTTTCCAACCGAGCAACTCAGCCTGCGCAGCAACTACTTCCAGCGCGTGGATATCACGGGAAACTTCAGCTACACGTCAGGAGATCTGACGCTGCCCAACTACTCCGAGATCTTCGACGGTCTGACCACCCGTACGCGCCTGCGCAACTCCGTGAGTGACGGAGTCGCCCAGGTCAAGCGCGCCACCAGCAGTGCCGATGCCGGCGTGGTGGTGCATCTCACGGAGCGCGCCCGGCTGGTGGACAACTTCCGCTACTACAACTTCCGTCTGCCGAGCGCATGGGACTACACGATTGACGGGCTTTTTGGCGCGACCTTGCTTTCCACTCCCAACGTGTTCAGTCCTGCTACTTGCCCGCCGCCTTTCACGGCTGCGACCTGCCCGCAGCATAACTCCAGCTCGGGGGCGGACGTTACCGTCGGACATCGCCAGAATTTCCTCAAGCAGGACCTGAAAAGCAACACGGTAGAGCTGCAGTACGACTTCACGCGCAAAATCGGGGCGCGCGTGGGATACCGGTATCAGCACCGCACCATCGTTGATTCGGCGAATGATGTCCAGGACCTGACCTTCTATCCCATGCTTGCCACCCGCCGCGCCTGCGCCACAGGGGCGGTGGACGCCAACGGCGTGTGCACGATCACGACGACGGCCAGTGACAGCGGGGTCACCGAAATCCAGGGCCACTCGCTGCTGGCGGGCGCATCTGTGCGGCCTACTAACGGCTTACGGCTGAGCTTCGATACGGAGAAGTTCTATGCCGACCAGTCCTTCACCCGGATCAGTCCGCGCAAAGAATCGCGCTATCGCGTGGTCGGCAGTTACGCGCCGCGTCCCTGGGCGGTCATCGGGGCGGCGATCAACACGCTCACCAACTCCAACGCCGATGCGCAGATCAACTACCGCGGGCACAACTACAACTACGGCTTCAACGCCAGCCTCAACCCCCGCGCGCGCCTGGGATTGGATCTGGCTTACAACTACTCCGATTACCTGCAGAACGCGCTGATCTGCTTCAACGACACGCCGCCGGCCGGGGTGGTGCTGCCGGTGGTCACCAACGCGGGAGACTGCTCCGCCAATGACCCGGGCAATCCGCTGCTGACCGACAGCTACTACCAGAGCAACACCCACTTCGGGATGTTCCTGCTGATGGTGCGGCCGATCCCGCGCCTGACGACGCGTGCCGGCTACAGCGTGAGCAGCGTGCGTGGCAGCACCCCGCAGTTCAACAACCTGCAGCCGCTGGGGTCGCTGGCGTACGACTATCATGAGCCGCTCGCCAGCCTGGATCTGGACCTGGTGCATAACCTCGTCTGGCATGCGGGCTGGAACTATTCCCAGTACGGCGAGCAAGACTTTGTGGGACCGACGACCGCGCGCTACTTCCACGCCAACGATGTGACGCTCTCACTCAAGTACGCTTTCTGAGGTCAGGATGGCCGGGGGCGGCCCTGCGGGCCGCCCTTTTTCTTTGCGTTTTCGACGGCGGGGCGCGTCATTCCTTGTGATTCCCGGCACTTACGGCGTACATCGTCCTTGTGACCCCAATCACTCCCCGGTGTGTGCTGACTCACTGCCCCTATGTTCTATGCCCGCCAAGATAAGAAGTGCTTCATCTGCTCATTCCGGAGGGGTTGTTCCGCATGGCGACACCCGGAGGCCATCGAACGAAGAGACGGCTAGTCTGGGTGGGACTTCTGGCGCTGGTGGTTGGGGCCGGGTCCGCCCCCGCCGCCGATGTCGCCAATGACGATTGCCTGGCCTGCCACAGCGACAAAAGCCTGACCACCAAGCGCGGGGCACACACCGTTTCGCTCTTTGTAGACGGCAAGAAGTTCTCCTCTTCCGTGCACAGCGCGCTCTCCTGTACCTCGTGCCATGCCGATCTGGAGGGCAAAGATCTGCCTCACTCTACCCCCCTGGCAAGGGTTCAATGTGGGACCTGCCACAGCGACGAACAGAAGCAACATGCCGCCTCGCTCCATGGCAAAGCGATTGCCCGGGGCGATGCGCTGGCCCCGCACTGCGTAGACTGTCACGGCAATCACGACATCGTGCCGGTCAAGGATCCGCGGTCGGCGGTTGCTCCGTTGAAGATTCCTTTCGTTTGCGGACGCTGTCATCGCGAAGGCACCGAAGTGCAGGCCAACCGTAAGATCGACCAGCACAATATTCTGGAAAACTATTCCGAGAGCATTCACGGCGAGGCCCTTTTCAAAAAGGGGCTGGTCGTCGCCGCGAATTGTGCGTCGTGCCACACGCCGCATAACATCCTGCCGCACACGGATCCGAGATCTTCGATAGCGCGGCGCAACATCGCGGCCACTTGCACCAAGTGCCACGCCCAGATCGAGGAAGTGCACCGCAAGACCATCAAAGGCGTGCTCTGGGAAAAAGAGGCACACGTTCTGCCCGCGTGCGTGGATTGCCACCAGCCCCACAAGGTGCGCAACGTTTTCTACACCCAAGGCATGGCGGACGCGGATTGCATGCGCTGCCACAGCGATCAGCACCTCAAGGCCTCCGATGGCCGGAACCTGTTCGTGCAAGTGGCGGAAGTCGCGGGCTCGCGCCATGCCAAGGTGGCCTGCAGCCAGTGCCACTCCGAGGTCAATGCCTCGCGTGTCCGTCCCTGCGAAACCATCACGCATCCGGTGGACTGCAGCCGCTGCCACGAAGAAGTCGGCCAGCAATATCAGCGCAGTAAACATGGCCAACTGCTCGCCGCCGGGGACAGCAACGCTCCCACCTGCAAGGAGTGCCACGGCGCGCACAAGGTTCTGGGACGGCGCGATCCGGAGTCGGTCACCTTTGCCACCAATGTGCCCGCGCTGTGCGGGCGCTGCCACCGCGAGGGTCAGAAGGCTGCCGTGCGCTACAGCGGGCGCCAGCACGAAATCATCCAGCATTACACCGAGAGCATCCACGGCAAGGGATTGATGAAGAGCGGGCTCACTGTGACCGCTACCTGTACCAGTTGTCACACCGCGCACCTGGTCCTGCCGCGTACGGATCCGGATTCGACGGTGAACCCGAAGAAT
>Ga0326726_10001554_pt1 | contig 21307 bp, 19 predicted proteins | sample MHFenrmetagenome_2_FD_207603 | JGI IMG/M metagenome (GOLD analysis project Ga0326726, IMG submission 207603) | Lab enriched peat soil microbial communities from Michigan Hollow, Ithaca, NY, United States - MHF15MN | ecosystem: Environmental > Terrestrial > Soil > Wetlands > Peat | place: USA... | reverse complement strand
CGATCCGTTGACGCCCGGCTGGGCCTCGACCGCCGACGCGCGGCGAATTCCGGCGTACGAGTCGGAGATCCTTCCGAAAATCCCGATGATGCCCCTCTCCGCCCGCGACGCGGCGGAGATCCTGAAAAGGCTCGAGGGGCCGGCGGTGCCCGACGAGTCGTGGCAAGGCCTCGCCCTGACGGAGACGTACCGCGTCGGCCCGGGCCCGGCGCGGCTTCACCTGAAGATCGAGAACACCCGGGAGCGGCGACCGATCAAGGACATCATCGCGACGCTGCGCGGGACCGAGGAGCCGGACCGGATCGTCCTGCTCTCCAACCACTACGACGCCTGGGTGTACGGCGCCTCGGACCCGTCGTCGGGCACGGCGGCGATGCTCGCGCTCGGCCGCGCCCTCGGCAAGCTCGCGTCCGAGGGCCTGCGGCCGCGCCGCACGATCGTGATCGCGGCCTGGGACGCCGAGGAGTACACGCTGACGGGCTCGACCGAGTGGGGCGAGGAAAACGCGAAAGACCTGAAGAAGAATGCGGTCGTCTGCATCAACGTGGACGAGGCGACGCACGGGTCCGTTTTCTCGCCGTCCGCTTCGCCTCTCCTCTTCTCCGCGATCCGCGAGGCCGCCCGGGACGTCCCGGATCCCGGGGCGCCCGGCAAGAGCATTGCCGACACGTGGCGCGAGAGCGGAGGCTTCGCCGACATCGGCAGCTACGCCACGGCGTCGGGCAGCGGAGAGGCCCTGCCGGTCTCGATCCTCGGCAGCGGCTCGGACTACACCGTCTTCTTCAACCACCTCGGCATCGCCTCGGCCGACCTCACGTTCGACGGCCCCTACGGCGTCTACCACTCGGTGTACGACTCGTACCGCTGGATGGCGGCCGAAGGCGACCCGGGCTTTCGCTACCACGCCGCCATGGCGCGGTACGCGGGCGTGCTGGCGCTGCGCTTCGCCAACGCGGACCTCCTGCCCTTCGACGCGGCCGCCTACGGGCGCGAGATCGCCCGGTACGCCGACGAGCTCGGCGCGACTCCGGCGGCCGCGCCGCTCTCGGCAGACCTTCACACTCTCGCCGCGAAGGCCCGGACGTGGAGCGCGTCGTGCGAGGCCGCCCGGAAGGCGCTCGAGGCCGGCCTCGAGGGCAAGGGCGACGCCGGACTCATCGCCCATCGCGAAGGCAACGCGTGGCTTCTCTCGCTCGAGCAGGCGGTCCTCGACGGAGCCGGCCTGCCGCACCGCCCCTGGTTCCGGCACCTGATCTATGCGCCGCTGCCGTCCTACAAGGCGGAGACCCTCCCGGCCATCCGGGAGACGCTCGAGGCGGGAGAGAAGGACGCCGCCCGGACCGAGCTCGCGCGCCTGTCCGGAAAGCTCGACGCCGCCGCCGCTGCCGCCCGAAAGCTCAGCGGCCGGGCCGCGCCGCCGCCACGTCCGACACCACGGCGTAAGTGACCTCGAGGCCGAAGCGGACGTTGTCGATCGACAGACGCTCGTCGTCGCCGTGGCTGCGGTCGTCGTCCTCGGACAGCCGGAATGGCTCGAACCCGTAGACGACGACGCCCATCTGCCGTAGTCGCGTGGCGTCGGTCGAGGAGGTCAGCGGGGGCGTCAGCACCGGCACGCCGGGCGCGAACCGGTCCCGCGCCCGTTCGATCGCATGGAAGAGCGCCGTGTCGATGGGCGACTCGGTCGCCGTCTCCGACAGCAGGATCTCCCACTGCAACGTCTCGTCGGCGGCGACGTCGCGCAGGCGGGCCAGGAACTTCTGTGAGTCTTCCCCCGGGAGCAGACGGCAGTCGATCGAGGCCGTCGCCTCGCCGGGGATGACGTTTACTTTTTCGCTTCCGGTCAGGCCGGTGACCGAGATGGTCGTCCTCAGGTCGGCATTGCGCTCCGGGGAGTCGAGCAGGACCTTGCGCCGTGCCGGGTCCTGGATCGCTGCCGACGGATCCGCCAGGGCCTTCGCGAGGTCTCCTTTGGCCGTCGGAGCGAGCTGGCGGAAGTAGTTGTTCACCGCCGGGATGAGCCGGACGGGCGGCTCGTACGCCAGGATCCGTGACAGAGCGCGCACCAGCCGCGCGACGGCGCCGTCGGGCTCGGGGATCGAGGCGTGGCCCGCCTTCCCCGTCGCGACGACTTTCAGCCACAGGGGAGCCTTTTCGGTGACGTCGACGTCCCACGACGTCATCCGCCCGTCCTCGACGGAAATCGTGTTGCCCTCGGTCAGGCAGTACTCGGCCTCCCGGAGGTCGGAGCGGTGGTGCTCGACCATGTCCGCGACGCCGTTCTCCCTGCCCTCCTCTTCATCGGCCGTCCCGAGAAAGATCACGTCGCGGTCGAGCGGCACCGCCGATCGCTTCAGGAGAAGCAGGGTCATGAGCTGGCAGATCGCGGTGCCTTTCATGTCGGTGGCGCCGCGGCCCCAGACGTACCCGTCGCGGATGTCGCCCGAGAACGGCGGCACCGTCCATCGCTCGGCGTCGGCCGGAACGACGTCGAGATGGTTCAGGAGGAGGATCGGCCGCCCGAGGCCGCTGCCCGGCAGTCGGGCCAGAATGTTCGCGCGGCCGTTCCCGAGGTCGTAGATCCGGTTCTCGATGCCCTCCCGGTCTAAGATCTCCTTGAAGAAATCGGCGGCGAGACGCTCGCGGCCGGGAGGATTCGTCGTGTCCACCCTCAGATACGCCTGCAGCAGCTGGACCGCTTCGCGGCCGGCCGCGTCGAAGTCGGGCGCGTCTGCGGCCCGGGCGGGCGACCCCGGACCCGCGCAAAGCAGACCGAGGGCGGCCAGGATGCGGAGTTTCATGCCCGCATCCTATCGAGTCCGTATCGCCCCGGCGCGCCCGGCATCGAAATCGAAGACATGATCGACCGCCGCCGCTTCGTTCTCGCCGGTCTCTCGGCCGGAGCGCTGCTCTTTTCGGGCCGCTCCTCGGGCGACACCGCATTCGTCGGGTACATCACCGACACGGAATGCGGGCCGGATCACGCCCCGATGATCGCGAAAGGCGGCATGGGCGCCAACGACCGCGAGTGCACCTACCGGTGCGTCGAGAAGGGCGCCACGTTCGGGTTCGTGGACGCCGACCGCAGGAAGTTCTTCCAGCTCGACGACCAGGTCGCGCCCCGGCCGTTCGCCGGGCAGAAGGTGCGAATCACCGGAACCATCTCGGGCGACACGATTCTCGTGAACGAGATCGCAAAGGCCGAGTGAGAACGGCTAATTGCTCGATTCCGCCTGAGCGACGGGGCTCCACCACTTCATGATCCGGTTCACGTAAGCCACCGTCTCCCGGTAGGGCGGAACGCCCCCGTACGTCGCGACGGCTCCCTCGCCGGCGTTATAAGCGGCCAGAACGAGGTCCGGCCGGGACCCGTAGCGGTCCATGAGCTCGCGCAGGTACTGGACTCCCCCGCGCACGTTGGAGGCCGGGTCGAAGGGCTTTCGCACCGAGAGGCGCCGGGCGGTCGCGGGCATCAGCTGCATGAGGCCCCTCGCGCCCTTGCGCGAAACGGCGCGGGGCTCGAAGTTGGATTCGGCGCGGATCAGCGCCGAGACGAAGGACGCGTCCACGTTCCACCGCTTCGCCTCGCGCTCGATCACGTCGTCGAACGCCGTGCCGAAGAGCGGCTTCGTCCCCTCCTTGAAGGAGAGGTCGAAGGTCGCGCCGGCCGCCAGCGTGTCGCCCTCGACCAGGACGGTGTCGACGACGACCTCGTCGTCCACGATCCGCTCCACGCGCGCCAGGTCCACCCGATAGCTTCCCCCGCCGGGAAGGCTGATCTCGAGCTCATCGGCCATCAGCGTGTAGCCGGACGCCTTCACGACCCGGCCATCCTCGAAGACGATGAGCTCGGCCCGGGCCGCCGGCGCAGCGCACAGGACCAGGGCGACGACCGAAGCGGGCCCGAGAAGGACGGCAAAACGGCGCATGCGGGACGGCAAACCGCCGTCCGGGCGCCGGCATTCCGGCCGCAGGAGTCCCTCGGGGGCTTTCACCGCCCTATTTTGCCATGCCGGGCCCTGCCGGCCCTCGGGTGAAACTCGTCGTAAACCCGGCGTAAGCGCGACCGGGAGACCTGGGTGTAGATCTGAGTCGTCGCGATGTCGGCATGGCCGAGCATCATCTGGAGGGCGCGCAGGTCGGCGCCGTGCTCGAGCAGGTGGGTCGCGAAGGAGTGGCGAAGGCTGTGCGGGGTCAGCCGGCCCCGGATTCCGGCCGCTCGCCCGTAGCCCTCGATGAGCTGCCAGAACCGCTGCCGCGTCATCGGCGCGCCGCGGACCGAGAGAAAGAGGTGCGCCGAGCGCTTTCGGTCGAGGCCGGGTCGGGCCGACCCGAGATACCGCGAAAGCCAGCGCGCCGCCGACTTGCCGAAAGGCACGAGCCGCTCCTTGCCGCCCTTGCCCCGGGCCCGGAGGATACCGGCCTCGAGGTCGACCGCCTCAGCCGGCAGGCCCACGATTTCCGAGACTCGGAGCCCCGAGGCATAGAGGAGCTCGAGCATCGCCCGGTCCCGAAGGCCCAGCGGCGTCGCCGTGTCCGGCTGCTCGAGCAGCGACTCGACTTCGGCCTCCGACAGGCTCTTCGGCAGCGCCAGGCCGGTTTTCGGGTTGTTCAGGTCGGCGGTCGGGTCTTCGGAGAACCCGAGGTGGGCGGCCGCGAACCCGTAGAACCCGCGCACGGCCGACAGGGCCCGCGACGACGAGCGCGCGGACAGGCCCCGCGCGCGCAGCTCCGAGAGATACCGGCCGAGGTCGGCCCGCTTCGTCTTCGCGGCCTCGAGGCGCCGCTCGGCCAGGAAGCGGCCGAAGGCCTCGAGGTCCGTGCGGTAGGCCTCGACGCTCGCCTTCGCGAGGCCTCGCTCGACGGCGAGATGGTCGAGGTACGTCGGAAGCTCGCGATCGAGAAACCGCGTGGCCGGCCTTGAGGGCCGGGGGCCGGCTCTAGGCGCGGCCCGCTTCGGCCGGAGCGAAGCGCTGCACGATCTCGAGGATCTCCTCGTTGTGCAGCATCCGGTCGCTTTCCTTGGCGCGGCGGAAGATCGCGTCGACGAGCTCCTGCCGCGGCTCGATGCGATGGTCTTCGAGCCAGCACTGCACGTTCGAGAGGCCGCTCATCGGCCCGACCTCGATGACCTGGTGGCGGCCGATCATGCCCGCAGGCACGCCGGAATACACGCGGTCGGCCAGCCACTCGTCGCCCTTCTTGCGGGCCTTGATGATCGCCGCCGCGTGCACGCCGGTCCCCGTCCGGAAGGCGTCGCGCCCGACGATCGGGTAGTTGTCGGGGATCGGCACACCCGTCGACTCCGAGACCGCCGAGCAGTACTCGTTCAACCGCGTCAGGTCGCGGTCGATCCAGCCGAGCAGCTGCAGGTTGACGAGCAACTGGTCCATCGGCGTGTTGCCCACGCGCTCGCCGATTCCGAGAGCGCACGCGTGGACCCGGTGCGCGCCCGCCTCGAGGGCCCAGAGCGCGTTCGTCACGCCGAGGCCGCGGTCCTGGTGGCCGTGCCAGTCCACCTTGACCCGCGGATCGAGATCGCCCGCCAGGCGCGACACGAAACGCACCACGTTGCGCACGCCGTCGGGCGTCGCGTGCCCGACGGTGTCGCAGACGCACACGCGCCGGGCGCCCGCCCGGATCGCGGTCGTGTACATCCGCCGGATGTGGTCCGGGTGCGCGCGCGTCGTGTCTTCGGTCACGTACATGACCGGCAACCCTTCCTTGACGGCGAGCGACACCGCGTCCTCGGACAGGCGCAGCATCCGGTCGAAGTCCCAGTCCTCGGCGTACTGACGGATCGGCGAGGAGCCGATGAAGCACGAGACCTCGATCGGAATGCCGACCTTCTGCGAAATCTCGATGATCGGAAGGATGTCGGCCGCGATCGTGCGAGCGGCGCAGTTGGGCCGGATCTTCAGCTTCCCGCCGACGATCTCCCGGGCGAGGCGCGTGACCGTCTCGACGACGTGGGGCCCGGCGCCCGGCAGCCCGATGTCCGCCGAGTCGATCCCCAGGGCTTCCATGAGATGGAGGATCCGGACCTTCTGGTCGATCGAAGGGCTCTTCACCGACGGCGACTGGAGCCCGTCGCGCAGCGTCTCGTCGTCGATCTCGACCGCTCCCCGGGAGGGAAACACGGCCCCGCCGACTCGGTTCCAGTCGTAAATGAGCTCGGGATCCGGTGGGTTCAAAGGCGTTTTCTTCCGAAATCAGTCTAAACCCGGGGCCCCGTCAGATCAACCGGGGCCTACTGCGCCGGCGCCCCGATGGCGAAGTCCGCCCCGATGAAGAGGGCGGCTTCCGGCGTCCCGAGCGAGGTCGAGAGGCCGCCGCCGAACACGCCGCGCCGATGGACGTCGAGCGAGAGCGGCGGCAGGGCGCCGGTGAAATCCGCCAGAGCCAGGGTCTCCGAGCCCCAGCCGAGCGAGACGCCGATGCGCAGCCGCACGGCCGGCGAGATCGCGTATCGGAACGCGAGGTGAAAATACATTTCCTCGACGACGGAGTTCGGGTCGTAGCCCTGGTCGAACGCCACCGTCTCGGTTCCGAGAACGGCCAGCGACACGAACGGCAGCGTCTGGCGGTCGTACGTCGCGGTCAGGAAGAGATCCGTGCGCGGCCACGAGTATCCGACGCCGAGCCGGACCGCCTGAAACGACGCCGGCAGCGAGGCGTCGCGGTCCTCGAAGGCCGGAGCGCTCTCGCGATGGACGTCGAGATTGCCCCACATCCCTTCGCCGTGCAGGAACGTGGTCCAGGCGTCGCACTTCCACCGCGCTTCGACTTCACCGCCGTACAGCGTGCCGGAGCCGGTCTGGAAGGAGCCCTCGGTCGAGTTGTAGCCGTCGGGGCGCGATCCGTGGAAGCCGATCTCGGCCTCGAGCCCCGGCCAGCGGTGGCGCCAGCCGAGGGCGAGGTCCGCGCGCGAGGCCGAGAGCGAACGGGACGCCGAAACGGCGCCGTTCTCGGGCCCGATGTTGATCAGGTCGGTCGCGCTCTCGGCGCGGCGATCGAGAGCGAGCTCGATCGAGTCGCGCTCGCCGAGCGCGTACCGGCCCAGCAGCGCGAAGTTCTCGTAGCGGCCCGTCCCCGACGTGAGGATCCGGTCCAGGTCCCCGAGGGCCTTGCGCTCCTGCTGGTCGTGCGACGTCCCGAAGGCGATTCGCAGCCGCCACTCGGACGCCGGCGTGCCCGCGCCGAGCCCCGTCGGCGCCGGCCACGCGTTGCCCATGCCGACGAGGACGAACTTCGGAGTGACGTCGGAGGAATCCACCCGCTCCGGGGTCACGTCGTAGCGGCGGGCCATCGTCGCGTAGGAGAACCCCATCTGGCCGGTCAGACCCGGCGCCGGCGCGAGGTCCATGCCGAGCAGCCAACCGGCGCAGAAGATACAGGCGCTGACGAGATCGCTGCCCATCGCCGTTCCAGGTCAGCGGCCCGTGAACTGCGCCGGCCGCTTTTCGAGGAACGCGTTCATGCCTTCCTTCGTGTCGGTCGTCGCGGCGCAGAGGCCGAAGAGCGTCGCCTCGAGCAGCTGCCCCTCGGCCAGCGGCATCTCCATGCCCCGCCGGATCGCCTCCATCGCGTAGCGGCAGGCCACCGGCCCGTTGGCCGCGATCTTTTTCGCGATCCCGAGAGCCCCCTCGAGGGCCTGCCCCGCCGGGAAGAGCTTGTTGACGAGGCCGATCCGCTCCGCTTCGGCTGCCGTGAGCCCCTTCTCGGCCGTGAGGACGAGCTCGAGCGCGCGCGCCGGGCCGACGATTCGGGCCAGGCGCTGCGTGCCGCCGTAGCCGGGAAGGATTCCGAGCGAGGTTTCCGGCAGTCCCATTCTCGCGTTCTCGGACGCGACCCTCAGCGTGCAGGCCATCGCGAGCTCGAGCCCGCCTCCATACGCGAAGCCGTTGATCGCCGCGATCGTCGGGACCGGAAGCGCCGAGATCCGGTCGAGGACGGCCTGCCCGTGGCGCGCGTGCTCGCGGCCCTCGAGCGGGGACAGCTTTGCGAGTTCGCCGATGTCGGCGCCGGCGATGAAGGCCTTTTCGCCCGCGCCCGTCAGGATCAGGCAGCGCAGGTTTCCGTCGGATTCGGCCGCGCCGATGGCCGCGGCGAGATCGGCGACGACGGCCGCGTTCAACGCGTTCAACTTCTCCGGCCGCGACACGGTGAGGACGCGGATGCCGCCGTCCCGGTCCTCGGACTTCACGAACTCGCCCATGCCTACCCTCCGTACTCGTAGAAACCGCGGCCCGACTTCCTGCCATAGCGGCCGGCGAGCACCATGCGCTTCAAGAGCGGCGGCGGCGCGAAGCGCTTCTCGCGGTACTCGTCGAACATGATCTCGGCGATCGCGTAGGTCGTGTCGAGGCCGACGAAGTCGAGCAGCTTCAGGGGCCCCATCGGGTGCCCGCAACCGAGCTCCATCCCCTTGTCGATGTCCTCGCGGGATCCGACGCCCTCCTCGAGCGCGCGCACGGCGTCGAGCAGGTACGGCACCAGGAGCCGGTTCACGATGAAGCCCGAGTTGTCGTGCGTGCGGACCGGCTCCTTGCCGAGCGACTTCGCGAACGCGAAGACGGTCTCCGCCGTCGCCTCCGAGGTCGAGATCGTTCGGACGACCTCGACGAGCTTCATGACCGGGACCGGGTTGAAGAAGTGCAGGCCCGCGAAACGGTCGGCGCGGGCAGTGGCCGCCGACATTTCCGTGATGGTCAGCGACGACGTGTTCGAGCAGAAAATCGTCGCCGGTTTGCAGACCTTGTCGAGGGTCGAGTAGGTCTCCTTCTTGACGGCGAGGTTCTCGACGATCGCCTCGATGACGAGGTCGCAATCGGCGAGGTCCTCGAGGCGCGTCGTCGACGCCACCCGTTTCCAGGAGGCGTCCCGGTCGACGGCCGGGAGCTTGCCCTTCTCGACGGCTTTGTCGAGGGATGCCTCGATGCGGCCCATCCCCTTCTTCACGAGCTCGTCCGAGACCTCGCGGATCACCGTGTCGTAGCCGGCTTTCGCGCAGACCTCGGCGATCCCGGCGCCCATGAGACCGGCCCCCAGCACGCCAACTTTGCGAATGCTCATCCTGGCAACTCCTCCTCTGATTCCTCCGATTCCGACGTGGAAGCGGGCTCCGGCTCGTCGCCGCCGGCCCCGGCTCGTGGCGTCTCGCCACAAAACACCCGCAGCCCGAGCTGGGGCACGAAAGTCGGTCCCGCCAGAGCGATCGTCGGTTGGCTCGGCGCCAGAACGATCCAGCCGTTGCCGGTCCAGTACTCCACCGCCTCGCGGCAGAGACTGCCCTCGTTCAACGTCGCCAGGACCCCGTTCAGATCGCCCGTGCCGTGGGCGCGCAGGTCGCGCAGGAAGTCATCCACGGCGGCCGCGCGCACGGGAAAATCGAGAATCCTCTCCGTCCACTTCACAGCGAAGCCGAATCAGTCGGCCGACTCCACGACGACCGCGATGCCCTGGCCGCCGCCGATGCAGGCTCCCGCGAGGCCGTAACGGACGTTGCGGCGGCGCATTTCCTTGAGCAGCGTCAAGGTGCAGCGCGTTCCGGTCGCGGCCAGGGGGTGGCCGAGAGCGATCGCTCCGCCGTTGACGTTGAGCTTCTCGCGATCGAGGCCGAGCTCGCGGATCACGCCCAGGATCTGGCCCGCGAACGCCTCGTTGATCTCCCAGAGGCCGATGTCCTCGAGCTCGAGGCCGGCTCGGGCGAGCGCCATGCGCGCGGCCGGGGCCGGACCGATGCCCATGAGCTCGGGCTCGACACCCGCGACCCCCCACGACACGAGGCGCCCGAGGGGCTTGATTCCCTTTGCCTTCGCATTTTCCGCGGAGGTCACGACCACGGCCGCGGCGCCGTCCACGATCCCCGACGCGTTGCCGGCCGTGACGGAGCCGTCTTTGCCGAACGAGGGCGGCAGAGCCGCCAGGCCCTCGAGCGTCGAGTCGGGGCGCAGGTGGTCGTCCTTCTCGACGCGCACGGTCTTGCGGCCCGCCTTCACGTCGACCGGCACGACTTCCTCGGAGAGCCGGCAGGCGGCCCAGGCCGCCGCCGCGCGCCGTTGCGAGGACAGCGCGTAGGCGTCCTGGTCGGCGCGCGAGACGGCGTACTTCGCCGCGACGCGGTCGGAGGTCTGCGCCATGTAGAGGCCGCAGTAGGAATCCATCAGCGACACCATCAGCGAGTCCTCGAGCTGGCCCTGCCCGAGACGCAGCCCCTTGCGCGCGCCCCGGATGACGTGCGGGGCCTGCGACATGTTTTCCATGCCGCCGGCCAGCACCGTCGTCCCCTCGCCGAGGAGGATCCGGTGGGCGCCCTGAACGATCGCCTCGAAGCCGGAGCCGCAGAGCCGGTTCACGGTCAGAGCCGGGACTTCCTTCGGAACGCCCGCCTTCAGGCCGACGTGCCGGGCGCCGTAGATGGCGTCGCCGGAGGTCTGCATGGCGTTGCCGAAGATCACGTGGTCGATCTCGGACGGCTCCGTGCCGGAGCGCCGCAGGGCCTCCCCCGACGCGACGACGGCGAGGTCGATCGCCGAGATGTCGGAAAAACTCCCGTTGTACTCCGCCATCGGAGTCCGGGCGCCCTCGAGGATGACGATGTGGGAAGTGGTGTCCGCCATAGGAAGCGGGAGTCTACCCTAGCGGGCTGCTCAGCCGAACGCGGCGTAAACCGCGGCGTGGAAGCGCTGGCGCACTTCGTTGAACGGGATCTCGCGCACCTCCGGGTGGATCCGGTTGGTCAGGAGCACGGCGACGAGCCCGGCATCCGGGTCGACCCAGACCGAGGTCCCCGTAAACCCGGTATGCCCGAACGCCCGCTCGGACATCGCGGCGACCGCCGATCCGGCGCCCCTGCGGCCCTGCCAGGACAATCCGCGGGCCTCGGAAAGGGCGGGGGTCCGGTCGCGGCCCCAGTCGACGCGGCCCGGCTCGAGCCACCGCCGGGCCAGAGCCCAGACGTCGCGCGCGGTTGCGAAGAGACCCGCGTGCCCCGCCACGCGGCCGCGCCGGAAGGCGTTGCCGTCATGGACCTCGCCGCGTACCACGCCGACGCGAAACCCCGAGTACGAGAGACCGCGGACCTCCGTCATGGCGCGCTCGAAGCGATCGTCCTTCTCGGTCGCCGCCGTCGCCGCGGGGTCGGGCGGGAGAAAGCGCGCGCCGGAGCCCGCGGGCCGGGCGACGAGCTCGTCGAAGGCCGCGTCGAGCGGCGCACCGAGCGCGCTCTCGAGGATGTCGCCGAGGAGGAGAAAGTTGAGGTCGCTGTAAATCACCCGGTCGCCCGGCGCCGCCTCGGGCTCCATCTCCGCGAGCGTGCGGCGATAGGCCTCGACGCCTTCGCCGCGGACGTAGAGCGGATACCACGCCGCGAGGCCGGAGGTGTGGTTGAGCAGGTGCTCGAGGGTGATTCCGTCGTAGCGCGTCTTCTTCAGGGCGGGCAGAAAGCGTCCCGGTGGAGCGTCGAGCGACAGGGTCGGTCCAACGGCCGCGACGAGGGCGCCCGTGCACAGGGGCTTCGTCAGGCTCGCGAGGTCATAGAGCGTGGCCGCCGTCGCGGGCTCGCGCTCCGGCTCGACGCTCGCGTTTCCGGCGCTGCGCTCTTCGAGCACCTCGCCGCCGGTCCCGACGAGCGCGGCGCCTCCCGGGAAGGAGCCCGCCTCGATCTCGCCCGCGAGGAAGCCCTCGAGAGGCGTCACGGCCCGACCCGCTCGAGCTCGACACGGCGGGCGGCGACGCGCGCGGCGTTGTGGCTGGCCGGCGTGGACGGATCGGCGCGCTTCAAGGCTGCGCGCTCGCGCTCGAGCGCCGCGATCTCGGAATCCAGCCGAGCGGAGGCTCTGGGGTCTCGTGTGGTGCGGCGCGTCTCCCGCAATCGCGCCAGCGCCGAGCCGTAGTCGTCGTACACGGCGTTGGCGACCTGTTTCGCGTCGAGAGCGAGCAGGGCCTCGGTGATCCGGGCGCGGGCCCAGGCGAGCTCCGCCGGATCGAGCCCCATTTCGCTGGCGACGTCCGACGCGGGCCGGCGCCCGGCCGCCTTACGGACCTTCACGACCATGTCGATCTGGGCGTCGGTCAGAAGCCCGTCGGCCGGCGGCTGGTACCTCGGGCGGGCGGCGACCCGCAGTGCCCGCACCGCGTCGAGCTCCTTCGTCTGGAGCTTTCGGCACGCCGGCGCCGCCGCCGCGAGGGCCGCCATGAGCAATGCCAGTCGCCGGCGCTTCATCCGGCACAGTCTACCGAGGGGAAGCTCTTCCCGGAGAGAGGTTTCGGTGCTACCCGGCATCGTTTACACTTAGAGGCTTGGGCGGCGGAAAAATGCTCGACAAGATCGGAAAGTACGAAGTTTCCGAGCAGATCGGTGTGGGCGGCTTCGGCGCCGTTTACCGCGGCCGGGATCCCTTCATCAAGCGCACCGTCGCCATCAAAACCTGCCAGGTCAACGACGACGAGATCAAGCACCGGTTCTTCCGCGAGGCGGAGCTGGCGGGCAACCTCCACCACAAGAACATCACGACGATCTACGACTTCGGCGTCGAAAACGGCATCCCCTACATCGTCCAGGAGTTCCTGACCGGCGAGGACCTCGACAAGAAGATCAAGCGGGGCGATCCGATTCCGGTGTCCAGGAAGATCGAGATCCTCATGGCGATCGCCGAGGGTCTCGGCTACGCCCACAGCGCCAGCATCATCCACCGCGACGTCAAGCCCGCCAACGTCCGCATCCTCGAGGACGGGGCCGTCAAGGTGATGGACTTCGGCATCGCCAAGTCGCTGCAGACCGAGTCCAACCTCACGCAGACCGGGATCACGCTCGGGACCTCTGCCTACCTCGCGCCAGAGCAGATCCGCGGCGAGGCGATCGACCGCCGCACGGATGTCTTCGCGATGGGAGTCCTGGCCTACGAGCTGCTCGCGTATCGAAAGCCCTTTCGCGGCGAGCATCTGTCGACGATCCTCTACAAGATCCTGAACGAGACTCCGGAGCCTCTCCAGTCGCTGGCCCAGGACGTCCCGCCCGCCCTCGTCGCCGCCGTCGGCCGCGCTCTGGCCAAGAGCCCGGCCGACCGCTACTCGACGATGGAGGAGCTGCGCCGCGACCTGCAGGACGTCCACCGCGAGCTCACGGGCGCTTCGGGGCGCTACCCGGTGACGCAGATCCTTCCGGACACGGTTCGGACGATCCGGCCCGAGGTCACCGACGAGGATCCGACACTCGCCACACCGTCGAGCGGCGTCGCCTCGATCCCGAGCCAGATCCGCCCGCCCTCGGGAGCCCTGGCGCGCGTGCCCGCGCCCGACGCCACGCCGACCTCCGGCTCCATCTCCGGAGGGGCTCGCCCGCCGCTCGAACTCGTCAATTTCCGCGACCCGACGGCCGAGGCCGGGGAGCAGACCGCGACGCGGCGGCCCACTGCCACCGCCGCGGTCGAGCCCCGCTTCACCGCGGAGACCACGGGCGCGGTTCGAAAGACGCGCCTCACGATTCTCGCGGCCATCCTGGTCCTCGGCGTCGGGGCCGCCGAGGTCTACCGCCAGTTGAACCGCCAGCCGACGGCGGCCAGGCCCGCGCCGGTCGTTCCCGCGGCGACTCATCCGCCGGCCGCTCCAACGGCCCTGGAGTTTCCCGAGCCGAAGCTCGGCGAGGGCGAGGCGGCAAAGGCGGCGGCGGCGCCGGTTCCGACCGCCGCTCTCCCGGCCGCTTCTCCCGCAGAGCCGGCGCCGGCCGCGGAGGCCGCCCCGGTCCCGCCCCCGAAGCCCGCGGCGCCGCGCAAATTCAAGATACAGTTCTCCTCCGTGCCGGTCGCCACGCTCTCGGTCGACGGAAAGGTGGTGGGCCCGTCCGTTCCCGCCCGCTCGCTCCAGCTCGACGAGGGAGAGCACACCGTCCGATTCGAGGCCAGGGGCTTTCCGCCCCACGAGAAAAGGTTCCAGGTCGGTCCGAAGGCCGACGACCGCATCCACTACCAGTTTCCGATGTCCATGCTCGTCATCGAGGCGCCGCAGTGGAACGGCGCGAACGTGCTCGTGGACGGCAAGTACCGGGGCCGCCTCCCCGACGCCGCGAACCTTCAGCTGGCTCCCGGAACGTACACCGTCACGCTCTCGCGGGAGGGCATGAACCCGCTCTCCGAAAGGGTTACCGTCGCCGCCGGCACGCCCAAGACCTGGGCGCCCGGGCCGCCCACGCCCGCGGCCCCCGGGAGCAACTGATGCGCCGCGCCCTCGCCGTCCTCTTCGGCGTCCTCTTCGCCGCCCTCGCCCTCGCGCAGGACGCGGCCCACCTCGAGGCCGAGGCAAAGAAGGCGTTCGACGCCGGCCGATTCAAGGAGGCCGGAGAGAAGTACGCGAAGGCCGCCGAAACGGCCGGCGTCACGACGGACCACAAGGGAGACCTCCACCTGCAGAGCGCGTGGGCGTACTACATCGCCGGCAATTCCAAGAGCGCCCGCGAGGAGCTCAAGGCCGCGCTCGCCGCCCGGCCGGACCTGAAGGTCATCCCCGACTTCTATAGTCCCGATTTCGCCAACCTGGCCGCCGTCGTGCGCAGCGAAGTGGCCGGCGCGAACGTGCCCGCGATCGACATCGACGAGCTCAAGCGTTCCGCTCGCGCCAAACTGGCCGACGGGAAGGCGGAAGACGCGCTGTTCGACCTGAAGCGCGCCGGAAACTCGACCGACCCCGAGGTCTACCGCCTGATGGCCGAGGCCAACGACAAGCTCGGAAGGACGGCGGACGCCGATGCCGCGCGCCGAAAGGCCACCGAGGCCGAGAAGGCGATCGTCAGCTCGGTCCCGATTGGAGCGTCGAGCTCCGAAGGCGCGGCGGCGCCCGCGGGAATGCCCGGTTCCGCGACGGCCGTCGGCCCGCTGCTCGAGTCCGCCGAGCGCGCGCTGACGTCGGACGATTTTCGCGCCGCCGCCTCGTTCGCGCGCCAGGCGTCCGAGGCCGACCCGAAGAACGCGGACGCGCACCGCATTCTCGGGGACTCGGCGCTCGCGCTCGGACAGAACGCCGATGCGGAGCGCGAGTTCACGGCGGCAATCGTGCTCGAGTCCTCCAACGGGAAGGCCGAGCTCGGCCTCGCCGTCGTCGCCGAGCGCCAGAAGAAGTGGAACACGGCCGCCAGCCACTACCGGCGCGCGCTCGACCTGAACCCGAAGAGCGTCGCCGCCGCCCGCGGCCTCGGCCGCTCCATGAGCGAGCTCGGCGACAAGAGCGCCGCGCGCATCGCCTTCGGCCGGGCGATCGAGATCGACCCCGCGTCGGCCGACGCGCGCAACGACTTCGGCGTCTTCCTCTACCGCTCCGACGAGCTCGATCGGTCGGTCGAGGAGTTGATGGAAGCGGTCCGGCTCGATCCCGCGTCGGCCCTGTACCACGAGAATCTCGGCCGCGCCTTCCGTAAGAAGTCCATGTGGAAGGAAGCCGAGCGCGAACTCGCCGAGACCGCGCGCCTGGCGCCCAACGAAACGGCGGTCTGGATCGCCCTCGGCCAGACGCGCGCCGCGCAGAAGAAGCTCGACGAGGCCGCCACGGCGTACGCGACGGCGCTCTCGCTCGACCCGTTCGACGAGGAAGCGGCGGCCGGACTCGGCGCCACGCTGCGCGCCGAGGGCAAGCTCACCGAGGCCGAGGCGGCCCTGGTCAAGTCCCTCGACAACAACAAGAGGTCGCCGGTCCTCTGGAACAACCTCGGCGTCGTTCGGGTGGACCTCGGCTCCTACGCCCCGGCCGTGGAAGCCTTCCAGAAAGCCCTCGCGATCGACGCCGGCTTTGAGGCCGCGAAGGCGAACCTGGCCCGCGCCAACGAGCTCGCGGCGCTGGAAAAGGCCGCTTCCTAGCTCTCCGCGGCTTGGCGATTCCCGCGTCCGACCACGCCGCCGAAATCGACGCCTGGCGACGGCGCCGGATCGCGCGGCTCACGTCCGAGGACGGCTGGTTGTCGTTGACCGGGCTCTTCTGGCTGGAACCCGGAGACAACGCCGTCGGGAGCGCAGCGGGAAGCCCCGTCCTCCTGCCGCCGGGAAGGGCCCCGGCGAAGGCCGGAAACTTCCGGGTCGAAGGAGCCGTCGTCGTCTTCGAGCCGGCGCCGGGCGCGGTTCTCGAGACGGACGGACGGCCGGTCGGCGGCCCCGCTCCCCTGCGCTCGGACGCCGGCGGCGCGCCGAGCGTTCTCTCGCTCGGCGGCGTGCGCTTCCACCTCGTCGAGCGCGGCGGACGTCTGGCCGTCCGCGTGCGGGATCGGGAGAACCCGGCTCGTCGCGGCCTGCGCCCGATCGAGAGCTTCCCCGTCAGCCCGGCATGGCGCTTCGAGGCTCGCTTCGAGCCGTACGAGCCGCCGAAGAGAGTCCCGGTGACCAGCATCCTCGGCACGGTGGAGCAGGAGATCTCACCCGGCGCCGTCGTGTTCTCTATGGCCGGACAGCAACTACGCCTCGACCCGATCCTCGAGCGGGGCGAAACGGATTACTGGATCATCTTCGGCGATCGCACGAACGGCGTCGACACGTACGGGGGCGGCCGCTTCGTCTACGTCGCCCCGCCCGCCGGGGGCCGCACGGTCCTCGACTTCAACAAGGCGTACAACCCGCCGTGCGTCTTCACGCCGTACTCGACCTGCCCGCTCCCCCCGCCGCAGAACCGGCTTCCGATCCGGGTCGAGGCCGGGGAGAAGAAGTACGTGGCCTGAAACGGATTCCGAAGCTAAAACAGAGCGTCGAGCAGCTCCTTGAGCATCCTCGCCGTCGCGCCCCAGATGACGTGCTCGCCGTAGTGGTAGAAGAGCGTCGGCTCCTCGCGGCCGGGCAGGGTCTTCGTCTCGAGCACCCTCGGGTCGAGCAACGCCGCGACCGGCGCGTCAATGACCTCGGCAATCTCGGCTTCGGCGGGTTTCAGGACATGGGGGTACGGGATCGCTCCGACGAACGGTTCCACGAAAAAGTCCGTAATGGTCGTCAGCGGGGTGAGGGCGCCGAGCAGGTGGACGAGGCCGGGGGAAATCCCGAGCTCCTCCTGCGTCTCGCGCACGGCCGTCGCGAAGGCCGAGTCGTCGGCCTCCTCTTCGACGCCCCCGGGAAAGGAGATCTGCCCCCGGTGGTGCTCGACGGTCTCGGTGCGGCGCGTGAAGAGAATGCGCAGGGCGCCGTCTCGGACGTAGAGCGGCACGAGCACCGCGGCGCGGCGCTGCCCCTCCGAGGGATCGGAGGCCTCGCGCTCCCGGACGGCCAGGCGCGCGGCCACCTCGTCCATCCACGAGAGGCGGGGCGTCGAGTCGTCGGCCTCAGGGGACACGCGCCGGGCTCCCGTCCGCCGCCCACTTGAGGTACGCCTCGATGAAGGGCGCCAGGCCGCCATCGAGGACGCGGTCCGTGTCGCCGCTCTCCTGCCCCGTCCGATGGTCCTTGACCATGCGGTAAGGGTGAAGGACGTACGACCGGATCTGGCTTCCCCACTCGATCGCCTTCTTCTCGCCCACGCGCTTCTCTTCCTCGGCGCGCCGCTCGTCCAGCGCCTTCTGGTACAAGCGGGCCCGGAGCACGCGCATGGCCATCTCCCGGTTGCGGCCCTGGCTGCGCTCGTTCTGACAGGTCACGACGATGTTCGTGGGAAGGTGGGTGATGCGCACCGCCGAGTCGGTGACGTTGACGTGCTGGCCTCCGGCTCCGCTCGACCGGTAGGTGTCCACGCGCAGGTCCTTGTCGGCGATCTCGATCTCGATGGTCTCGTCGATCTCCGGCGCCACGTATACCGACGCGAAGGACGTGTGGCGGCGCTTGGCCGAATCGAAGGGCGAGATGCGCACCAGGCGGTGGACGCCCATCTCCCCCTTGAGGTACCCGTAGGCGTGGTCGCCGACGACGTGCAGCGTCGCGCTCTTCAATCCCGCCTCCTCGCCGTCCTGCCGGTCGATGAGCTCGGCCTTCCAGCCGCGCGACTCCGCGAAGCGCGCGTACATGCGCAGGAGCATCTCGGCCCAGTCCTGCGATTCCGTTCCCCCGGCGCCGGCGTGGATCGAGAACCAGGCGTTGTTGGCGTCCTCGGGCGCGCTCATCTTGACCGCGAGCTCGAGCTCGTCCGAGAATGCGCTCGCCGCGGCCAGCGCTTCGCGCGCGTCCCGGTCCGTGGGCTCGCCCTCCCGCAGGAGCTCGGCGAACGTGTCGAGCTCGCCCTTCCACTCGTCGAGCCGCGCGGCCGTCTCGAATTTCTTCTCGAAGGCGCGCGTCTGGCGCTGGACCTCCTGCGCCTCCTCGGGCCGCGACCAGAAGTCGGGCGCCGAGGCTTTCTCCCTCAGGCCGTCGAGCGCGCTCCGCGCCGCGTCGAGATCAAAGATAGCCCCGAAGCGCGGCGAGGCGCTCCGAGGCGGCGGACAGTGCGGCAACGAGGTCGTCCCGTTCGGTCATGGTAGAGCTGTCGGCGGTCGGCTCTCAGCTGCCAGCCTTGCGCTGACGCCGGAGGCGAACGAGGCCGAAGAGTAGCACGGCGGCCGCCGCGAGATCGACGGCAAGGGGCAGCCGGTAACCCCACCGTGTCCACGGGGTCAGCCCCTCTTCGAGGCGAACCGTTCCCCGCACCAGGCCGCGCTCGTCGGGCCGCGACTCGGCCACGATCCGCCCGCGCTCGTCCACGATCCCGGAGATCCCGGTGATCGCCGACCGCACGAGGTACCGCTCGTTCTCGACCGAACGCAGCACCGCCCCGGCGAAGTGCTGCTGCTGCGCTCCGCCGCGGCCATACCAGGAATCGTTTGAGACGGTGGCGAGCAGGTTCGCGCCGTCGGCCGTCTCCTCGCGGGCGAGCGAGGGATAGATCGCCTCGTAACAGATCGCCGGCCCGATCGCGAGCGTGCGCGAGCGCAGCAACGTCGGGCGCGGGGCCGGGGTGAAGGCGCCGATCTCCGTCGAGATCTGCCGCACGAAGAAGAAGATCCGGGGCAGCGGGACGTACTCGCCGAAGGGCACGAGGTGGACCTTGCGATAGGACGGCTCCGACAGGCCCTGGGGACCGAGCAGGCGCGCCGCGTTGTAGTAGCGGCCGTCCGCCTCCTCCTCGACGTCGTTGAAGAGGATCCGCGGCCCATCGTGCGCCAGCGTTGCGAGGTCCTGCCGCAGGGTCTCGCTGCGCTGCCAGTAGGCCGGCAGGGCCGATTCGGGGATCACGATCAGGGCAGGCAGCTCCTCCGCGGCTTCGGTCGCCTGCGCGAGCAGGGCGCGGTAGCTCGCCACCGCCCCTTCCGGCGTCGCGCGCGACTCCTCGGTCAGATTCGGCTGCAGGAGAGCCACGGCGAGCTCGGACCGCGCCGGACGCCGCGCGGCGAGGCGGACGGTTCCCCACCCGCCCGCGGCGAGGACGAGAAGCGCCGCCGCCGCCAGAGCCCGCATGCGCCCGCGCGCGAGGCCCCACGCCAGCAGGCCGGACAGCGTGATCGCGAGGCCGCTGACGCCGAACACGCCCCACACCGAGGCGCTCTGGAGCCACACCGGGTGCCGGTACAACGCGTGAGCCGTGAGATTCCAGGGAAAGCCCTTGTAGACGATCGTTCGAACGTGCTCGGTCGCGACCCAGATCAGGGGAAACGCCGCCATTCTCCATCCGGAGCCGGCGGGAGCGACGGCCGCGGCTGTCCACGCGGCGATCGCCGACCACTCGGCGAGGATGAGCGCGAGGATGACGAGGCACACGACGCCCATGACGGCGCTCTGCCCGCCATAGTGCGTGACGACGTAGAAGATCCAGGAAATCGACGTGCACCAGTATGCGAGGCCGAAGAGAACCCCCGACCAGAGGGCGCGCGCCGGGCTCTCTTCCCCGACCAGGGCGATGAGCCAGGGCACGAGCGCGAGGGGGAGCAGCACGACCCACTCGACCGGAGGGAACGCGACGGCAAAGAGCAGACCCGAGAGGACGCCGGCGAGCGGCGTCCGCCAGCGCCGCGTCACGCCCCGCCCGAAGCCGCCAGCAGGGCTTCCTCGGCCCGGTACGACGAGCGCACCAACGGTCCGGCGAACACGTTTCGGAAGCCGAGCGTCTCTCCGAAGGCGCGGTGCTCCTCGAACACTTCGGGACGCACGTACTCGACGACCGGCAGGTTCTCGCTCGACGGTCGGAGGTACTGGCCGATCGTGACGATGTCGACGTTGGCCGCGCGCATCGCCTCGAGCAACTCGCGCACTTCTTCCGGCCGCTCGCCCAGACCGAGCATGAAGCCGGATTTCGTCGTGATCGACGGGTCCAGGATCTTCGCGGCCGACAGCAGGCCGAGAGAGCGGTCCAGCCGGGCGCCCCGGCGGACCTGCCGGTAGAGCCGTGGCACCGTTTCGACGTTGTGGTTGAAGACGTCCGGCCTCGCGTCGAGGACGACCCGCAACGAGTCGAACCGTCCGAGAAAATCGGGAGTCAGCACCTCGATGCCGGGGACCGGGTCGGCCGTGCGCAGGGCGCGGATCGTCTCGGCGAAGTGCGAGGCGCCGCCGTCGGGCAGGTCGTCGCGGTCGACGGACGTCAGGACGACGAACGAGAGCTTCATCGCTCCGGCCGCAGCCTTCACGCGCCACGGCTCCATCGGATCGACCGGGAGGGGACGGCCCGTCTTGATGTCGCAGAAGCCGCACGCGCGGGTGCAGACGTCGCCGAGCAGCAGGAACGTGGCCGTCCCGCGCGCGAAACACTCGCCGCGGTTCGGGCAGCGCGCCTCCTCGCACACGGTGTGCAGCCCGTTCGAGCGCATCACGCTCTTGACCCCGTGGAGGTCGGAGAGGCGCAGCTTGCGCTCGCGGATCCACTCGGGCTGGCGCAGGACCGGGAGCGTGCTCACTTGCCGTCCGGAACGATCCAGGGCTCCCGGATCTTTTCCTGCTTCGACAGCTTCGCCATCGCGCGCGACGCGTCGTCCTCGCTGTGGTAGGGGCCGACGCGGACGCGGTACACCTTGCCCTTCGGGCCCGACGCGGGCAGCACGACCGCGTGAAAGCCGTGCTTCGACAGGCGCGCGCCCAGGGCCGCGGCCTCATCGTGCGACGAGAGCGACGCCGCCTGCACCCACACCTTGCCCGCGGGAGCCGCCGCGGTTTTCGGAGCGGCCGCCGCCTTTCCCGACGGCGCCGCTCCCTTCTCGGCCGGAGCGGGCGGACGGGCCCCCACGACCGCGGTCCGGCTGCCCGGGGCCGGCGTCACGGAGGCTTCGTCCTCCGCGGAATCTTCGAAGGGGTGAAGCGTTGCGGGCGTCGTCGGCTCGGGGGCCGGCGTCAGGGCCGCGTCGGCTTTCGACACCGCTCCCGTCCCGACGAGCGGCACGCCCGTCTCGACC
>Ga0326726_10001553_pt1 | contig 21308 bp, 15 predicted proteins | sample MHFenrmetagenome_2_FD_207603 | JGI IMG/M metagenome (GOLD analysis project Ga0326726, IMG submission 207603) | Lab enriched peat soil microbial communities from Michigan Hollow, Ithaca, NY, United States - MHF15MN | ecosystem: Environmental > Terrestrial > Soil > Wetlands > Peat | place: USA... | reverse complement strand
GCGTACGCGGAGAGCGGCAGGGCCAGAACCATCGACAGGACGAACAGAATCCGTCGGGACGTACACATGCAGCATGCTCCTCTCGGCCGAACCGGCCGGCCGGTTATTGATACGGCGCTATCGTGGAGGAATGCGGGGACGCCAGCGTGCAAAAAGACATCAAATCAACGCGGGCTACTCCTCGTCGAACGCCTCGATGAATCGGCTCAGCGCGTCCGCGTACTGCGGAGTCATGGGCGCGCCGAGGGCAATCGCGGTCAGATGGGTCTTCTCCGGCAGGATCACGCTCTGGAAAATCTTCGCCTCACGCCAGAGGCGCTGCGTCTTCCCGTGCGGCGTGTCGAACGAGCCGTTGATGGCGAGGATGGGGACCGACAGTTTCGTCAGGTCGGGCCACAGCGCGGCGGCGTTCGCCGGCGGCGGCCCCGGGGCCGGCGCGAGCGACGCCATCCGCTCGCGGAAGCGATCCATGGCCGCGGCGTCGGCTCCCTGCGGCGTCGGCATGGCCTGGTCCATGGCCACGGCCTGAGCTCGAAGGGCCGGATCCGTCTCGGCAAGGCCCGAACCGCCGAAGCCGGCCGTGATGAAACGCCGCGGAATCATCGCGAGCAGCTGCCCTGTCAGCGCGCCGCCCATGGAGTAGCCGTGGATATGCGCCCGGGTGATCTTCAGATGGTCCATCAGCTCGACGACGTCCTGAGCGAGGCCCGGGCCGTTGGGGACGGGCTTGTCGCTCTGTCCGTGGTTGCGATTGTCGAGCGCGACCACGCGGTGCTTCCCGGCCAGCACCGGCGCGATGCCGGTCGTAAACCACATGCGCTGCGCCGAGTCGGTGTACCCGTGAATGAGGACAACCCACGATCCGCTGCTGCCCAGCGTGAGGTAGTGGATCCTGACGCCGTCCGACGTGGTGAACGACGCGGAATCCTGCGCGAACAGCGGCGCCGCACACATCAGCATCGCCGCGAGGATACCGCCTCTCAAGCGGGCATCCTAGCCTCGGCGCTCGCTTGACGGCCCGGCAAAAACACGTCAAATTCATTTGCACTCGTGGCGGAAATCATCTTCGGCCCATTCAGTCTCGACTTCAGCGCGACGCGGCTGCTGCGCGACGGCCAGCCGGTCCGGCTCCGGCCGCAGGCGCTGGCCGCGCTGCGCGCGCTGCTCCGCCACAGCGGCGACACGGTCCGCTACGAGCAGATGATCGCCGAGGCCTGGGAAGGCACCGTGGTGTCCCGGCACACGGTCGACGTCACCGTCAGCGAAGTGCGGCGGAGCCTCGGCGAGTTCGGCACGTGGATCGTCAACCGGCCGAAGCTCGGCTACAGCCTCGAAGTGCCGAAGTCCGACGAGCTGGTCCGGAAGGGATGGCACTTCTACAGCCGGCGCACGCGTGAAGGCTTCGAGCACGCGATCGACTGCTTCGAGCGTGCGTCGACCGAATGTCCGTCCGACGTCCGGACGCTCGAAGGGCTCTCGGCGTCGTACCTGGCACTCGCCATCTTCGGCATGCGGCCGCCGCGCGGCATGTACCAGTCCTTTCTTCAGGCGCACGATCGCGCGATCGCGCTCGGCGGGCTGACGCCCGAACTGCGCTGCAATCGGGCCCAGGGCCTGCACATGTTCGAGCGCCGGTTTGCGGAGGCCGAAACGGAGTTCCTGCAGACGCTGCGCGACAATCCGAGTCTGGCGTCGGCGTACGTGCGGCTTGCGATGCTCTACGCGGCGCTCGGGCGTTCGGATGAGGCCGTCGACGTGCTGGGCCGCGGTTACCTCGTCGACCCGCTGCTGCCCACGTTGCCCGTCATGGAGGTCAATGTCCGATACTGGCGGCGGGAATATGACGCCGCCCTCGAGGCAGGCGCCCGCGCCGTGGAGCTTCACCCCTACCTGCAGGTCGGACGCGGGGTGTATGCGCAGGTGCTCGAATGCGTGGGCCGGTTCGAGGAGGCGCTGACACACTGCCGCACGGCCATTGCGATGTCGCCGGAACTCACCTGGCTGCGCGCCCAGGAAGCCACGTGCCTCGCCAGACAGCAGCGGCGGAACGAAGCGCTCGCCATCCTCGCCCAACTGGACGCGCTCCGCCAGACCGAGTACGTCGACGCGTGTTATATGGCCGTCCTCTGCGAAGCGCTCGGGCTGCGCGATCGCGCCTTCGAGGAGCTGGATCGCGCGCTCGAGGAGAATTCGGCGTGGCTGTACTCGCTCGAAATCGACCCGAAGATGGATCCCTTTCGTGGGGATCCACGCTTCGGGCGCCTTCTCGCCGACCTCTACAAGCCGGCGGCCGTCCGCAGTTCCTGAACGGTCGCCAGCCGGCCGTGCAATCCGGCAATCTGCTGGACATCAATATTCAGCTTCTTGATCCCATCCACCAGCTGCACGACCACGGGGCTCACTGCCGGCGGCGGCGGAGCATTAGCCGCCGGAGGATTCCACATGTCGGCCTCGACCAGGAGCTTCGCTTTCGGCAAGTAGGCCACGAGCATCGTGTCGTCGTGATCCGTCGACAGCCGATAGAGCTCGAGCGTGTTGGTGTCGTCGGTGAACACGCGCTTGTCGACGACGCCCTCGATCACCGGCTTTTTCGCGGCCTTCGCGAGCCGATCCGGCACGATCGTATGCGGCATCGCCGCGATCCTCTCGTAATAGAGCTTGTTGCTCGCCTGCGTGACGATGGTATAGCCCTCGGCCATGGCTGCGCGCACGCCGCCGAGGTGATCGAAGTGGTTGTGTGAGTTCACCACGTACTTGATCGGCTTGTTCGGAATGGTCTTCTTCACGCTCTCGAACACGGCGACCGCACGGTCGTCGGTCTGCGGCGCCTCGACGACGACGACGTAGTCCTTGAATTCGACGGCGACCGAGTGATGACTGCCGCCCGTCAGGTAATAGATGCCGTCGGCGACTTTCTGCGTGTCGACCCGCACCGCAGCCGGCGGAGGCGCCGCGGCCGCTTGAACGGCGGACGGCACGTCAATCGCCACGTTGGACTGCGGCCGCACGGCACTGACCGTCAGATCGAGAATCGGGAAGCCGCCCTGCTTCTGCACGATGTGCATGGGGAACTTCACGCCGCGGTACTCCTCGTAGCCGCTGAACGTCGTCTCGGTGACCGTATCGCCCAGCACGGCCGCGTCACCCGTCGTCCTTACCGAGGTGATGAGGTTGGCGGGACCGACCGAGGCTTTGACCTGCGTGTCGCCGACCTTGAAGCTGATGACTCGCGCCGCCACAGTGGCGTTGTTCGCCATGGCCGCTTTGATCACGCCTTGCGGTGTCAGCGTCCACAGCAGGAGCTGGCGGTCGGCGACGGTCGCGGGCGCCGGCGTCGCGACGGGGGCGCCGCCGTTTGCCGGCGTCGCCAGGTTCCAGGCGAGCTTTCCGCTGACCGCCTGGCTCTGTGCCTGCGGCGCGAGCAGCGGCAGCCCGCCGCCACCACGGACCGGCGTGGTATCAGGGTTGGTGCGCTGCAGATCGATCCGCATGGCGGGCGTGGCGTAATCGATCGTCGCCGTGTAACTGAAGATCTTGAACGCGGGCCACGGCATGTCGGCCCGCCACGCCTGCCCGTAGGCGTGGTTGCTGCCTTTCGCCGAGAACTGAAGGGACGTGAGGCCCTTGGACGCGCCGAGCGCCTTCGAGACCGCCTCGAGCGTGACCGGCGCGGCCGCGGGCGAGGCGGGCGCCGGACTTGTCGTTTGCGCGCGGGGCTGGGCGGTCTGCAAGGCGGCCGCGACGACTACCGCAACGATTCCCCTCTGCATACTCCCTCCAAACAGAAAGCTGAAAGCGCAAAGGTTAAAGTAAAAAGCTACTTTTCAACTTACTTTTCGACTTTAAGCTTTACGCTTTTCACTTTCCTGTTAGCCGTCCCAAGGCGTCCGCGAACTCCCGATGGTCGGGGAAACGGGCGGCGCCTTCAGCAAGCTGTGTGCGAGCCTCTTCATACCGCTTCGTCTGCGCGAGCGCAAGCGCATATCCGTACCGGGCCTGGGGAAACCCGGGATCGAGCCGGACGGCGGCTGCGAACTCGGTGACGGCCTCAGGGAGCCGTCCGTCCTGCGCCAGAAGCACGCCGAGGCTGTAGTGCGCGGTGGCGAATCCCGGCGAGCGCCGAATCGTCTCCTCGAATTGCTCGGTGGCCCCGCGTCTGTCGCCCGAGAGCGACAACGCGGTCCCAAGCTTGTGCCGGATCGACGGATTGTCCGGCGCGAGTTCGACGCCCTTGCGAAAGTGCGCGACCGCTGACGGGAAATCGCGGCTGTTCAGAGCGCGAACGCCCTGCTCCTCCTCGTTCACGGCACCATGCAGCAATCCTCGCAGGGCCACCATCAACGGATCCGGCGGACTGACCTCCACGCCTCCGCGTTGTCGAAGATGGTCTTCAGCCTTTGCCGTGTCGCCCAGCCCTCGATAGGCGAGCCCGAGCGCGTAGTGGACCATCGACGCTCGAGGATCAGCCGAGAGCGCCTGCTCGAGTTGATCGACGGCCCGGCTGTAATCGCGCCTCGCGAGCGCCGCGCGGCCGGCGCCGAAGAGCGCCGCCACGAGGCGCGGCTGCAGCGACAGCGCCCGCGCGAAGAGCGGGTCCGCGACCTCCGGCCGGCCTTGATCGAGACGCACGTTGCCGAGCCAGACGAGCGCGGCGGCGTCGTTCGGCTGGAGCTGGAGGGCACGCTCGAAGGACGCGGCAGAAGCCGGCAGGTCGGCGCGCGTCATATACACGTGCCCGAGGTAGTACGACCAGCGCTCGTCACCTGGCGCGAGGGCCTGCGCATGCAGGTAGTACGCCTCGGCGGCGTCGGCGTACTCAGCAGCCAGCAGGAGGTTGCCGACGTCTCCGTACAATTCGGCGAGCTCGTTCGCCGGCGTTCCCGGCCGTTCGATTTTCGACGTCAGCGCCTGCGAGCGCTCTCGCATCTGCTGTTGTACCGACGGTTCCATGCGCGACAGATCGGGCAGCGACACGGGAGGCAATGGCGCGGGCGCCACCTTCGACTCCGACGCACAGGCGCAGAGCACGAAGCCCAGGCCTATCAGGGCGACGTACTTTGTCACTTGCTGCTGCCTTCTTTCAGCGTCGTATATCGACCGACAGCGACGTTCTTCCACTCCTCCGCCGCGCCGCCCGGCCAGACTACCCGTACGAGGGCCACATGCGTCGATTGGCCAAGGCCCACGAGCACTCGCGGATCGTTCGCCGACGCGTAGCTTCCATCCGATCGCGCCCGCCGCCAGAGCGTCCTGCCGTCGTCGAGCGTGATCTGGACGCGCGCACCGAGCATGTCCCGGCCTTCGCCCCTTCGGGGCTTCGGCGCGGCAGGCTGAGCGGCTGTTGCCACCTCACGTAGGGCGGGCCTTTCAGGCCCGCCAACCAGCCGCAGACCAATCCAATGATTGCGGCTGCCAACATTGTTAATGAGCAACCGCGCTTTGCCGTTGTTGTTGTTGACCACGACATCGATGTCGCCGTCGTTGTCGACGTCGCCGAACGCGGCGCCGCGGCCGACCTCCGACAGCTGGAACGCCGGACCGGCGCGCACGGTGACATCCTCGAACCGGCCGTCGTGCAGGTTTCTGAACAGCAGCTTTCGCTGATGAAGAGGGAACGGATCGTTCGCGCGTCGCAGGGCCTCGATGGTCTGAACCGCGCCGTTGACGATGAGCGTGTCGAGCCAGCCGTCGTTGTCGACGTCGAACCACGCCGTGCCAAAGCCTGTGTAAGCACGGCTCGCGGGGCCAAGGCCCGAGCGCGCGCTCTGCTCTTCGAAGAGCCCCGACCCGTCGTTGACGTACAGGTCGTTGCCTTCGCCGGTGAGGTTTGTCACGAACAGGTCTTCGTCGCCGTCGTTGTCGAAATCGCCGGCATCCACGCCCATGCCGGCTTTGGCTTTGCCGTGCGCGCTCAAAGCGGTGCCAGACAGCAGCCCCATGTTCTTGAAGGTCCCGTCGTGCTGATTGATCCACAGCTGGTTCGGCTGTCCATCGTTCGCCACATAGATGTCGGGCCAGCCGTCGCCGTTGAAATCGGCGGTCGACACGCCGAGCGCCGGGCCGAACTCACGCGCGAGCCCGGCAGCCGCGGTGACATCGGTAAACGTCCCGTCGTGATTGTTGTGATACAGCCGGCTGGGCTGTGGCTGGAACACGTTCGGCGAGCAGTAGTCCGGCCTCCCCGACGGGCTGAAGCACGGCATGCTGGCCTCCACCCGCCAGCTGAGGTAGTTGCCGACGAACAGATCGAGCCATCCATCGCGGTCGTAGTCGACGAACGCCGCCGACACGCTCCACGACGGATCGTCGGTGTGACTCTGCCGGGAGACGTCGGTAAACGTGCCGTCGCAGTTGTTGCGGAACAGCTGGTTGGCTCCGAGATTGGTGAGGTAGAGATCGACACAGCCGTCGTTGTTGAAATCGCCCGTCGCGACGCCCATGCCGTATCCGCGCGAGACGATCCCGCTACGCTCGGTCACGTCGGTGAATTTCAACGTCCGGCTGCCGTCGGCGTTGATCACGAGGTCGTTGCGAAACAGCCTGCCGCCACCGGTCTGCGGTGTTGATGCCCCCGCGGCATTTCGGAGCAGCTGACCTTGAGCGAAGTAGATGTCGAGATCGCCGTCGTTGTCGTAGTCGAACATCGCGGCGCCCGATCCGATGATCTCCGCGTAGTCGAACTTCCCCGACATCCCGTTGACGTGCGTGAAGTCGAGACCGGCCTTCTGCGCCACGTCTGTGAACCAATCGCCATCGACGATCGGCGCCGAACTGATGCGAGTGGACGAAGCGGAGCGGTCGGCGGAGTTTTCCCTGCAGGCGACGATCGCGGCACACGCCCACAAGCAGACAAGGGGCGCGACAGTTCGACGCTCCAGGTTCAAGGTTCCAGATTCTGGGCCCCGAAGTTCACGGTTCCGACAGGCCGTGGTCCCAGATTCCGAGCGTGGGCGTCCCGGAGCACCAACAATGAGCTTGGAACTGTGGAATTCGACGGTATCGCCGCAGTGATCGCTGCCATCGTCACCAGCACCGACGGCCAGAGATACGCGCCGGCGGCTTTTGCCCATTCGACGCCGTGCGGCCCGAGCAGCCGGCCGGCTTCAGACGTCAGTAGCGTGGCGACGGCAAACACGATCAAGGAAGCCTTCAACCGCCAGCGGCTGGCCTCGTGCAACGAGGGGTCGCTCAGCATCATTCCGGCAGCTGACAGGGTGAGTATGAAGCTCACGTAGTGATGAACCCACGTGCGCTCCGAAAACCACAGCATGAAAGCGGCGACGGCGCCGATCTCGAGGACGTAGCGCCGCGAACGCAGCGTCTCGAGCGGACGGCGGGTCCACACGAGGCCTCCGACGGCGACTGCCGTCATCGCGATGCGAGCGATCAGTTGCGCCACGGTGCTGCTCAGCTCTGCGATATTCACATAGCCGTGTTCGAGAACGCCATCGCGATGAATCTCGAAGGCTGGCGTGGCGGTCAACAGGCGGACGGCGAAACTGCCCACCGACTGCGTCGACGCATAGACGATATGGCCGCGCGTCAGGTACGGAACAATCATCACGCTCGTCCAATCGGCGAGCCATCGAATGTTCTGCGCCCATCCGAACACAGCCATCGGCACGACAAAAAGACCGAGTGCCACGCTCACGATACCGGCGGCCGTTACACGCCAGCGGCGCTTCCACAGAAAGTACGCGAGAAAAATCACCGGCGTCACCTTGATGGCAACGCCAAGCCCGATCAGGAGACCAGCGCCGACATCAGCAGCCGGCGAATCCTGTTGTGCCACATAGAGACCGGCGACGAGCGGAAGCAGGGCAAAAAAATTCATCTGCCCTTCCTGCATGTCGACCACGACAGGCAGCCACCATCCGACAAGAATCAGGACGAGCGCGGTCGGCGACCACTGGCCGCCGGCACGCTTCACGATTGCCGCCGAAAGAATGAATACGAGCGCGGCCAACGGCAATTTGATGGTCACCCACAGGAACTGCGCCGTGGGCCGCGGTATTTTCGTCATCGGACCGAGCAGCAGCCAGCTGATCGGCGGCGTCGGCAGCTTGTCGTCGAGGTACGTCGTCTCGCCCCCCAGCCAGGCAGGCGACATTGTCATCCAGCGATCGAAGTCGTTGAAATCCTGTTTGATGCGTGAGCGGTACTGCTGCTGGAAAGCAACGCAGAGCGTAATGAGGACCGCGACTGCCAGCGTCCAATTCAGAAGCGATCGCGAGTCACGTCGAACCGATATTCTCATCCGCGTCGCCGATTCTAGTCCAAAAAAAAGCCCGCCCTCCGGTCGAGAGCGGGCTTTCAGTCGAAGCGCCGACTTCCCTATCAGAAGTCGAACGTGAGAGACACCTTCATCAATCGCGGAGCAAGAACCGCGCTCGGAGCGAGCCACGTCCCATACGCGAAGCTCGCATTGGTCACCATGTCCTGGTTGAACACGTTGTAGAGGTCGAGGCTCAGGTTGGCTTTAGTCTGGCCGTAACGCAGCAGCTTCCCGAAGCGGAAGTCAAGCTGGTTCAGGCGTGTGTAGTAGGCAGTCTGCGGTGGCACAAGCGACAGGGAGGTCGTCGCTGTCGCAGAAACGGCGCCGAACGGCAGTCGGCCGAGCCCGCCCTGGGCGACTGGCCGCGCCAAATCGCTGTTGACGTCGGCGTACGTTGCGGCCAGTTCGATTCCCGGGGTGTTCGAATATCCCGCGCCGATCGAGACGTCAATCTTCGGCACGGTGTACGAGCCCTGGAATTTTATCTGCGTCAGCCAGTTCTGCTCCACATGGCAGGAACTCAGCGGCTGGCCCGCCGTTGCCAGAATCTCGACAAGCGGCGACCGATCGCCGAACTTGCTCGCGTTTGCAGGATCCACGATGTCGCACATGTCGGTCACCTGCCGACCGGTGCTCGTGCCGCCGCGGAAGATGATGCCCCTCGGCAGCCTCATATCCAGCGAGAGGTCGAACCCGTTCCAATGATCGATCATGTTGCTGCCCGGAAAGAACGTATCGGACAGCCCGATGATATTGTTCGCCGCAGGCGACGTCCCCAGTTTCTGGTTGAAGAACCCAGTCGTGTAGATATTGGCCGGCAGTGTGGCGCCGCCCGCCGACGCCGGAGCCGCCGGGATCAGGCCCGGCGAGATGCTGTACTGGTCGTAGTCGCTCGCGACGTGAGACTGGTCGTCCGTCACGAGGAAGTTGCCGAACCAGCGGCGGAAATACCCCGCGTAGACCGAAACGCCCTTGGTGAGCTCGCGCTGCGCGGCCACGGAAAACTCCCAGGAATACGCTCGCTTGCCCCATCCGTACCGCGCGTTGTCATCGCCGGCTTGCTGGGGAGTGGGTGCGTTGGCGTACATCAAGGCACCGGCGCCGGTCACGGCACCGCAGGTGTCCACCTGCCTGGCGGATCCGGCGAGGGTCGGGCCCTGCGCTGCGGGGTTCGTGAGGTCGCAGTCCGGCTTGAAGTCGCCGTTGTTGTCGGTCCAGGTTCTTCCCGGAGCGCCCGTGATGTTCGAGCCCGCCGTTGTCACGATGTTGGAGTTGCTGAGTGTAATCAGCGGATTGCTCGCCGCCAGCGACAGGCCGAGCACGTACTTGCTGAGGTTCACTTTGACCGCCGTCTTGCCGTCGCCAAAAACGTCCCACGATGCGGCCAGCTTCGGCGTCCAATCCTTCATGCGGACCGTGTCGTACTGCGGGACGTCGTAATTGCGAAGCGGCGTCAGCATCGACGGGTAAAGGTGGTATGACGGTTGGCTGGAATTGAACCAGTCCAGACGCAGGCCGGCATTCACGGTCAAACGGTTGATCGTCCAGCGGTCCTGCACGAACGCCCCGCCCTCCTGGTCGATCTTGAACTCCTGGAACGTCGGACAGTTCATGGCCGCGTTGTAGGAGGTGGTCGGCGTCGTGAGCTGACCGTTGACGATACGCGGGAGCGGATCGATGCAACCGTCAGATCTCAGCAAGAGGCCCGTGGGAACAGGAATGCCCGCTCCCTTTCCGTTCGATGCGAGCGTGTTGACGAGGTAGCTATAAGGAACGATAGAGCCGTTCCAGAAGCCTCGGTCAGCCCATGAAATGTCAACGCCCGTCTTGAACGCATGCGCGCCGGTGATATAGGACGTCGCAAAGTTCGTCCGGGTATTGGGATTGTGGCTCGGTGAGTACGCCGTCCCTACTTTCCCGTGATAGTTGTTGATCAGTTGAACATAGTTTGGAGTCAGTGACTGCGGATTGAGATCCGTCACGCCGATCGCCAGCGGATCGACTCTGTCGAAGTCCCCGACTGAGCCTCCCCAGGTTTCCTGGTGATGCCAGACACCAGCTTCGAGCAGCAGCTTGTTCGTCATCGGCGACGACCACTGAACGAGCTGGTCCGAGAACGGGAAGAAGTACGAGTTATTGGTCGCTTCGAAGGCGGTGGTCGCCGCGTTATTGATGGAGCGCCGCACCTTGTTGTTGTAATACCCGCTGATCTTGTTCTTTTGATTCACCTGCCACGTGAGGCGCAGTGTCTGCTCCTTGTAGTGGCCCCCGCCGCCTGGCGTGCTGAGGAGCGCCTGGTTCAAGTCCGGGGCGTAGGTCATCGTCGTGTTGTTGAGCAGGTTCGTGGGCGTGACGCCGGCCTGGAAGTTCTTGTTCACATAGTCCTGCGTCACGTAGTTGTCCGCGGATGTCCAGCGCGCGGTCGCGAAGAACCACAACTTGTCCTTCATAATCGGACCGCCGAAACCAGGATTCACGTCGTACACACGCTGCAGCGCACCAGGCTGGGTCTTGAGGCCCCGGCACTGGAGGCTTGCCACCGGAGTGCACGCACCCGTGGAATCGAAGGTCCCGGATGAATAATTTGTCCCCTGCATCGAGGTGTTCGCGAACGTGGTGAAGAACAGTCCCTTGAAGGTATTGCCCCCATCGCGAGGGATGTAGTTCATCCGCACGCCGCCGCCGGCGAGCGACGCATCTGCGCCGGAGCTGTCCACCGACATCTCCTGCATCGCCGTGAAACTGGGGGATGAACTGAGCGACTCGCCGAATCTGATGACGGTGGCCGCCGACAAGCCGTTGATCGTCTGCCGCTGCTCGCTCGCCTTGCCGCCGTGAATGGACACGTCTGAAAAGGTGTCGCCGCCCGTTCCACCAACGTCAATGCTCCCGGCGGTCTGTGCGTTTGTCGACAGCGTCCCGGCGCCGCTCGTCGCCCCGATGATCATCCCAGGCTGCGCGGCGGCGAAGTTGAGCGGGAGGCGGCCGGACGGCATGATGTCGACGAACTCCTTCGTCACCACCTTCTGCACGGTCGCGCTCTGTACGTCGACGAGCGGCGTTTCGCCGGTGACCGTGATGGTCTCCGCGACGGCGCCGACCTTCATGTCCGCGTTGATCGTCGCGACGAACGAACCCGACAGCTCGACACCTTCGCGTTTGACGGTGCTGAAGCCTGGCAGCGTGAACGTCACGGTGTAGGAGCCCGGGCGCAAATCGACGATCTTGTATTGACCGCCACCATCGGTCACGACCGACCGAGTCTTCTCGATCAGCACCGGGCTCGCGGCCTCAACAGTGACTCCGGGCAGCACCGCGCCGGAGCTGTCTTTCACGGCACCGGCGATGCCTGCTTGCGCGTGGGCGACGGACGGGGCCAATACCATGGCCACGACCGCGATCAACGCCAACCTGAACAATCCACGCATGTGTGCGTCTCCCTTCCGTCAAGGAACTGTAACCAGCAGATTTTAGTGTTGTTATTAACGCCGTGCTTACATCGAGTCAAGGCAAATTAGAAGCAACAGCCCGCTCCGTGGATATGATCCAACCAATTGAACAATGGACCACGGATGCCAGTCGCGGCGCTTCGAGGAAGCTGCAGGCGAGGAGGAACTCAGCGACCCTGCCCGGGCGGTCCAGGCTCGGTCACGCGCAGCGTCGAGTTGGACACGAGGCCTGTCGTCACCACCTGCTTGCGTCCCGACGGCCAACCGACCTCGACGCGATCGATCTTCGTGTCGTCGCCGAGCCCGAAGTAAAGCGGCAGCACGCTTTGCGACAGGTATCCGGACTTGCCGTCGTTCCACTGCGTGAGGACTCGCCCGCCGGCCGACACCTTCACCGCGGCGCCGAGGCCGTTGCGGTTCGACACGGTCCCACGCAAACTCACGGCAAGCCAGTGAATCGGCCGGCGTTCCGTCAGATTGCTGACGAGGACCTGCGGCGCCGAGTTGAAGTCGTTGGTGACGATGTCGAGGTCGCCGTCGCCGTCGAGATCGAAGATGACCGACGACCGGCTGCCGAGCGGCGCCATTACCATGATCTTCCCTGAGCGGCCCTTGCAGCCCGCCGACCCGGAGTCGAGCGGCGACGAGCAATCCACTTCGAACCACGGCGTGTGCGTACGTCCGCCGCGCCGCGGCTCGACGCCCACGATGAACTCGCTGTCGAGGAACCTGGCGCCGCGGTTGTTGAGCAGGAGCGAGTTGATGCCGTAGCGATGTGGATAGTTCATCGACGAGGCAATGAACACGTCCTGCCAGCCGTCTGCGTTCAAATCGCCCACGCTCGGCCCCCACGGCCAGTAGTTCTCGACGCCGATCTTGTCCGAAATCTCCTCGACCCTTCCACCGCCGAGGTTGTGAAAGAACGAATTGCCGTAGATGTACTTCGTCTCGTCGCCCCGCAGGAACTCCCTGGTCCACACCATCTGCGACTTCAGCTTCTCGCCCTCGGGACCGACCGTCTGGCTCATGTCCGAGTGCATGTCGGTGATGAGCAGGTCGGGCCGGCCATCGTTGTCGTAGTCGAAGAACTTGATGCCCATGGCGCCCCAGGACGTCCGGGGAAAGAGCTGCGCCGTCTTGTCGATGAACCTCTTCCCACCCTGGTTCTCGAAGTAGTGGTTGGACCCCTGCATGTTGAGTGCGTACAGATCCGGGAACCCGTCACCGTTGAGATCCGCCACGCTCGCGTCGCCGCTCCAGCCGGCGTCGCCCAGCCCCACGGCCTTCGTCACGTCCGTGAACCGGTTGTGGCCCATGTTTCTATAAAGGATCGCGGTCTCCGACCGATCGGCGTGCAGATGGCCGGAGAACCCATCGGGCATGCCGACAAACGCACCGCCGCGTCCCTGTCTGCCGATGGTGTACTGGCCGACGTTGCAGAGATACAGGTCGAGCAGGCCGTCATTGTCGTAGTCGAAAAACACTGCACCTGATGAATGCCCGACGTGATCCACGCCGGCCGCTTTTGAGATATCCGTGAAATGTCCGTGGCCGTCGTTCTCGAACAGCACGTTGCCTTCGCGCACCGTCGTGACGTAGAGATCCTGATCGCCGTCGTTGTCGATGTCGGCGAACGACGCGGTGACGCTGATGCGGCCGGCCAGCGCGACGCCCGATTCCTTCGTGATGTTTCTAAACCGCCCGCCGCCGAGGTTCTTCCAGAGCTCGTTGCCGCCGATCTGGTTAGTGAAGTAGATGTCGGGCAGACCGTCGCCGTCCACGTCGGCCACGGCCACGCCGTTTCCGTGGTCGTAGTGCACCGGCTTGTAGTACAACCCCGCGTCGTCCACGATGTGATGGACGAATGTAATGCCGCTCTCCTTGACGCGGTCGGTGAACTGAAAATCGTAGAAGACCTTGAACTGATCGAGCGTCGCGCGTTGCGCCTTCGCGCGCGCTGCGAGCGCGTTGACGCCAACGTCTGGGTTCGGCGTCTCGACCTGGAGCGTCTGGGCGGTGAGCGCCGCACCGAGAATGAGCGGCGCGAGTACGTACTTCATGCCGTGGAGGCGGAACCCACTTTTCACTTTCAGCTTTGAACTTTCCGCTTTCAAAAGCGTTCGGAACCTGCTACCCATACTCACCGTCTACGCTAGAGCGGTCAGAAGGTAACACGGCATGCAAAGAGTCGTCAGCATCAACCTGAACGGCAACGCGTACCAGCTCGAAGAGAACGGCTACAACGCGCTGTTCGCGTATCTCGACGCCGCCGACGCGCAGCTGAAGGACAACCCCGACCGCGCGCAGTTGGTTGCCGAACTCGAAGGGCGCGTCGCGGAGCTCTGCAAGACGTACCTCTCGCCGCACAAAACGGTCGTCACGTCGAATGAAATCGACCGCATCATTGCCGCACTCGGAGCCGAGCCCGGGCCGGCTTCCGGTCAGCAGGGCGCCGGTGCGGGCCGCACCCCCGACGGCGCCGGCCAGCCGACATCCGGCGCGGCGGGCGCCGGAGCCGGAGCGGGCAGCACGCAATCGGGACCGTCCTTTGCCGGACCGTTCGTGCACCGGCGGCTCTATCAGATTCGCGAAGGCTCGATGATCAGCGGCGTCTGCATGGGGCTCGCGGAGTACATGCACATCGACGTCACCTTCATCCGGATCATGTTCGTGCTCTTCGCGCTCGTGACGAGCGGCTGGGGCATCATCGCGTACGCCGTCCTCATGTTCGTCGTGCCGCGTGTCGAGACACGCGCGGCGGCCGGTGCACACGATTCGTCGGGCACCATGCCGCCACATCGCTGGCCGTGGGACGACGGATGGCCGTGGGACAAGCACGGGTGGCCATGGGACAAGCACGGGTGGCCGTGGGACAAACATGGATGGCCGTGGGATCAGCCGAGCCCTCAGCGTCCACCGGCCCCCAGTGCCCCGCCGTCGCCGGGCGCTGCGCAGCCAGCACCTGATCCCCGTCAGCAGGCGCGCGATGCGCGGCAGCAGGCGAGCGAGATCCGGCAACAAGCGCGCGACGCGCGACGCGAGTGGCGCGACGAGCGGCGAGCCGCGCGCATGGCCTACCACCCGGTGAGCAATTGGTGGGGCATGTTCGGGATGATCATCTGCGTCGTGTTCGCGTTCTTCTGGCTGTCGGTCTGGACGCGCGGACACTTCTTCTTCGGCTGGCCGTACTTCTGGGGCTTCCCGCACTGGGTCGGCATCATCATCTTCTTCATGGTGATGCGGTTCATCTTCATGCCCGTCCGTGCGGCGCGATGGCACGGCTATGGATACGGATACGGCCCCTACGCCCCTCCACACTACGGCTGGATCGCGATGTGGAACGGGCTGGCGTGGTTCGCGTTCATGATTTTCGGGATCTGGCTGGCCTACAACTACATCCCCGAATTCCACGACTTCATCCGCACCTTCCAGACATCCTGGCACGACGGCAGCTTCCGCGTTTGACGGCTTTTTGCCCCGCACTCCGCACGTAGCGTCCGCCTTCAGGCGGACCTTCGGGAGTAGAATCCCCACATGTCTACTCCTATGGATTTCGACCGCAGGGAGCTGCTGAAAGCCGCTGCCGCGCTTGCCACCGCCGGCGTAGCATTCACCGCTACGGAAGACGTTTCCGCTCAGCAGGACACCGACACGCTTCATTTCTTTCCGGCCGGGTTCAAGCACGAAAAAGTTCAGACGTCAGGCGCGACGATCAACGTCGTGCGCGGCGGCGACGGACCGCCGCTGCTGCTCGTCCACGGCGCGCCGCAATCGCACGTGTCCTGGCACAAGGTCGCGCCCGACTTCGCGAAGGATCACACGGTCGTGATGCCGGACCTCCGCGGGTACGGCGACAGCAGCAAGTCGCCCGACACCCCCGACCACGCGAATTATTCGAAGCGCGCGATGGCGCTCGACATGGTCGAGGTCATGAAGCATTACGGCTTCACGCGCTTCCCCGTCGTCGGGCACGACCGCGGCGGCCGCGTCGGACAGCGCCTCGCGCTCGATCATGCGGACAAGGTCACGCATCTGACCGTGCTCGACATCGTGCCGACGTACTACCTCTACACGCACGTTACGATCGAGTTCGTGCAGGCGTACTACCACTGGTTCCACCAGCTCCGCCCGGCGCCGGTGCCGGAGAAGGAGCTCTTCACGCAGAACGAAGCGGCGAAAGCGCGCGCGACCGATCCGATTCAGATCGAGTGGCTGCGGACGGCCTCGACGATGGAGAACATCCACGCGATGTGCGAGGACTACCGCGCCGCCGCGTCGATCGATCTGCAGCACGACAAGGCGGACATCGACAGGAAGATCACGTGCCCGCTGTCGACGCTCTGGGGTGAACGCGGACCGATGGGCCGTCTCTACGACGTGCTGGCGATCTGGAAAGAGCGTGGCACCAAGGTCAGCGGCAAGGGCCTGCCGGGCGGACACAATCTGATGATCGACGTGCCCGACCAGGTCATTGCAGAAGTACGGGCGTTGCTCAAGACCACTTAGCAGGGTTCCAGGGGTTCCAGAGGTTCCACAGGTTCCAGGGGTTCCAGAGGTTCCAGGGGTTCTCTTGAAAGTCGAGGACGTGGTGCCTTAGTTGTCGTGGGCTTCGTAACGCTGTGACGGACTCCACAACGCCGGTATGGACTCCGTAATGCCGGTATGGACTCCGTAACGCCGATACCGACTCCGCAACGCCGGTACCGACTCCGAAACGCCGTGACGGGCTCCGTAACGCTGTGATGGGCTCCGCCGGGCCGTGACGGACTCCGTAACCCCGTTATGGCTGCCGTAACGCCTGACGGTTGCCGCAATCCGTGCCTGAGAACCCCTTGGAACCCCTTGGAACCCCTGGAACCTCTGGAACCTCTGGAACCCCTGGAACCTCTGAGACCTATTTGACGACCGTGAGCGTGACGTCGACCTTCGCAACTTCGCCTGTGACCTTCTCCGTCGCTGTCGTGAGTTGCGTCGACTGACCGTCTCGCACCACCGTGGTCTCGCCGGAGATCCGGAACGAACGGAACTGCGGGATCCCTTTCGCGAACGGCTGCGGGCTCTGATCGTCGGCGGCCAGCGAAGAGTCGTCAATCGACAGCTCGAGCCGGAATCGGCCGTCGTCGAGGCTTCTCGCCTGACAGTCGATGCTGGTTCCGACGTCCCTGTACACGACCGTCGGCGCCGGCTTGGTGTCCGACGACGTCGTGGACATCGTCGGAACAGCGACCTGCAGGCCCATCCTGAGAGTGGCGCGAGGGCCATTCGCCGTCACTGACAGCGTGTACGGCTGGCTGCTGATCTTCTTCTCACCCTGATAGCGCGAGATGACGACCTGAACTTTGAGAAGAGCTCCTTCCCGGATTGGCGTCGGCTGCGCCGGGGATGCCGGCTGGGCTGGTTGCTGCGCGCGCACCGGGCCGCCTGGCGCGAGAGCGAACGCCGTCGTGAGTACGACTGCTGACAGATACCTGATCACTGTTGATCTCCTTCTGAACTGCCGACCGGTTCCGCGTTCGTCGCGATTTCAATCGGCGCGACGGCGATGGGCGTGATGACGATGTCTCTGACCGGTTCCGGCAGCACGACATGTTCATCGGCAAAAACGAACCCCGTGCGGCCCTCCCGGACGATGGCGTCCAGCTGACGGAGGCCGCGCATGGCTGTGTCGTCGGCCACGACTTCTGGAGCGCCTGCACGCGGCGCGCGGCGGCGCGGCGCCATCACCGCGACGTGTGGCGGCTGCGCGGGCGCGGCGGCCTCGTCCTTCAGGGGGGCGCGCGCTGGAGCGGCCGGCCGGTTCTCAGCCACGGGCCCGGCCGCTCCCGCCGGCTGCGTGGGAATCACGCGCACGATCGCGACGCCCGTTACAGCGATTACAGCGGCCGCCATTGCGGCGGCGACGCGCCACTGCAGGTACCAGGGCCGCGGCAACGGCTCGCCGGCAATGCGCGCGCGGACGCGCGCGCGGAACTCCGGCGACGGCTCGATCGAGAACGCAGAGGTGAGCTCGCGATCTATCTCGTCCATTGCAACAGCTCCTTCAGCCTCCGGCGCGCCAGAAACAATCTCGACTTCACCGTGCCCGGCGGCAATCGCAGGAGCGCCGCGACCTCGCCGATGTCGTGGCCCTCGATACTGGCGAGCACGATCACGAGCCGGAGCTTCTCGGGGAGCGCGTCGATCGCGCGCCAGAGTTCGGCGGCGCGCCGGCGGCCATCGACCGTCTGTTCAGCCGTCGGCTCAGGAGCGATGGTCTCGGCATGTGCCTGCTCGCGCGACGACCGACGACGATCCGCACGCCACCGGTTGATCGCCAGCCGCCATGTCATCCGGACCAGCCACGCGCGGAACCGGTCGCGTTCGCGAAGCTGGGCGAACGATCGATAGGCACGGGCGAACGCCTCCTGCGCGACGTCTTCGGCATCCTCCCGGTGACGCAGCACGCTGTACGCGACTCGAACGGCGAGCGTGGACGACTCGACGAGCCGGGCCTCGAACTCCTGTTCGAGCGTCGTATCCAAGCCGCCTATGACGTGGCCGTCGCCGGCCAGCCTGTCCACGAACTCATGCATGCCGTCTCACTCCTGCAAGACAGCGGCGCCCGCCGAGCGGTTCAGTGCCGGCTGAACGTTCTCGGTTCCAAAGTTCCAGGTTCCAGAGTTCAAGGTTCGGGTTCTCGGTTCCGCCGCGAGAACCTGGAACCAGAACCTTGAACCTGGAACTCTGGAACCTGGAACCTGGAACCTCTCATCGGACCAAACGCCGCACCAGAATGCGTTTGCCGACCTGGACGAGGAAAAGATACGCGAGCGTCGCCACGGCCACAAAGGCGCCGAAGCTCGCCGGCGGCACGACAAATCCGAGCGCGGGTCCAAGCGGCGAGACGGGCAGCAGCGCACCCACGGCCACAATCACCAGGGTCGTGATCGTGAGCGCCCGGCTCGGACGGCTTTTCAGCGGATTCCCCATCGTCCGGATGACGAACAGCACGAGCGTCTGCGTGGCGAGGGACTCGACGAACCAGCCGGTGTGAAACGCCGGCTCGGTCGCGTGAAACACGCGCAGCAGCACGTAGAACGTCAGGAAGTCGAACAGCGAGCTGATGGGCCCGATGAAGATCATGAAGTTACGGATGATGCGGATGTCCCACCGTTGAGGACGCGCGAGGTACTCGCGATCGACGTTGTCGGAGGGGATCGTGATCTGCGCGACGTCGTAAAGAAAGCTGTTGAGAAGGATCTGCGTCGGCAGCATCGGCAGGAACGGGAGGAACGCCGACGCCACGGCCATGCTGAACATATTGCCGAAGTTCGAACTCGTGCCCATCAGCAGGTACTTCATCATGTTGCCGGACGCGCGGCGGCCCTCGATGATGCCGCGGTGCAGGACGTCGAGCCCCGGCCGGCCGAGGATGATGTCCGCGGCTTCGCGCGCAACGTCGGTGGCGCTCATCACGGAGATCCCGACGTCGGCGGAGTGCAGTGACGGCGCGTCGTTGATGCCGTCGCCCATGAAGCCGACCACATGCCCGCGGCGTTTGAGCGCGAGGATCAGCCGGTTCTTCTGCGCCGGGTTGACGCGCGCAAACACCGAGGCCTCCTCAGCGACGTGTGCCAGCGCCGCATCGTCCAGCCGCGCGATCTCGTCCCCGGTCACGATGCGCGTCGCGTTGAACTTCACCTGCTCGCAGGCGTGACGGGCCGCCAGATCGCTGTCGCCCGTGATGATCTTGATCGCGACGCCGTCGGCTTCGAGCTGCGCGATGATCCCGCCGACCTCCGGCAGAATCGGATCGGCCAGTGCCAGAAAGCCGACGAATACCAGTCCGGTTTCATCGGCGACACTGTAGGCGCTCTGTATCGGGAGCGATCGATACGCGACGGCCACGACGCGAAACCCGTCCGCGCTCAGTTGCCGGTAACGGTCGACCGCGGTGGCTCGCTCCGCGTCGGTCAGCGTGTGCACGCCCTGCGCCGTTTCAATCGAAGCCGACCGTTCGAGAATCGGCTCCGGCGCGCCTTTGGTGATCAGGATGCGGTCGCTCGAACCCGGCAGCTCGACGGCAATCGACAGGCGGCGGCGCTCGAAGTCGAACGGCAGCTCGTCGATCTTGCGGTAGCCGCTGACGTCCAGGTCGCGATGCTTCAGAATCGCGGCGTCCAGCGGGCTCCTGATCCCGGTTTCGAGCCGGCTGTTGACGTAGCCGAGCGCGAACGCACGGTCGCACGGCGCGCCGCTCGCGTCGATCGCCTGCTCGAGCGTCATCTGGCCGCTCGTCAGCGTGCCGGTCTTGTCGCTGCACAGGATGTCGATGCTGCCGAAGTTCTGAATGGCCGGCAGGTGCTTGACGATCACCTGATCGCGCGCCATCCGGATCGCGCCCTGCGTCAGCGCGATGGACGCGATCAGCGGCAGGAACTCCGGCGTCAGGCCGACGCCGAGCGCCACCGCGAACAGCAGCGACTCGAACGGATCGCGCTTGAGCGCGATGCTGATCGTCAGGATGAAGAGGACCAGGACGACGGTCGTCTGCAGGATGAGCACGCTGAATTTGTGGAGGCCGTGCTCGAATTCGGTCTCGGGCGCGCGCGTCTCGAGCCGTTCGGCGATGCCGCCGAACTGCGTCTTCGGTCCCGTCGCCTCCGCGACAGCCGTCGCCGTCCCGCTCACCGCCGACGTGCCGAGAAACACCTGATCCCCGGCGTGTTTGTCGACCGGCAGTGATTCGCCCGTCAGCGCCGACTCCTGGACCGCCAGATCCTTCGCTTCAATCAGCCGCGCGTCGGCGGGAATCAAATCCCCGGCCGACAGCCGGAACACATCGCCCGGCACGACATCGCGGACCGGCAGTTCCTTCCACTGCCCGTCGCGCATTACGGTCGCCGTCGGCATCACCGACGCCTTGAGCCGCTGCGCGGCGAGGCCCGATCGATACGTCTGCCAGAAGTTGAGGCCGACGCCGAGCACGACGATCGTGACGATGATGCCGGCATCGGCGTGCTGGCCGAGCGCCGCCGACACGATGGCGGCGACGAGGAGGATGGCGACGAGAGGCGTCGCGAAAAGGCGGACCAGCTGCCGGAGTGCCGAAAGCCGTCGAACACGGACGGGCTCGTTCGGACCGTACTGCGCCAGGCGCCGTGCGGCTTCCGCCGATGTCAGACCCAGCTCAGTCAAGGTCGCCACGATACCGCAGGCGGCGTCATCCGTCTCGGCTTTACGCTTTTCTTCTTTGGTCCCGCCGCGTGGAGCGTGTGGACAAATAGAGGGACGAATCTGCGCGTACAACGCTGCGCTGTCTTGCACACGACAGAATCGAAATCCGCGTGTACTGGTTTTGATCTCGGCGCGGTACGTCGCTCCCTGCCGATCGACGCTAAGCGATGTGGCTCGAAGGACTTGGCCGAACCCCTGCATGAGGCACGCCGCTTGCCCTTCTCTTCAATACAGAAGAGGTGCACCGATGGAAACGTTCTTTGTGCGGAAACAAATCATTATCGGCGCGGCGTTCCTTGCGGCGGTCGAACTGACCCTGTTGCTGATCAACGCTCTCAAGCACGCGCACTGAGCACTGCGGTCCTTCG
>Ga0326726_10001552_pt1 | contig 21311 bp, 13 predicted proteins | sample MHFenrmetagenome_2_FD_207603 | JGI IMG/M metagenome (GOLD analysis project Ga0326726, IMG submission 207603) | Lab enriched peat soil microbial communities from Michigan Hollow, Ithaca, NY, United States - MHF15MN | ecosystem: Environmental > Terrestrial > Soil > Wetlands > Peat | place: USA... | reverse complement strand
ATCCTGTCCAGGGGTCCCTTGATTAAAGTTAAAGGGGTACGGACCTCATGAGTAATATTAGTAAAAAAATTAATTTTTGCATTAAGTATCTCCTTCTCCTTATTGGTTTCCAGGATATCTATCTTTCTTTGATGTTCCAGGATTTTCTTTTTTAAATAAAAGCTAATAAGCATATATATGATAAATGCTGAAATAAGAATGTACATAGCATAAGCTGGAAATGAGAGCAAGTATGGAGGCGAAATTTTAATATCCAAAAGGGCTTCATCAGAGCTCCATATCTCGCCATCGGAAGAAGAAATAACCCTGAACCTGTATTCGCCGGGAGAAAGATTGGTATAGTAAACCTTTCTGTTACCTGATATCAGAACCCAATCAGGATCAGAGCCTTCCATTCTATATTTGTACTTTGTCAGATTAGGACTCGTAAAAGTTGGAGATACAAAGTCAATACTAAAAGAAGATTGATTATATCTTAACGAAATCCGTCTGGTCACAAGAACTGATTTGAAATCGGGGGAACCTGTTGAATTATCAATATATTCTTTACCATTAACCTGGAATCCTGTAAAATAGACAGGCGGATTGTAAGTGTTTTCTTTTATATCAGAAGGATAAAATGATACCAAACCGCTAACTGTGCCGAAATACATTTTACCATGTTTATCCTCATAAGCTGAATTATAACTGAACATATTGTCCAAAAGGCCATTGTCTTTTGTATATGTTATAAATTTATTTGAGGAAGGATCGAGACGCAAAAGACCCCTGGTTGATGTTATCCAAAGATTTCCTCGACCATCCTGCAGCATAGTACAATATATCGCAAAATCAATATCCTTACCAGGTACGTACCTGGTAATTTCTCCTGTTACCCCGTTAATATAGCTGAAACCATTACCTTCTGTAGTGAACCAGATATTATGGTTGGTATCCTCATAAATTGAGGTAACATGCTCATCCCTCAGACCTTCATAATCTCCTTTTTCAGACAATATATTTTTACATATCCCTGATAATCTGTCATATTTATACAACCCTTTTCCATAAGTTCCTATCCAGATATTTTTTTGGGAATCCTCAAATAAACAATGTATAAAGGTTCCTGCTGCTACATCATCCAGGAGTCTGAATGACGATGTCTCCCGGTTAAACTGATATAATCCTATGACGCTTCCCGCATAAATTGTCCCATCAGTTGTTTTCAGGAATGTAACAAATGAATTTGTTTTAAAACCGCTGCTCTTATTCTTCATCTCAAAATGACTTTTTAGCTTTTGGGCGGGAATGTTCATGATATATATTCCATTATCATAGGTTCCAATCCATAGGTCATCAGCATCAACCAGGATCCCCTGGATATTTCTGCTGTCAATTTTTACATGATTATAACCATCCTCAAAGCTGGAAAACAGCCCTGTTTGATTATCAAGTTTCATCAAACCGGCATCTTCGGTACCAATCCAGAGACTGCCATATGAGTCTGCCCGGATCTCTCGTACCACACTTCCGTTAAGTGCACCTGACAATCCAGTCGGGTAAAACTTTTCAAACGATTTGTTTTCCTGGGCAAGGTAATTAACACCTCCGTAAAATGTTCCCATCCAGATTCCTCCTTCCCTATCCCTTACAATTGTTCTAACTGCATTGTTTGAAAGGGAAAAAGGATCTGTACTAACCTTATGAAGATTTATGACAAAGCCTGTCTTCAGGTTATAAATATAAATACCTGTTTCTGTACCAATCCAGATTTCATCGTCACTATACAAAAATGTTGTTCGTATAAAGATATTATTCCATCTATTATTTTTTTCGAATAAACCTATAACGTTTCCGGTATTTGGTTCAAATTGCCTTAAACCTGCAATATTGGTCGAAACTATCAGTCCAAGATTGCCTGCATCCAGAATGTTTCCAAGTTGAACAGAAGCAGATATTTCTCTATTGGTAAGAATCTGGTAACCTATAAAACTATCATTTCGTGCATCATATCTATAAATTTTACCATCAGTGGCCGATAGCCAGACATCTCCCGCATTGGTCAATGAAATATTTCTTGGTTCAAAGTATTTAACTGAAGGATAATAGCTTAGCTTTTTACTCCTTTTATCATATCTGTATAGCCCTGTGTAAGTCGCTATCCATATACAATTTTTATTATCAGCCTTGACATCAATTACCATTCCTCCAATTTTGGGATTTTCAGATTCAATTGTCCCAAAACAATCATTATCAGGTAAATAATAACAGATTCCCTCTGAGGTGCCAATCCAGATACAGCCATCTCCATCTTCGCACATTGATATAATGAAATTGTTTAAAAGGCAATTTGAGACCGATGGGTTGTGAAGGAATATTTTAAACTGAAATCCATCAAACCTGCTTAGTCCCTCTTTGGTGCCAAACCAGATAAAACCTCTCCTATCCTGCAGGCAGGCCATGACAGTGTTATTCGACAATCCGCTATCATTCCTGTAATGTCGGAAATAATAGGTTCTTCCACTCGTCACTAAGGATAATAATGAAACAATAAATGATATTATGAAAAATCTCATTCCTGTAATTTATAAAACTTCTATAGAGGATTGAAGATTACTCAAAGATAATTTATGGATTAAAATTAAACATAAAATTCTATCCTTAAATGAAAGTATCATGATAATAAAATGTGATTTTCTTTTGAATAAAAAAAGAGGCTGTTCACCCTTAAAAGACAGCCTCTTTCTAATCCAACCCAAGACTAACTAACCAATACAAAATAATACTTACCACACAAGTATTGTTTTGGTATAACTAGCAAGAACAAATTACGATTAAGCATCAGTAGTTAATTAAAAGAATCAGCCAAATGTTTTAAATAATCGGTCAGGAGTATTTTTAGGAAACAAAAAAGGGGGAATACTCACTGGTATTCCCCCTCCAATTTTTACATAATGTCAGGATAGAATTACATTACTAAAAATGTAATCTGATTTCTTTGCATTATTGGTAAGCCTCATTTTGATCGCACAATTTGTTTTTCAATATCTCATCAGTTGGAATTGGCATATCCATCTTTTTAAGAACGAAATCAAAAGTACGGTTAGTATGCCATGAATCCTGTACCAGAGGGTTAGTGTTTGGATAACCTACCCCTTTTGGATAATTGATGTTAATGTGATCCTCAATAAACCCGGAACGAATCAAATCCTGGGCAAGACACCATTCAGCATTGAATTCCTTACGACGTTCCTGGCCCAGGGCTACCAACCATACCGGAGAAGCAAAACCTTTAGTAGCTTTTAACGAGGTATAATAAGTCTGCGCATCAGGAACAGTTACTGTGGCTGTATTGAATGGAAGAGGATAAGTGGTAGGTTTCACTATATCCGTAGCGCCGTTACCGATAAAGAATTGAGCCATGTTTTGATAATAAGGAAGGTAAGTAGCAGTTAAAGCAGTTGCCTTACCAACTTCCTGATTACCCCAGGCACGGTCACGAATTTGATTAATATAGCCCCATGCAGTTGCATCATTGGCACCATTCAAATGGAACAGGCATTCTGCGCGATCTAATAAAACATTTGCATAACGTTTGTAATAAATCTGTTGAGGGGCCCATGGTGCTTGATAGTTTGCACGGGTTGTACGGAAATATTTTAAAGTCCAGATGGAAGGAGCAGCTTCACCACCCATTAAAAAATGATAATGAGTATTTAATGAATCACCAACAGAATATTTTACCTGATTATATGGATTGTAACCATAGTTAGTGGCAGATCTCCATGCAGGATCAATATTTGTTACTTTACCGGTAACAGCTGAAGCTTCACGACGTTTATCGCCTGGTTCATAACAACTCCACCATTCCCATGAAAGGTACAAGGTACCCCATCCACCGACAGATGGAGGAGCTACAAAATGGACCATCCAATTGTGAGCCTGGGATAGATTGGACCATTGGTTCCATTGCGAACCTTCGTCAAGAACTTCTTCCCAGATACATTCTTTTGTCCAGACGGCTCCCGGATCATACAAAGTAGTGTATGAAGCATTTAATTCATATTTACCGCTCTGAATTACTTGTAATAAAGCGGCAGATGCTAATGTGTAGTTAGCTGCAGCCTGATCAGAAACACGATATGCTTTCCACATATAAGCTTCCCCAAGGTATGAAAGAGCAAAACCTTTAGTACAACGTCCATACTGTCCGCCCAATGGATCCCAGTCAAGTTCATCAACTGCTGCTTTCAAATCATTAATGATGAAATCCCACATTTCAGCGAATGTTGCAGCACGGGCTTTTTCCGGAGTGTTAATATAGTTTTCTCCTGTTGCCAGCATAGGTACACGACCGAAAGCTTTTGCCAGCCACATATAGTAGAAAGCACGGATGCACCTGGCCTGACCATCAAGTGAAGTTTTTAAACTAGCAGAAACTTTATCTGCATTAGCAAGACCGGCAAGGAAATCGTTGCAACGGGAAATTGCTGTATAGGCTTGTTTCCAACCACCCAATAGTTCCGGGCTACCTGGAGTCCAGCTCTGTGTGTTCCAGTCTTTGTCCCATCCTGTTGCCTGAGTATCCATTGTTGGGTGGCCACCTATAAACAAATTTGGTTTAATACCCCAGTCTCCGTCGATATCTGTCGGAAGCATCATAGTGTAGCAACCAACAAGACCAGCCTTAGCATCAACGTCTGACTTAAACATTTGATCGGCAGCTAAAATGGAATAGTGATCCACTGACAAAAAGTCCTTTTTGCAGGAGGTTATTCCTAACAGAAATAGAACCCCGGCAACTGTAAAAAATATTTTTGATATATTTTTCATAATGTTAATCTATATTTAGGTGTAACAATTAGAACTGAAAGTTCAGACCTACTGAATAAATTCGTGGGTTAGGGTAACGGCCTGTATCCAAACCGGTATAGAGCACACTTCCTTGTCCGGCTTCAGGGTCACCATATTTGTTGTAACTGGAGAAGCAGAACAAGTTTTGAATAGAAGCGTAGAGACGTGCACCTTCAATGTGTACGGACTGCAATAATGTTCTGTCAAAATTATAACCAACCTGAACATTACTGATTTTCAAGAAATCACCTTTTTTAATCCATTTGTCAGAACCACGCATGTTGTAATTCAAATCCAGGAAAGACAATCTGGACATAGTGGTGCTATGATTATCAGGGGTCCAGGCATTTTGTGCAACCTCTTTTAAGACGTTAGGAGTAGTACCGTTATCACTCGGGAACATGTTAGATAATGTCATCGCAGAATATGAATAGATTTGTGCTCCAAGTACTCCATAAGAGTAAATTGAGATATCCCAATTCTTATAGGAAGCGTTAAAGGTCAAACCGTAGTTTAACTTAGGGAAACCATTACCTAAGATGGTCATATCCTTATCACTAAGAAATCCATCACCATCAAAGTCCTTATACTTAAAATCACCAGGAACAGTCTTTGACCCATTATTGTATCCACCAGAGTGACCTGCAGCTATAGCCGCATCGTTGGCAGCATTTATTTCGGTCTGAGATTGGTATATACCATCTACCTGGTAACCCCAGAAAGAACCTACGGCATAACCTTCGCGACATATTGAGTGACCGTTCCAGTGTGTGCCTGAAGGAGCACCTATTGCACCCACGTTAGAGCCATCATTGGTGCCCCAAGTGTTTTCACTGAACAAATCAGCACCCATTTTTACAATTTTGTTTTTTAAGGTTGAACCTGTCAATGAGGCACCGATAGACCAATCCATATTAATTTGCTTCTTATAGTTTACGCTGAATTCAAAACCTTTATTCTCAATATCACCGTAGTTGGTATATACCCGGGTATAACCGGATGAAGGGCGTATTGACTGGTACAACAACAAATCTTTAGATTTCCGGATGAAATAATCAAGGGTAACAGTCAATTCATTTTTCAATAAACCCAGGTCAATACCTACGTTACTTTGTTCATTGGTCTCCCATTTCAACCTGGGATCAGTTAATGTTGGAGCATAACCGGTAGCTAATTGTCTTGTAGTATTCATACCTGACTGCCCATTCTGCCCATAAAAAAAGTATTGAATTTTATCTGACGTCAATGCTGTAACAGATAGATCTGTCGGACCTCCGGAGTTACCTGTCTGCCCCCAACCTAAACGAAGTTTCAAATTACTGATAGTCGGATTGCCTTTCAGGAAATTCTCTTCTGAAAGACGCCATGCTACAGCTACTGACGGGAAAGTACCCCACCTGTTTTCGGCACCGAAGTTAGACGAACCGTCACGACGTACAGTACCAGTTAAGATGTATCGTTCCTTAAATGTATATATGGCACGACCAAAAAAAGATAATCCGCGAGATTGAAGGTTATAAGCACCAGTACCACTTCTTGCAGTAGGATCATTAGTCAAACTAATATCACGGATATTATCCCCGGGGAAACCATTTCCAGAAGCACTACTCCAGTTTCCGAAGCCTTTGCTTACAGAATTACCTGCCATTAAAGTCAAATTGTGAATATCATTCTTCCAATTGTAAGTCAAATAATTTTCGATAGCAAGATTGTTATAATTGCTATTGCTGATTCCTAAATAATATTTGGTATCGTAATTATACAATATCACCTGTGTTCCGTCAGGAAAGTAACGTTTTTTGTTGCCCCAAAAATTATACCAGTTGCCTGCGGAAAAATTAAAAGATGCTATTGATTTGAAAGTTAAACCTTTAAACAATTTAATATTGGCATTTACATTGAGAAGTACCTGGTTATTTTTGGAAATACCAGTATTTTCCATCTGTTCAGCATAAATGTTATTTCCCAAATATGAATCGTTTGAACCTACATCACCTTGTTCAGGAGCACCATAAGTCCCGTCCGGGTTTTTAACGTTAGGACTTACTATCTTATTAGTCACCGGGTTTACATAATCCATAGTGGGAGCTGTGAAAGCCCAGTCACGGAGAGAAGAAAGGTTACCATTATTACCGAGATTTGCATTACTACCGAATGATTCTGTGTGAACGAAATTGATATCACCACCGAACTCAAGGAATTCCGCCACCTTGGTAGTTATATTGGCACGACCGGTCAGACGCTTGTAATTTGAATTGATAACAATACCGTCATTATTCAAATAACTTAATGAGAGCAAAGACTGGGTCTTTGCTGTACCTCCTGAAGCTGAAAGATTATATTGCTGTTTAAGGGAAACGCGTGTCATTTCCTTTTGCCAGTCAATGTTCTTTCTTTGACCGTCATATTGCGTAGAGAAAATTTGATTAGCCAGGATTCCACCATCGTTAGCCCGTGCCTGACGAATATTTGCTGCATACTGGTCTACATCACCAACATCCAGTCTTGAGGCTAAAGTTTGGATCCCAAAGTCTGTTGCAAGAGTAATATATGTAGAACCTACCGTACCATGTTTAGTAGTAATCATGATAACACCATTTGCCCCGGCTGCACCGTATATAGCAGTAGCAGAAGCATCTTTCAATATTTCAATGCTCTCTAGGTCATTTGGGTTAAGAAAATTGACGTTTGTACCTACCTGTACACCATCTACTACATACAGCGGATTGGCGCTACCGTTAATAGTTGCAACACCACGAATACGAATTGCTGAGTTTGCATCAGGAGCACCGTCTTGTGCTAGAACCATTACACCCGCAGCCGCTCCTTTTAAACCTTGTAAAATGTTCGTAGGATCTTTTTTCAACATTTCTTCTCTGTTAACTGATACAATAGATCCGGTAACATCTCTTCTCCTTGCAGTGCCATAACCTGTAACCACTACCTCATTCAGCCCGGTAATGCTTTCTTGAAGTGTTGCATTAACAATTACTTGAGTGCCAACAGTAACCTCCTGTAGCTCATAACCGACAAATGAAAAGACCAGGACCGATTTTTGTGAAGACACTGTTATGGAATATTTACCATCCATGCCGGCTATTACACCATTTGTCGTACCTTTTTCCAATACATTGACTCCGGCCATGGGATTATTCCTGGCATCCACAATAGTACCTGTAACAACAACTTTCTGTTGCTGATCATTAATCGCCGGAGTATTGTTAACGCCCAAATCCAGTGCTAAGGCATTAAAAGCGGTTAAAATGCTTAAAAGAACAGTCAGTTTTAAAGAGAGAAGCAGTAATCTTAGTTTCCCATGCGGAAAACAATAGGTCATAAAATTAAAACAGCTTTTCTTCATAGTAAGATAGGTTTTGGTTAGAAATTAAACGATTTTTTTAAATAATTTTAGAATCAAACAGGCTTATTTTTCAAAACAAGGTAGTATTTAAGATGTGTGGTTAATTAAAAGAATCAATCAAATGTTTTAAATATTCGGTCAGAAGTATTTTTAGAAAACATTTTTTTCTTTGAACGAAATTTCAAAGGAACCGATTCCTCTTTTTCTCTTAACTCCCGGCAGGTTTGTGTTTTTACCCCACCATACGGCAAAGGCCTGCTTTTTGTCCATCGGTGAACCTTGTAAGATCCATTTCAGTTACTGCAACACCAGTATTGTCCATTACTTTTTGAGTCAGTGCTGATTCCTTTTTTGTCAGGATCTGAGTGCCCCTGCCGCTGGTTTGGATGAAAAGTACGCAAAATGAACCATATTGTCAAGCTTCAAATATCTGTATTATCCTGTTTGATTATGCGTATTCAGTCAATGGATTTCAGGGAGCTAACGGTATAATTAATATCCATCTGAAAGATACAGTGAAGACCAGGTAAAAATCAGGCTATGTTTTGACCTTTCCAATGGAAATCTCAGAAATTGGCAATTCCAAGCACCAGACCAAACCAGGGTTTATTATTAAAAATCCAAATGGCTTTATTTTTATCAAGAAGATTATCAAACCCCAAAGCTAATCCGACCGACATATTTTCAAATGTTCCGAAAACAGAGAATCCCTTTTGAAAAACTATTCCATCATATTCCTGAATTGTTCGGAACATAGTTACAGTAGGAGTTACAGGTGTCATTCCTATACCGGCAAAAAAACCAAAATCAAACCCGGTATGTCTGACAATTGAAGATATTTCATTAAGTTCGGACAAAGAAGATTTCAACTTAAAAAAATCTTTTCTGAATCCAGTGTAAAATATTCCGTTAATATTTGAACTTAATTGGGATGGAACATCTCCTGCAGCAGGTCTGAACTTGAGAAGAACTGTTGATAAATCAATATCAGCGGAGGTTTTGACAAAAGTGCTATTGTATAAATAACTCCCTGGGGTAATTGAATTAATTCTTGTCCCCTGAGATTTGGATTTATCAGGAATCCAGTCCTTCACATTCCTGATAGCCGGAAATACTACCAGTGAATCTTCATTCAAATTTAAATACACAAACTCAGGATTCGCATCGGGTGCTTTAAGTTCAAAATAACCCGAACCAAATTCATGAGAGTATATTTTATCAAATGGAGTACAACCAGAAATTAAAATAAAGAACATTGTGTAACAGAAGAGTCTTATATTTTTCATTGGAGTCAGTTCATTTTTCAGTTTTTCAGGAATTTCTTTAACTTACACCCTTTCAGCTGTCTTAATCCTTCAGCCACTGCCTGTGCATTTATCATTGCTCCGGCTTCATTTGTATGTGTATTGTCAGTAATGAAAAACTTTGTCGTAACCTCCTTCTGTCCCATAACATCATATCTACCTGCAATGATTCTATTCAGATCGATGAAATAAGCCTTTCCTTCCTCAGCAGATTCCCTTGCCCACTTCCCGTAATCCTCTGATGCTCGGACAACCTTTTCGTTTTCCCACATATTCCTCGGAACCAGAGAGCAGATAACAGGAATGGCTCCCTTTGCTTTTGAATCAGAAACATATTTCCGGAGATACCAACCGTATGTATGGACTATCTCATGTTTCTTTGTAAGGAGGTTATCAATCTCTCCGGTCTCTTCACCGGTTCCCTTCAGGGTTCCACGTGCGCGGCTGTCATCATTTACCGGGCTGCTGTCATTATGCCCGAACTGGATAAAAACATAATCGCCGGGTTTCATTTTTGCCAGTACTTTATCCCACAGTCCTTCACTAATAAATGTTCTGCTGCTCCTTCCTCCAAGTGCATAATTTCTGATTGAAACTTTTGACGTATCGAACTGAGTATGCAGATAAGCGCCCCAGCCCCATAATCCTCCATCACCTTTACCGCTTCCGTTTTTAACCGTTGAATCGCCAATAAGGTAAATAGTTGGTTTTGGTTTTTTTTCGGGAGCAATTCCTGCTGATAAAATAAACAGAGTTAATAGCATAGATAAATATCGTAACATAGTCTGACAATTATTTACAGAAAGAATATAAAAATATGAAAAAAAAAGTAAAATCCCAACCCCCGATAGTCGGCCTCTCCCCCTGCCTGCCGGCAGGCATGCAAACCCCTCCCCCGGAGAGGGAGGGGGCTTTTTCAGCAAATTAAGTCCCTCTCTCTCCTGGGAGAGGGTGATTTAGGGGGTGAGGCCGATTAACAAAGAAGGGGCAGAGAGATGTCAAAAAAAAACCCCTTCCGGGGGAAGGGGGCTATGATTCTGAAGCTTCTTTATTTTCTGCGTGAAGCCTTGCTTTCCGATTCTTTACTGGTAGAAGTGCTCTTCTTCATAACAGTTTCTTTATGGACTTTTTCGGTGCTTCTGCGGGCTGAAGAGCGTTCGCCTGTTGACTGCTGCCTTGATGCCCTTGCAGGTTCAGCTCTCTTGCTTGACCGTGAGCTTGAAGCAGGTCTCGGGCTGACAGTTTCAGATGATCTCCTGTTGGAAACCGTACTCTGTCCGGCAGTTGAATTTGTATTTGCCCTGTTATTGACATTTGTAGTTGATCGTCTTGTTGTTCCATTATTTGCTCCGGTCGACTGCCTGTTGGGAGAAGCTTCTGAAGCTGATCTTCTGCCGGTAATGTTTCCTGTTGAAATGCTGGATGCCCTTTCAGGATGTACTTTGGCGTACAGCGCTTCACCATCTTTTCTCTGTTCAGGACGTGAATAAGTGTTCTTATAACGCCCGTCATTTATATTGATAGTGACGTTTCTTGAGTAGGCCCTCTTATCGCGGTAGTAGAAATCGTTCCAGCGGTCATACCGCGGATGGTCATAGCGGTGGAAGTGACTATAGTATTCAGGGAACCAGTTATATTGATAACCGTAATAGTAGTGCCAGTAGTATGGACGCCATGGGTGCCAGTAAGAAGGGTAATAACCCCAGTACCACGAAGAGTGCCATATTGAATAATTTGGAAGATAAATAAATCTTACAAGCGGCCAGGCATCAACCTGAACATAATTGTTAGTAACCACGCTTACATTCTGCCTGTTTGACCTTCCGGTATAACCCGGATTCGGGGTCTCAGCATATATGGGTTCGACAATGTAGTTTTTTCCGTACAAAGCTTCATCACCTATCAGCTGTATCTGTACCGATCCGTCGCGGAGCTTCTGAACCGTAAAGACAGCTACATCCTGATTTTCATTCCGGTCAAGTACATCCTGCAGAACTATTGTATGGACATCTCCGTCGACATAGTCATTTACCTTAATGTAATCGATATTGTTATCGTTATTGAGATCGAGGTTATTAATCCTGGAGTTCTCATCGTTCAGGCTTCTTTCAAAACCTTCAATGGTTTCGGATTGCTGGAATAAATTCATTACTGCGTACAGATTTAAATTGTCTCCGGGCAGACCCAGATATTCTTCCGGATAATCCTGTGCCATAAGAGCGGTCCCGGCTGCAAGTATTGTTGCGAGTATCGAGGTGATTAAGAATCTTTTCATGACGTTAATTGTTAAAAGAACTTGTTTACAACCAATCAATGACAAAACTTATGCCAATGTATAAAAAGCGGACAATCTGTAAAAATATTGTGCGATCAGATTTATGTAACCAGGTATAGTTCAGGCGAAATCAACCAGCCCTGAGAGTTTCAATCCTGTTTCTTATGGCATTCATCTTTTCGGTTCTTACCAGGGAGTAAGTTTTCTGCTCATGGTCGATGAACATAAACAATATCAGCGATTTCGTCGAGTATTCAAGACAACCCGATATGTTTCCCTGAGCAATATCCAGCTCAGCTTCAGTATTAAATAGCTCTGCAAGGATCTCAAGATGACCATTTGAATAATTATGTTCTTTCAGCAATTTAAAGGTCAGTTCATCTGCAGGTATAGCCCTGAAGAATGCGGCATCCTCTTTCAGCATATCATAATAGATTTTTCCGAGCTGTTCAGATGCCTTTTTGTAATCCCCTTTCTTTATCAGCCCCAGAACAGCAGCTAAGAGATCACCCAGCATTTCAATCATCCGAAGGATATAATCTTTTTGATACATACTGCCGTTGTATAAATGATATCATTACAGGGATTTTTAAGGGAAAGCATTGCCCGGGGAATGACGCCTTTACTTTTTCGACCTGATCGCTGCGAACCTCGATTTTGTAAAATCGTTTATATTATGTGACGTTACCGCTAATCCGACAAACAATTCCCGCGGCATATTTAACGTGAATGATGAATAGAGCCTCCAGTTTTTCGCATCATTGCTGAAATACGACTCAAAAACATTCCCCTCACGTTTAAGCCGAATCCAGGTATTGGGAAAAGAGACATCAAATTGATTGCCCGCCGTTTTTGGATCGGGATAAATAGCCTTCATTTCAGCAGCAATTTCAGACCGGTACTGAAATTCGCAACCGCCGTTGTTTTTATTCCGTGGACTATTATCCGGAAAAACCTGAAAGAAAACGTGCTGACTACTGTCACTCAGACTGGTTCGTGCCATTAACCCGGCTTTTGTATATTTATTGGCTGCACCAAGATTTTTAATTTGAACACTCAGATCGAAATCCCCCTTTAACTTTTTATAGCTAAAATGAAACTCATCGTGTTTTCCCCAGATGTCATTACCTCCGGCTACAATTTCAAGTTCATCATTAATTAATGTAGCTGATCCTGGTTTTGTCCGCACCCCTATGTCAGCGTTTTTAAAGGTTCGGAATGAAATTGATTTGCCATCATTTCCTGTGCCTGATCTCCAGGTAAGAGAAAATGCAGATAAAATGAATATTAAGAATAACAGTTTTGTTTTGCTTGCCATTGTATTAGTAATTATATGATTACATAGGTTTCAGCACAATTCCTGAAAGGCTTTCCTGAATTCAAGCGGTTTTGAAATATTGTGAAAGATCTCTTTTGTCCCGCCGGTACCAATTATGGTTATTGATCCGTAGTTAAGGATCCGTCCCATCACTGTCTGATCAACATTCACAGTTTCGATCTTTGATAAATTCATTTCAAAAGTCCTCCTGGCAATAAACCCTGTTTTGATGATAATCCTGCGGTTGGTAATAACAAATTCGGATAGCGCTCTTTGAAGCATGGGGGCAATTGTCAGTGTAAAAAGAGATTTCAGGGTCAGAAAGATTACCCAGTGGTACTTTGTTTCAAAAGCTACCGATTCGTCTTTAATGAGGTGATTATTAACGTATTTTCCCATTATTTAAAAGGTTTTGAAATATTTGCTCATCAACTTCAAGAATGATTCCATTGTGAAAGAATTAACAATGCCGCAAGCAGAATTTTTTTCATTTATATTAAAAAAAGGAATTATTGAAAAAAAAATCTATTAACCGCAAAGCTCGCAAAGCGTCTACGCAAAGTTCGCAAAGGAATTAATTATTTGGATTTGACTTTGCGTTCTTTGCGCTTTCTTAGCGCTCTTTGGGTTTAAAAATACCTTCAATCAAGCACAAGTCTTACGGTATTAATATAATTAATTATCAGATCCGAACTTTATGATTGTTTCATAAACCCTATTTTTTGTTTCTTCTGATGTCGGGTTTAATTCGTAAGACGTAAAGTCACCTTTTTCCACATTGATCCTCTCAAACACCATCAGGTACAGACTGAATATAATTTCAAGGCTCAGCTGATACCTTGGTTCCATGGCTGGTCCAATTTTCCTGATAATATCTCGCGTTTTCTTCATGTATTCATCTGCAAGGGAATAATATTCACTGATCAGGTTACGGAATCCGTCCGGGACAGGACTGCCATGAGCAATGCTATTAAGATCGTGCCTTGTAAGTCCGTTTTTCCTGATTAGTTCATCAGCAAAATAGTTGAGATTATTAAACTGATCCTTTTGAAAATCACGGATAATATGTACAAGGTAGCTGAAAATGGCGCAAGGTGTTGCAGCTTCCTTAATATCGAAGGTAGGATTCTTATAGTGACCATTTTTTGATGTTAGCCCGCTAAGATGTACAAAGACTGATGCAGGAGCAACCGAAGCTCCCTGTGCATAGTCGAGAAATGCCTCAAGCGATTCAAATCCGTCATTATTTATGTCGTAGATCATCGATTTTGCAAATGCTTCCAGAGGCCATAACGGGATATTAAACCTTTCAATGGTTTTTATCAGCGCTACCTTTTCAGGATTGCAGTCTTCTGAAATAATGATTGTCTTCAGCCATTCATTAACATCAGCGACAAACTCTTTTCTTTTCTCAGCAGCTATCATCCTGTTGGCTGCTTTATAATTGTCAATAAGATCATCGATTGCCCGCATAAATCTGTAGCAGGTTTTAGCGGCACAATACCTGTCGTCATCCCAGAAATTGGCGGCAATAAGTATATTGGGATGATCAATTATCTTATTGAAATCAATTGAGTTGAATATCTCTATGAATTGTTCCCTGTGTGAATTTATCATTACTCTTCAACGTGGTTTTCTTTAAAAATTCGTTCCGATACAAGTTTTGCCGATAACAGTACATTTGGGATTCCGTTCCCGGGATGTGTGCTTCCTCCTGCAAAATAAAGGTTTTTGTATTTATCATGACGGTTATGGGGACGAAAATATCCCATCTGGAAAATATTATGGCCTAGACTCCCGAAGACAGAACCCCTTGAAATATTGCAGGCATTTTCCCAGCTTTCCGGCGAATAGCATATTTCAAATTTAATATGGTTCTCAATATCCTCCAGTCCCTGTCGTTTCAGCCGATCAATTACTGTCTGCCTTGTTTTTCTAATAATTATTTCCCAATCCTGACTGTAGTTTTTATCTATGTGACCGGTTGCCACAGCAATTGAAAGGGTATCGTGATTCGCGGGAGCAGCAGCAGGATCAGTCCTTACAGGTGCATGGACATAAAAGCATGGATTGTCGCTGACAGATTTGTCCCTGAAAATCCGGTCGAGACCTTCGCGGAATCCGTCAGAAAGAAATACATTATGATGATCCAGCTGGGGATAAACCTTATCCAGACCCCAGTGAAAACAGATGGCAGAACATGAATATTTTAATTTATCGAGATGCATTGATCTTCTTTTGTCAGGCAGGAGATTCCGGTAAACGTAAGGAAGATCAGCATTGGCAACAACTATATCGGCTTTGATCTCAGTTTCGTCCTGAAGAATGATGCCACTTGTTTTATCCCCGGAGATAATTATTTGTTTTACAGGATTGCCGTAATGGATTTGAACACCTTTTTCTTCTGCTGCTGCCAGCATTTTTTCAACGATTCTGAACATTCCTCCCCCGGAAGGGAAAAACGAACCTTCCGTCAGCTCAGCTGCCGGCACCATTGAAAAAAGTGCCGGGGCATCAAATGCGCTTTGCCCTACATAAATATTCTGAAAAGTAAATGCCATAAGCAGATGAGGATGATTAAAGAACTTCCTGGCATATCTGTAATGTGGAGTGAAGGCTTTTAATCTGAACAGCAGCGGGATGTTTTTCAGATTTACCATCTGGTAGATATTGTAGAAATTCCGTCCGATCAGCCTGTCAATGCCGAGTCTGAAAATTCTGTATCCTTTGGAAATATATTCCTCTGATTTTTTATAACTCCCGGGCTCGATCTTCTCCAGCTGCTGCTTCATCCTCTCCCTGTCGGATGTAAACGCCAGCTGACTGCAATCATCGAAGAAGATCGTATAAAGATCATCCAGGGGGACGATGTCGCTTCCTTCATTAAGTTTTATTCCAAGCGAATCAAAAACCTCATGGTATATTCCGGGCATCATCAGCATTGTTGCGCCCAGGTCGAACCGGTGTCCTTCGCGTATCAGCTGCCCGCAGCGCCCTCCCGGTGCCGAATTCTTTTCATACACACTGACATTGTATCCGTTACCGGCAAGATAAACGGCAGTGGTCAAACCTCCGATGCCTGCGCCTATAATAACTGCCGTCCTGCTATTACCCATATATTAAATCTCCGGTGCAACAAATAAAATTCTCATAAAAGACGGGCAAAAAACTGATTTGCTTCCCCGTTATGAAAAACAAAAATAAATTTTCTTTTGCTTTTTATTGGAACTTCCTGCATTTTAAACGATTATTTTCTTTTCATTCTAGAATTGACTCAAAGTTGGTTCACGATAAACTGTATTTGCAAGCACATTACCGAAGCCCCACGAGCCAACCCTCGACCAAAGCTTTGTCAAAGAGCTTGCCAATCTTAAGAACCTAAGGAATTTAAAAATTTTTCTCCCTCGCGCCCAAGTAATAAAGCTTCCGATTTTTTGCAGATAATTCTCTGCCGGATTGCTTAACTTTGGGATTAATAAGAAAAATCAAATGTTAAATGCCTGCCCCAAAGAATCATGGTAAGTATTTTAAGATCTCATTGTTTTTCATCTTGTACCTTCTTGTGATCAGTTCTTGTAAAAAGGATGATCCTCCGACCAATGATGATTATCCTCTGATAAGAAAGGAAGATACCCTTAAAAACTATTCTCCGGTAGTTCGGTTTGATATTACCAGCAGGCTGCTGGAAGGGAAGCATATTGATTGTATTGAACCTGACTATAAGGGTAACATCTGGGTAGCGTCCGGGAAGGAGCTTTATTACAAAAATGGCAGTGAGGAGAAGACTTATACTCTTGACTTTCCAATTCTTGATATTTCCATTGCGGGAGATGAAACATTATGGATAGGTACCAATGGAGGAGGTCTTGGACATCTTTCGAAAAACGGGATGACCTGGTACACTAAAGCTAATTCCGGATTACCGAGAGATTATATAAACAACGTTGAAGTCGGATTGGATGGGCGGGTATGGTTTTCGAGTGCTGCACATGACCTGGGAGGACTAGTTGTTTATAATGGTAAAAAGTTTACACTATTTACTCCTGAAAATTCTAAATTAAATCAGCATGTCATTGATGATATTGGAATCGACCACAATGGCTCTTTATATGTTATTACGATGGGAACAGTAGGCAAAACAAATATCTACCGTATTTCTGATGATTCATGGGAATGCCTGGGTAACGAAAACGGGACTTTTTATTGGGTTACTGCATTTACTGTTGGTCCGGCAGGTATTATTTACCTGCTTGAGGATTTTATGTTGTCTTCATCCAACACAGACTACAATACCTTATTTGAATATAGAGATAATACCTGGAAAAAACTGGAGGCAGATTTTATGACCTCCCGGCTTACTTTCTTCCCTGCTATTAAAGCCGACAGGCGAAACTATTGCTGGGCAGCAAGTATAAAGGATAACTCATATGTCCTGCATGTTTATAATGGAAATTCCTGGACAGAACCTCCCGGAGGACTATTTCTGAATGATAAAATTACAACGATTGAGACCGACGGTGACAATAATGTCTGGGTAGGTACCGACAAAAACGGCATTTTCATACTGAACCAATGAAGGAACACGCATATTACCGGCTCCCATTATGGCCGCATATTATGGACATTGTGCAGAGGGTCCATGATTTCTGCCAGGAGAAAATGACGGAATTCTTCAGCATATACCTGAATTAATGTAATTACAATGTAATTACATGTTTTCGGTACCAATCGCCTTATCAGGGCCCGTTTATGGTAAGTTTTAATCCGTGGCTTTTTTAAACCTGTTCATTATGTCTTTCCAGGTTGTAATGACAATGCCATTTTCCTTGAAGAATTGCTTTACCACAGGATCGGAAAACAGCTGAGACTCCCATACTCTCTGCTGCCACGAGCCGGTAATGGTTTTCAGGTTATCCGTTTCAACCGATGGGTGAAAGATTATCTCTGTCAATCCGGGCTTCAGGGAATTTACCAATGCGAAAAAATTGGCTCTTTTATGCTCATAAGTATCCCCATCGGGAACACTTGAAAAATTGTCGAGTCTGGGCAGAGAATATTGATTTAATAATTCCACAACATCATTTGTGATCGGATATCCCCCTTTCCTGAAGTTAGAGGCAATTGCAGTGTCAGAAAGATCAATTGCATTAGCCGGAATTTTATATTCTTCTGCGATCTTAAGAAAGACCTTCAGATATTCTGTGGAACCATAAAGTGTCCCCATATGCGTGTCGATGTGGGATGGTCTTAAGCCTGCTGCAATAACCTTGTCGATCTGGGCACGCACTTCTGTTTCAATCTCCTTTGCCGTTGCATGGGTAACAACATCCGGGACATCACGCCACATTTTCCCTTCAGGATCGATCAATCCGGGGACTATTGCAGGATCCGACACCGGTCCCCAGCGGTAGGTTTTCCATTCGCTTGTCAGGGTAAGATGAATTCCAACATCAGGGGATTCCTGTTTCTTTGCCCACTCAACCAGCTCCATGGCATATGGGCAGGGAACCATCACTGCTGTCGACTGCAGATCCCCGGTCTCGAAATAATGCCTGATCGCAATATTTGCCTCATCGCACATGCCGGCATCATCGCAGTGAAGAAGAATTACCTTGCTTCCGGCAGGAAATCCAAGCTTTTCTGCATTAGTGATCTTTTTTTCTGACACATCTGCTTTGGTTGATTTATTAACCCCTGACCTGCGGCAGGCTGGCAATAAGATCAGAAAGACTGCAATAATTAAAGCAACTAACCGGGTGAAAGAAAGATTATTCCTAAAATGTTTCATAATATCTGCTAAGTTAAATATCAGAGAATTATACCGTTTTGCTGTTATGCCTTAAGAAACCCACCCCCATCCCCTCCCAGGAGGGAAGTCATCTTACATTTTCAGTCATTGCGACCACGCAAGGCGTGGGAAGCAATCTTTATCCTTACATCCCCCTACCCCCTCGCCTTGGCGGGGCAGGCTCTTCAAAGGGGGACTTTCTTTGTTAATCCATTTAGCCGTTACGCCTTCTAATCAATCCTTGTCGATAGTTTCAGTAAGCTTTTTAACAACTCTGAACTGCTGGAAGAATTCCTTTGCAATGACCCTTAACAGGGTATAAACGGGAACTGCCAGAAGCATTCCGAGCAAACCCGCAATTCCGCCACCGATGATTATTACAAGGAAGATTTCAAGCGGATGTGATTTTACGCTTTTGGAATAAATTACCGGAACAAGAATATTGTTATCAATGAAATTCACAACTAAGAATACCCCTGCAAGCTTAAATATCACAGGCAGTAATTCGTTATACGAACCGGCAGCCAGGGTTGATGTAACACCCAGCATTAATCCGATCGCGGAACCTATTATCGGACCCAGATATGGGATTATGTTCATCAACCCTCCGAAAAACCCAATGAGCAGTGCATTTTTAACGCCAAATATCCAGAGTCCTGTTGCAATAAGTGACATCACACCAATTAATTCCATTACAACGCCTATATAATACCGGACAAGCAGATTTTTGGATTCAGCAACCACTTTACGGGTTGCAAGATGATGTTCAGTGGGAACAAAAAGAAGAATACCTTCCTCGAACATATTTTCGTCTTTCAGGAAAAAGAAAGCTATAAAAAGTATTGAGAACAATCCGATAAATATATTTCCTGCCACACTTATGAAATTGCTGAGCAGGGAACCTACACTTCCGAGATTGACAAGCGTTTTGGCTTTGTCGATAAGAAAATCCTGGATTGTCTGTCCGGCAGGGATAGCCCCGATAAGATGAAGCTTTTCATCGAGCCATTGCAGAGGCCCCTGAAGGTTTTGAGCAAGCTGGCCCACATCAATCCTGGATATTGTCTCTGCCTGGTTGATAATTAGGGGAACAAAAATGGCTATCAGACCCAGCAATACCAAAACAATTACAATCAGAGATAATAATGCGCTTAGAAAATGAGGCATCCTGAGCTTTTTAATATGAATCTTATCAAAAAACCGTACAAGCGGTTGACCAATAAATGAAAGGACAGCCGCAACCAGCAACCAGGCAATTATATAAGAGAAACGCCAGATCATGTATCCGATGATCACCAGGACTAAAATATACCCGGTGTATTTAAGGATCTGTTTCATGAATAATTTGAATTGTAATTCATAAAAATAAGAAAAATTAACCGCTAAGAACGCAAAGTTATTGCAAAGCACGCAAAGTTTGAAAAAGTATAAAATTCCTTTGCGAACTTTGCTTGAATGCTTTGCGCCCTTTGCGGTTAAAAATCTCGATAATTAATCTGTCAGATAGAGGATAATTTATGCTTTTTGTATTTCAGAGAATAAATCAGCATCAATATCGCTGAGGTAGATGCTGTTACTGCTCCGAAATAGAAAGGAACCGATGAATTGACCTTGTCATAAAGTGAACCAGCAATCAGACTGGCAGGCAGCAGTGTAATTCCTAACAGTGCATTATAAATTCCCAGCCCTGTACCTTTCTTATTCTTGTCGATCATATCGGAAATGAAAGCTTTCTGTATGCCATCTGTTGCAGCTGAATACAATCCATAAAGTGCGAAAAGTGCAATTATGGCCCCCGTACTCGTCGTAATTCCAAATCCGTAATACACAACTGCATAAATCAGGAATCCCACGATAAGTATCTTCTCCTTGCCGACTTTGTCAGCAAGCGACCCTACCGGAATTGATGCAAAGACGGAAACGACATTTGTAACCAGGTATACCAGGGGTATCAGGGCAACTTTCACACCTACATCGTTTGCCTTCACCATAAGCAGGGCGTCAGTTGAATTGCCAAGGGTAAAAACAAAAATGATGCCCAGAAAGAAATAATACTTTGCCGGGAACTCTTTAAAATGAAATTTTGCGAACAGTTCCTGCTTGTTCTTTCTTGCTTCCTTTATCCCGAAAATTAATACTAAAATAGCCAGTATGGCAGGAATGCCTGCAACAAGGAATATCATTCTGTAGTTTCCGGGAAGTGATGACAACATTGCAAATGCAATCAGAGGACCAACTATTGCACCGCTGTTATCCATAGCTTTCTGCAATCCGAAACTCCTTCCGCTGTCTCCATCTGCAATCGAGCCGGCAATAAGACTGTCGCGCGGGGCTGTCCTGATACCTTTGCCAAACCGTTCAACGAATCTCAGAATAAGTACCTGAATTGGAGAAACCACAAAAGTATACAGTGGAATTATCAGGGCTGACAG
>Ga0326726_10001551_pt1 | contig 21329 bp, 22 predicted proteins | sample MHFenrmetagenome_2_FD_207603 | JGI IMG/M metagenome (GOLD analysis project Ga0326726, IMG submission 207603) | Lab enriched peat soil microbial communities from Michigan Hollow, Ithaca, NY, United States - MHF15MN | ecosystem: Environmental > Terrestrial > Soil > Wetlands > Peat | place: USA... | reverse complement strand
AGAATAAGTGTTCGTTTGGTATCCAATATTGTTCCACTTGCATTTGTCCAGCTGTAACTTTCAAAACCTTCCGGGGCTTCAAGTCTGGCCGTTGTATCCGAACCGCAATAGTTCACAGTTATATATAAGGGATGACATTCGGCCACAAAATAAGCATATCCATAATGGAATTGCTCGGCACAATCGGCCGACATAAATTCAACAGTTACAGTCTGTCCAAAGTAACGGAGGAGATTTACTCCAACTGTTGTCCAGTCTCTCCAGACCACCGGGACTGTTGAACCGGAAGGGTTAAAGGTCTTCCAGCCCTTAACAGTTTTATTGGTTGCATACACATCATAATTCGAACAATCGGGTAAAACATTGCCCTGGCTGTCATATAGCGTAAGGCGAAACCTGGGTTCATCTGTCTGGGCATGAGAGGCGATATATTGCAACACAAGAGCAAACTTAAGGATCAGGAGTGCATTTGATGAATCGATGGTCATAGTATATCTCAGGCTCTGTTCCCAGCATCTTGGTGGCCGACCATCCGCACTTGTGATCATATCTCCGAGACGGGCAGAATACTGATAGCCTGATGGTATTTTTTTCAGGGCATATCCTGTATTTGCATCATATTCAGTAGTGTCTGACATTATAGCATGCCTCCTGTCGACAAAACCAGGCACCGGATTTGTATTTATAAAAGGCACTTCATTGCTGAACCTCCATGTATACCCCACCCAGTTGGTAAAATTACCAAGCTCAAAATTCAGATTTGTACAATAGGAATTCTGGGCGTTCAGCGATGTTAATGTCCAAAAACAGAAAGCACATGCAAGAAGTAAGGATTTGCTTACTTTCATTTGGGTAGTAGTAATGATCAGGTTACATGATCTAAAATTGGAAAACGAAAACATTTTGTTTCCCTAAAAGCTCAATCTGTTCCCAATACCTTAACTTTATTCACAATTTATTAACAAATATACAGGAAGGATTGATTTTCCCCTAAGTGATTTACATGAATAAATCCAGTTTTTTGACGAATTTGTTTATTCTTAAAAATCTATTGTACAATTTCTCATCGCACAACTTGTCAGTCTGTCATAAGCACTAAATTTGGAGTCAGATTTTCAAGTAAGAACTGATCCCCTTTAGTAACTTTTATACATTTATCTAATTTCTTTATAATTATGAACAAGACTTCTATTATTCTGATTTGCATTCTGGTGTTTGTTTCATGCAAACACACTGTCAATACTGACGTTGCCAAAAATGAAATCCTTCAGACTGAAAAGGCATTTGAAAAAATGGCATCTGAGAAAGGCCTGGCTGAAGCCTTTTATTATTTCGCAGATCAAAACGCTGCAATCAGAAGGGGTAATGACTCACTTATTGTTGGTAAAGACAACATCAAGCTCTATTATAACAAAAATGCCAATCCAGATGCAAAATTAAGCTGGACCCCGGACTTTATTGGTGTTTCAGATTGTAGTACATTTGGCTATACCTATGGCAAATATTTATATACTATCCGTGATAGTACTGGTAAGACCAGTGAATATAAAGGGATATTCCATACCGTTTGGAAAAAGCAAAACAATAACTGGAAATACGTTTGGGATTAACTTCATAAAAATCTGCGCTGACAAAGACATCTAAAAATATTTAAAATCAAATCAAATGAAAGTAATAGCAATAAATGGAAGTCCTAATAAAAAGGGAACACTTTTCATGCATTGAATATGGTTGGCAATGAACTTGAAGCTAATGGTATCGGGTTTGAGATACTCCCTATCGGACATAAAATGATACATGGGTGTACTGCCTGTGGCAAATGTGCTGTAAACAAAGATGCTGAAGGTAAACAAATTATGCGTGTACTTGGGAAAAATATGTCATGGTTGTTAAAAATGAAAGAATATACAGCTGATACGATTGAACCACCAAAAAAGGAAAAGAAAGAATATACTAATTTTATCAGGTAATAGTTCAAAAGCCGAAAACATTTACCACATTCGGCCGGTCAGAATATGTTCAAGATATATAGACTTAACCGTTTCTTTGCAAAAATTACTTAATGAACGAATTCGATATAAAGGCTGCCGGGTGGGATTTGAATCCCATGCACATTGAACGAGCAGAAGCTATTGCCAGGCAGATCCTCGGGATAATACCACTTCGACCCTGGATGACCGCTCTTGAGTTTGGAGCCGGAACGGGATTAACCAGTTTCCTGATTAAAGATCAACTTAAAGAGATCACAATGATGGACAGTTCTTCAGAGATGGTGAGGATCATGAATGAAAAAATTGAAGCTGTACAGGCAAACAACCTTAAAGCAATATATTTTGATCTTGAAAAGAATGTCTGGCCTAATGGCAAATTTGATCTTATCATAAGCCAGATGGTTCTCCATCATGTTGATGATATTGAAAGCATAATTAAGAAGTTCTTTCTGATGCTTAACCCGGGAGGTTACATGGCTATTGCAGATCTTTATCCTGAAGATGGCTCATTTCACGGTGATGATTTTACCGGCCATAGGGGATTCGATGTTGAGATTTTATCAAACAGGATCAGAAACTCGGGCTTTACAAATATCAGTCACAGGAAATGCTTTGTTATTAATAAGAAAATATCGGACTCTGAAACAAAGCAATTTGAGGTTTTCCTGCTGATTTCAACCCGTGGTTAATTTCGATAATAAATAAAATCAGGAATAATCCATTTAAATGTTAAGCCTGACTTAAATAAGTTGATTTATATTTGCTTTATGAACGCAGGTTCATTATCTTTATGCAAATAATCAACCATGAAAGCTTCATTTTTCATTAAACTGTTTTTTGTGCTGCCTTTAATATTATTTGTTGATTACATATTAATGGCTCTGTTGGGGTGCACCACATGTCTTTTTGGATTTGGAAATGAATTTTACTGCGGTCCTTTTTGTCTGGCCGGTAAAATAATTCTAGCTTTGTCAGCATTGTTTTTCGGATATCTGATATTTCCCGAAATAAAAGCTTTGCTTAAATTGAAAAAAAATGTCGCGGCCACAGAAAGCAAGAAAGATCAATAATCCTCCGAAAATGAAGGGTTTCAAGCCCTTTGGCATGCAATCCTGTATTAAAGCATCCGTCAGACTGAAATATGAAGAATATGAAAGTATCAGGCTTGTAAATTACGAAATGCTTCCCCAGGATGATGCTGCAAAACAAATGAATATTTCACGTCCTACCCTTACCCGGATTTATAACAGGGCATTAAAACTTATTGCAAAATCATTTGTTGAAGGGAAAGCAATTGAGATAGAAGGCGGCAATTATCAGCTTGAGAAAGATTGGTACCGCTGCAAAAAATGCTATAAGCTGATAGAGGGCCTGGAAAACCACTTTAAATGCAAGGATTGTAATGCTTATGGACAAAATGAATTGATCAAATTAAATTAATAATTACAAACTCAATAATAAACAAATTAATTAAAAATGAAAATTGCAGTTCCGGTAACAAAAGAAAATCAAATAGACGGCCATTTTGGACATTGTGAATCATATGGTGTATATACAATATCTGATAAAAATGAAATAGCCGAAATAAAGAGTTTTGAATCACCGCAAGGTTGTGGCTGTAAATCAGATATTGCGAGTGTTCTTGCAACTGATGGTGTCACCATGATGTTAGCAGGTGGTATTGGCGGTGGTGCTATTAATGTATTGAATTATAGCGGAATAGAAGTTATACGCGGTTGCTCAGGGGATGCCACCGAGGTTGTAAAACTGTACCTTGCCGGATTAGTTGAAGACAGCGGCAGCAGTTGCCACGAGCATGAAAGCCATCAGCAGAATGGTCATTCCTGCAATCATAATTAACAAATTGTAGTATCTTGATTTAAGATTCTGTGTTCTGACTCCGGAAATCAAAAGCCGGAGTTTTCTTTTTTATCCGTTTGCTGGAAGAAAAAAAGAGTAATTTAAGAGATCGGATTATTGAAATTAGTTATGGAAACAATAATCTACAAACCGCTTAATTCAGTCTGGCTTAAAGCTTCTGTTGTTGGCAGTACATGGGCTTCCATTGAAATAATCTTTGGCAGTTTCCTCCATAACCTGAAAATTCCGCTCTCAGGAGCGCTCTTATCATTTATCAGTGTCTGGCTTTTAATTTCATTCCTGCAGATCTGGAAAGAAAACGGACTGGTCCTGCGTGCAGGTATTATCTGTGCCCTTCTGAAATCAATTTCTCCAAGTGCATTTATTCTTGGACCTATGATCGGAATTTTCTCGGAAGCGTTGCTTATTGAATTATTCATCCTGATTTTCGGTAAAAATCTGATTGGATATCTGTTCGGTGGAGCTTTTGCTGTTCTGAGCGCATTGCTTCACAAGGTTGTCAGTCTGCTTATTCTCTATGGATTTAATCTTGTAAAGATATTATCTGACCTCTACACATTTGCTGTGAAGCAGATCAAACTTGAGCATTTAAGCCCTGTTTACCTCATACTTGTCATCACAGCAATATATATAATAACCGGAATGGCCGGGGCGGTGGCAGGATACCTTGCAGGAAACAGATATATGAAAAAGAAAGATCAAACCACCCTGCATGACGAAATTACAATCCAGCCGGGAAATAAACAAATCAATGAATTGCAGGAACAAAAATATTCGGTGATTTTTCTTTTTACACATCTTGCCTCTATAGTCGTGACACTGTTATTGATCAATTCAAGTTATATCATTCCGGCAATTATTTTATCATGCGTCTATATTGGTTTTTGCATTTATCAGTATAAAAACTCCATGAAACGCCTTAAGAAAATATCATTCTGGATAAGCTTTCTGATCATCACATTTGCTGCTGCATTTCTCTGGAACGGATTTTCACAGGGAGCATTTTTCACCCTGAATGGCCTGATAATAGGGCTTAAGATGAATGTCCGGGCAATTATTATTATAGTTGGATTTGCTGCAATGAGCTTTGAACTTAAGAATCCTGTGTTAAAATCACTGATGTACAGCAGGGGGTTGGCAAATATTTACCAGTCAACCGATCTTGCATTTTCGGTACTCCCCTTTTTCATTGCTAATATTTCAAGGTCAGAAAACAAGAAGAATGCCATTTCTGCAATTTCATCAAAAAGCATATTCAGACTGGCTGAAAAACTGCTTTCGGTTATACAAAAAGAACATATGAATAAACCTGGTATAGTGATTATAACAGGTGAAGTACACCAGGGAAAAACAACTCTGGCTGGTGAAGTAGTTTCAGCCCTCCTTGAGAGGAATATCAGGATTGCCGGATTTCTGTCAATTGCTGTATTCGTTGATAGAATCCGAACCGGCTATAATTTATTTGATATTGAAACCAAAGAATTGACTGAGCTATGTTCAACTATTGCAGATAACAGCAGGTTGAATATCGGGCAATACTATTTTAACAATCAGGCATTTAACAAAGGGCTGAAGTCATTGAGTTCAGATAACCTTAAAAACAAACAGCTTATCGTAATTGATGAGATCGGGCCACTTGAGCTTAATAACAAAGGATGGAGCAGTGCAATAGAAGATACCTGCAAGGCCACATTGTTGCCTCAGCTCTGGGTCGTAAGACGAAGTATCGTTAATAAGGTTTTAAGAAGATGGAATACCGGAGATACTTATATTTATGATAAGGAAAACGATAATGCGGCTGATATAACAAAAAAGATAATAGAACTCATTGTTGCGATGAATCCAAAAACAGCTCAGCCTGATAAAAAGAACTAAAGCCTGACACCAGGTAACTGAACAGGGCAGTTAAATAATAGCCAGGCTTTTATAACAATCTATTTTGCCTCTTCTTTTTTCCTGGTGCTTAACCCAAACGGGAGGTAAAGAGGACAAATACCCAGCAGGCTTGTCACAACAAAGACTCCTGCAAGGATTAAAAGTATGACTGCCAGAGTACCTGAAACTACATGTGTAAAATAAAGGACTACAATTATGACTGCAACCAGTACCCTGATTACTTTGTCGACAGGTCCCATGTTCTTTTTCATTTTTACGAATATTAAGTTTAGAAAACTATCATTAATCTAATTCCTTTGCAATTGCCATAGCTGCAATAGTCCCGTCAGCTACTGCAGAATTACCAGACAAAGCCTTTAGTTTTTAAGCAAAACATCTTTTATTGCTTTTTCAAAAGTCTGCTTTGGCAAAGCTCCCATTGCTGCCTGGGGTTGTCCTTCCTTTGGAATGAAAAGCAAGGTCGGAATACTCTGAATGCCAAAAACAGAAGCCAACTCCTGTTCTTCCTCAGTATTTACCTTATATATCATTATTTGTCCGGCATATTCCCGGGCCAGTTCTTCAAGTACGGGAGCCACCATTTTACATGGCTGACACCAGTCAGCATAAAAATCTATTATTGCAGGAAGGGTTCCTTCATATTTCCATTCCTTATTTGTTTCGTAATTGAATACTTTTTCTTTAAAATCTTCTACTGTAAGATGTACCGGCTGTTTGAGTGTCGTTTCCATATTATTATAATTTATTGATTAACATTTTGATCTCTAATGACAGTGCAAAGATAAATATAGTTTTTGTAAATCGCAATAGTATCACCTAAATCTTTTTAATATCACTATTTTTATTATTTTTGTATCCTGAATACTTTGATTATGGGCGCAATATTTAAAAGGGAATTATCAAAAGAACAGTTAAATGAACTGTTCCGGAGCGATGAAAAATGTTTTGAGTTCCTTGCAGATGTAAAATGGGAGCATGGATTTACCTGCAGAAAATGTGGCAATAAAAATTATTGTCCCGGAAAAACTCCATATTCAAGAAGGTGTACAAAATGTAAAACCGAAGAATCAGCAGCTGCAGGAACAATTTTTCATAATTGCAAATTCCCGGTTCATAAAGCATTCTACATAGCTTACAATGTCTGCAAAGGGAAAGAGAATCTCTCAACATATGAGTTTGCACGTCGGTTATCCCTCCGGCAGATGACCTGCTGGAATTTTAAAACAAAAATCAATCATGCAATTCAACAGATGGATTCTCTGACCGAGAACGAAAGGCAATCCATTCAAAAAATCCTGACATAATAATCTGCGAAAATCCGCGCTATCTGCGGGAAATAAAAAAAGTCTCCCGCAAATCGTGCAGATTGACGCAGATCTAATACCTAAATTATAGGGAAACAGTTTTTACAATATCAAATATCTCATCTGATGCAGCATTAATGACCTCTGCTATTTTACCTGGTTGTCTGGCCGCGATTTCAGCACCATTTAAAAACGCTGTATAAGTTTTTCCGTAAAAACCAACATGATCTTGTTCCATTCATTAATAAATCAAAATAATTTCTATATTTACACGCTTTACAAAGAAATAGCGTTTATAATAACCTGATAATCTGTATTAAAATGGACATGAAAAGAATGAGAAAAATTGCATGGATTCTGGTAGTCTCTGGCATTATTGGTACAAACCTCAACGCGCAGGAACGGAATGATGTGATAAAGTATTATAATGAAGGGGCAAAAGCGATGCAGACTGATCCTAAGGCTGCAATTGCTGCTTTTGAGAATGTAATAACCCTCTCTGACAAGGTTGGTGAGACAGCAGCTGACCTCAAACAGAAAGCCGTACAGGTATTGCCGGGGTTATATGTAAAGGTTGCATCTGCCTCCCTGACCGAAAAAAAACCAGCACCTGAAATTATCAGGGCAGCAAAGACTGCTGCAACTGTTGCTGAAAAATATGGTAACGTAACCGGCAAGGAGAATGCGGGGAAAATACTGGTACAGGGTTATTATACAATGGGTACTGAGTTTTTTGCAAAAAAAGATTATGAGAATGCCGTGAAGGCATTTGACAGCCTTTTAGTTATTAATCCCGGTTATGCTGCAGCAATTTATAATAAGGCTTTAATATACAGGAGCCAGAATAATGCCACCTCCTTTGAGGAAACAATTAACTCATATCTGGGAAAACTGGATACCACCAAGGATGCCGATAAGGTAAAACAGGCATCAACATTGGCGCTTGAATATTTCCGCGCGGCCGGTTCACAGGCAAACCAGGCAAATAAACCTGATGACGCTCTTACCTTGTTGGATAAAGCAGCCAGATACGGTGAAGACAAGGACCTCTTTTACTATTATGCAGATGTCTACAACAAGAAAAAGAACTTCGACAGCGGAGCAGAATATGCACAGAAGGGCCTTACCCTTGAGACAGGTGCTGCTGAGGCCAAAGCGAAATTTTACTTCCAGCTTGGCCTTGCACAGGCAGGAAAAGGAAAAACAACAGATGCATGCGCTTCATTTAAGAATGCCATGTACGGACCATTTGCCGAACCATCAAAAGCGCAGAGAACAATCCTGAAATGTCAATAGGTTTTAATAATTTAAGATAATTAATCCCGCAAGATCAATGATCTGCGGGATTTTTGTTTTAAAGAATAACGCCAGCCTGCTGCAGGCAGGGAATTGGTGACGGATTTTCGACCGGATAACATCATCTGATTTATTACTATCAGAATATATCTGACAAAAGCCTTAATATCACGTATATACAAAGCTGCAAGATGTTTTGCATTTTTAGAATGATTTTTATTTGCTATTTGAATTAAAACATAATTCATTATATTCGGCTCCAAAATCTTTCCAATGAGAATAATTATTCTAAACACTTATACTTATGTTACTTCATCAGCAGTTTGTTCGTATGGCAAAGAAGCACGCTAAAAAGCTTGCAATTATTGATAAAACCACAGGAAAAAAAGTTACTTATTCAAAGGCTTTGATCGGTGCCCTGATACTGGGTTCAAAATTCACCAAATATGACGACGGGTACATTGGTATAATGATTCCTACTTCTGCAGGTTGTGCATTGGCAACAGTTGGAGCATTAATGAGTGGAAGAATTCCTGTAATGATAAACTATTCAACAGGTGCTGAGTTTAACGCAAAGTATGCACAGAAAAAATGCAAATTCAAAACAATCATTACTTCAAAAGCATTGCTGGAAAAAATTGATTGTCCGAAAATTGACGGCATGGTTCTGATTGAAGATATAATGGAAAGTGTTACTACGGGTGATAAACTAAAGGCGGCTTTGAAAGCAATGCTTCCTGTTAATATGATCCTGAATGGTATTCATAAAGGGGACGAACAAGACACAGTCGCAATTTTATTTACAAGCGGAAGTGAAAAAGATCCAAAAGCAGTCCAGCTGACCCATCGTAATATTGCTTCAAATATTGAAAATTTTGGTGGCTATGTGAAAATACATGAATCAGATGTTTTATTGGCAAATCTGGTTTTTTACCATGTATTTGGCTTAACAGCAAATCTCTGGGTGTCGTTCTATTATGGTATGACTATGGTGTCGTACGCTAATCCTCTTGATTTTCAAACAATTTGTAAAATTGCACGTGAGGAGAAACCAACAATAATGGTCGGTACCCCAAGCTTCTTCTGGGGTTATCTCCAAAAATCAGAACCTGGAGATTTTAAAACTTTCAGACTAATGGTAGCAGGAGCTGATAAATGTCCGGATGCCCTGAGGGAAGGGTACATGAAAAAGCATGGGGTCACACTTCTTGAGGGTTATGGAGCTACTGAAACATCACCGGTTATATCTGTCAACTCACTTGAATATAACAGACCTGGCAGTACCGGAAAAGTTCTTCCAAATGTTCAGGTCAGGATTGAGAACTTTGAGACTGGTAAAGAGTGTACAACCAGGGAAGTCGGGAAGATCTTTGTAAAAGGAGACTCTGTAATGAAAGGATATTATGATGATCCGGAGCTTACAGCAGAAGCCCTGACTGAAGGCTGGTACAATACCGGAGACATGGGATTCTTCGATGAGGACAATTATCTATGGCATGCCGGCCGGTTTAAGAGGTTTGCAAAGATTGGAGGAGAGATGATCTCACTGGTTAAGGTAGAAAATACCCTGGAGAAGCTTCTTCCGGCTGGAGTATCCTGTTGCGTTGTTGAGGTTTCGGATGAAAAAAAAGGATCATATATCGTGGCAACAGTCTCCAGGGAAGTAAACAAGACAGAAATGCTTAGGAAGATGTTAAAAGAGTTGCCCATTATCGCTCTTCCAAGGCAATTTATTGTAATTAAGGAGTTACCTATGATGAGCACCGGGAAGATAGATTTCCGCAGCGTTACCAAAATAGTCCAGAAGATATTGAGCACTTCCAACCCGGGCTTGAAGTGATAAACTCACACATTATCGATTTGCTTAAAATAGTTTAATTTTATTCTGCGAAAGTAATTTAAGCAAAAGTTATGAAAAGAATAGTATTCTTTTTGATAATCAGCCTGATATCTATAAGCTGGACAAGCCATAAAAAGGTCGGAAGTATTTATCGTTATTTCTGGGGAAAAAATGATAATTACAGCGTATGGATTATTGACGGAAACCGGGTCCGCCAGAAGATATACAAGGAGTGGCTTTACGGAGGTAATGAACAGCGGTATACTTTTAATCCGATAGGAGAAATCTGGATTGACAATGCCATATCAAGTGAAGAATTTGATCTGACTGTCGCACATGAACTTAATGAGAGGCACCTTATGGCGAAATTTGGCTGGACATATCAGGCTTCTCATGATTCTTCATTAAGGCTGGAATTGGTTATAAGGCATAATAATGAGGAAATTTGCCGTGCACATGAAGCTTCGCTAAAAAAGGTAGGTGTGACCGATTCATATAATATAAAGGAGATTAAATATATTCCGGACAGCATTCAGCTTCAGAACCTCTATCGTATTCCGGTGGGGAAAAGAGATGGCATTTCGATCTGGGTAGTAGACGGATACCTGGTACGTAAAAATATATATCCCGATTTTGGCTTCAGTGGTAATGATCTGGCTTATCATTTTATACCATCAAAGGAGATTTGGATTGATGGTCAGGTTTCCTGTGAGGAGACTGAGTATTCAATCGCTCTTGAAATGATGGAGCGTAAATTGATGGTAGAGGGGAAATCTTACAGTGATGCTTATGAGGATGCAGTTCAAACGATCCAACAACAAAGGGACGCGATGGAACATTTAATACAATCCCATTTTAAAATCGCCATCCCCGATTCTTTGTCACGTGATGCCGGGATAATTGATCCGGACGAAAAATGACAAAGAGATGTTATATGCGGAAGCGTGGGATGCTTATTTTAATTTGTAGTTAAATCTCAATAAAGTTGCGTTACCGGATCCTCCTTCATTTGATATAAGCATATCACCATTATTTAGGAATGCAATCCCTTCAGGCTGATTAAATAACTCCGGGTCAAGCTTCTCCATATATTCAAGATTCCCGTCTAAATCAAAAACAAAAAGTATTTGTTCTACTCCTGATATCAGAAAAAGCTTATTTGTTACAGGGTGAATACCTATAGCAGAAGTCCTTAACTCAATTTTTGGTTCAGATTTCTCTTTATTCTTATAAGTTACCGGAAGATCAGGTTTAATCTCAGTGGCATATTGTTTAATCGCTTCCAGATCAAATTTAACAACTGGTTCATCAAGAAGCCTTTTTGTCTCCAGGCTGAAGCCATAAATGGCCCTTTTGTTTATCTTCTTTCCTTCAATATTGCTTTTTGGTCCAATCAACAGCATGTTATTCTTTTTATAGTAACAGAGCCCTTCATTATCCTTTGCAGGAATTTCTGTTTTATATGATATACTGGCAAATCCGGCAGATTTATAATCTGGTATTTCATATAATATTCCATCACTTCTCAGTACAAAGATTTTATTACCTGCCCTTGCTATTCCTTCATAATCGCCATTACCATGAAAAGCAAAGTATTCACTGATACTGTTTTTTGATAAATCATAAATAACCAGGATGCCATTCTCATCCTGTATGCAGGCAATGGTTGAATCGTCGATCTCCGTAATCCCCGAGATTTCATGTAGAATTCCCGGTAAAAAATAAATCTTATCCGGATTAGACAGATCATAACCGACAGGATTGTAGTTCCTCCCGGATTTAATAGTTTGAATTTTGTCGTTGTTATTTTTGAATTTGCATCCGATGATGCTTAATAATGCAATAAATATGACAGGATTAAATACCAATTTGCTGAAGGACTTCATATTTATGGTTAATTGATTTCCATATTTCTTATAATTCGTCAATATAAAGATGTAAAACCTGGTTTAAAGTTATCAAATTTAAGCTTAACCAGAGGTATTAGACTCAGTTTAAAGTAGTCTGTTTAGTGGTCAATTTAAACCGGCCCTGTTATGATAAGGCTAATGATCTTTCCAATAAACAGTAATTTAGATTATCTTGTTAGGGGAAAAATCTAACCTGAAATTAAACACTAAATGTATTTTACTGGAAATTAGTCGGTCAATTTAACAGAAAGATAAATATGAAGACAAATCGCCGCAAATTCATTTCGACTACCGTTGCAGGTGGTCTGGCTGCAGCAGCGTTACCATTATCATATTGCGGAGCAGAGGCGAAATCCAATGGTCCTGCAACAGATGTTAAATCAAGGTATACAAAGCTTGATGAAATACTTAAAAAACCTGTACTAAAAAAGGAGCTGTTTTCAGCTCCGGTAATTATAGAAACCCTTGAACTGCTGCGCTTTGAAAACAGTTTTTTATGCCGGGTGCGTTCAAAAGACGGAGCAGAAGGAATCTCGGTAGGTCACAGTGATCTTTCTACTCTTTTCCCAATTTTCCTCAAAAAGCTTCAACCATATTTTATTGGTCAGGATGCACGGGAACTAGACTTAATTTTAGAAAAGATTTATATATACGGGTTCAATTTCAGATATAATGGCATTGCACTTGGGTTGCCATTAGCGACTATAGAATTTGCAATTCTGGATATGCTTGGACACATAGCCGATAAGCCTGTGGGAAAGTTGATCGGAGAAATCCACAATCCTGAAGTTGCCGTATATGTGGCTACAGAATTTCGTGAAAAACCACTGGAAGAACATTTTGACCTTATTAAAAAAGCAGTAGCTGAATATGATGCTCATGCACTTAAAGTTAAAGTGGGTTATCAGTATGCCGGAACAAAAGACATTCATTATCCCGGTGTACCCGGAAAGACTGAAAAATTAATACCACTCCTCCGTCAGACATATGGTGACGATATGTTTCTATATGCTGATTCAAATGGTTACTATGGCGTAACCGAGGCTATACGAATTGGGAAGCTTCTGGAAGAATATAAATATAGTTATTTCGAAGAGCCTGTAATGTATGACCATTTTGAAGATATCAAAGAGGTAGCAGATGCACTAACGATTCCAATTGCAAATGGTGAACAGGATCAGAGCTTTGTCCATTTTCGATGGTCTGTTGCCAATGATGGTCTGGATATTGTTCAACCTGATATTTATTATTTTGGAGGAATGATTCGTTCCATGAAAGTGGCACTCATGGCAGATGCATTCGGGAAGACTATTGTCCCTCATATGTCAGGAGGTGGACTGGGATTTCTTTATGATTATATACTTGTTTCTGCAGTTCCCAATGCCGGAGTTCATCACGAATTTAAGGGACTTGATACAACTGTAATATTTGAATGCCCTACATCGCCATTGAAAATTATAAACGGAAAAATTAAAGTCCCTACCGGACCAGGAATGGGGGTTAATATTGACCCGGATTTTATTAAAAAGCACGAGGCTGTAAAAATGTAATTAATTAAAAATTTAAGTAGTTTTTTAATAGCATGCACCTCCTTTTAAGAAACAGTGTTATGCACTACAAAACACTATTGGCCGGAATCTTTCTCTTCTTCCTGGCTCTGATCTCAAATTGTCAGGAAGCAATAACTGAAGAAAAAAAGATGAAGCTGGTTGCTGAAATAGACAGCATACTTCAAAGTCAGGTTGACCAGGACAAAATTCCGGGAGCTGTTATCCTGATCAAAAAAAATACTCAGGTTATCTACCAAAATGCGTACGGGTATGCACAAAAGTATGATTACAACCATAATCTCCTCAACCCGCCGGAGAAAATGACAGTTGATCATCTTTTTGATATTGCCTCACTCACAAAAGTCATTGGAACCACAACTTCGGTAATGTTATTGGCAGACAGAGGACAAATTAATATTGAAGCTCCGGTTTGCAACTACATAAAAGCTTTTAACACACCTGAAAAAAAAAGGATCACAATCCGTAATCTTCTCACCCATTCTGCGGGATTATATGAATGGTATCCACTTTATTACCTTGCTTCAAACAAACAGGAATGTTTCAAAATAACAGGAGAACTTCCTTTAAAGTTTCCCGTTGGAGAACAACGCCGGTACAGCGATCTTGGATTTGTTCTCCTTGGTGAAATTATTGAAATTATTTCCGGTCTGCCTCTGGAACAATTCATGAAACAGAATATTTTTCAACCACTTGGCATGAAAAATACAGATTTCAATCCTCTGACATCGTTTGGTCCCGTAAAAATTGCGTCCACATCGGCAGGTAATCCTTATGAGAAAAGAATGGTTTATGATTCTACCCTGGGATTCAAAATAAAAGAGATTGATCCTGCACGATGGAACGGCTGGCGAACCTATATTCTCAGAGGAGAGGTAAATGATGGAAATGCCTGGTATGCCAATGGAGGAATTTCAGGAGCGGCAGGATTGTTTTCTACTGCTAACGATCTGCAAAAACTTGTTGATATGTTGATTAATAAGGGGATGGTTGGTTCAAAACAATTTATATCAGGCAAGACGATCGAAATATTTCTGACAAAAGACAAATTCAATAATGGTCTTGGCTGGATGATGGATCCCTCTAATTCCTTTATGAAGAATGCGCCTGAAGGTTCCTTTGGACATACGGGATTCACAGGAACCAGCATTACTGTCATACCGCGTGACAAAGTTTCAATTATACTTTTAATCAACCGGCAAAATACCGGCTTGTTGAACAATGGCGAATATTATAATGTAAATCCTGTTCGGCTTCAGGTATTTAAGACTGTATCAAAATATTTGTAGTAAGAGAAAGGAGTTTACTCCAGCTTTTAGTTTAAATTTTTATCCGCCCAAAGCTGGTCAGGGATAGTGGTTTTTCCAGATTTACTTAGTTTTGTTAAATTTGACTTAAAGTTTGAACTTATTTGACAATTTTAAAAATAGTTCGCTTAGCTTTACACAACAATTTAAATAGTTATCTGTTTCATTGATAATGAAAAAGGGTACTTCCATATCATTGGTGCTTTTAATGATTGCAGCAATGTTGCACTTTTCAGTAGCGGCACATTATTGCGGTGGAAAGGTTGTGGCTTCGCAGGTATCACTTACAGGCAAGTTGGCAAATTGCGGTATGGAGGGTTCAGAAAAGGAATTACCTCTTCACGGAATAAATTTGTCGAAACATTGCTGTGATGATGTTTTAGTTTCTTTTGTAACAGACAATAATTACACCCCATCTTTCCCAGTTGTTCAGAACTCTTTTCAGGACAATTTTCAGATTTTAAGCATACCAGCAGAATATCCGGTTCTCTCTCTTGAAGGTTCAAATTTAATATATACAAATACAAGCCCTCCCGGGTTAATGATGTTCACTAATGTGGACCTCTCCGATATTTGTGTTTTTCGTATCTGATCCTTTCATTTCGATGCTGTTTTACAAATAAGATATAATCAAAATTTGTAATAATTCTTATCTTTCAATTATTCTTTTAGTATTTACAATTTTAATTTTCAAAACAATGAAAAAGAGTCTTTTAGTTATTGGTTTTGTTTTGGTTGCAGTTCTGGCGTTAAACTCATGCGGAAGCGGCTCCCCTAAAGAAAAACAATCAACAACAAAGGAGGTGGCAAAGGTTCAATACACCTGCCCGATGCATCCAGAGGTTGTCAGTGATAAACCGGGAAATTGTCCCAAATGCGGTATGGCCCTTGTTGAAAAGAAATAATAAAAGCAAAACAGTCTGATGTTTAACCGATTAGTAAAATACTTTCTCGAAAACAGGCTTATTACCTTTATCTTACTGTCCGCTTTCGTGGTCATGGGATTAGTGACTATGCCATTCAATCTGAAATCGGGATTCTTGCCGAGAGATCCGGTACCCGTCGATGCTATTCCTGACATTGGTGAAAATCAGCAGATTGTGGCAACTGAATGGATGGGTCGTTCACCAAAAGACATTCAGGACCAGATAAGCTATCCTTTGACCACTGCTTTACTTGGAATTCCCGGTGTTCAGACTATCAGAAGCACTTCGATGTTCGGGATGTCATTTATCTACATCATATTTAAAGATAATGTAGAGTTTTACTGGAGCAGGTCAAGAATCCTTGAAAAACTTAATTCTCTTCCACCGGGAACATTACCTGCCGGAGTGCAGCCTGCACTTGGCCCTGATGCAACAGCTCTGGGTCAGATATTCTGGTACACTCTTGAAGGACGCGATCCTAAAACCGGAAAACCAAATGGCGGCTGGGATCCATCAGAACTCAAAACCATTCAGGATTTTTATGTTAAATACAGTCTGTCATCTGCCGAAGGTGTTTCTGAAGTAGCATCAGTTGGCGGATTCACAAAAGAATACCAGGTTGATCTCGATCCTAATGCTCTTAAGGCTTACAATGTGTCCGTTATGGATGTTATGAATGCCGTCAAAAATAGCAACCTCGATATAGGTGCGGAAACCATTGAGCTTAATAATGTAGAGTACATCATTCGCGGTTTGGGATATGTCAAAAGTCTTAATGATCTTGAATTATCTGTTGTTGCTGTCCGGAACAATGTTCCTGTTCGGATTAAAGATGTGGCACATGTCACTTTTGGTCCTGCAACAAGACGAGGCGGTCTTGATAAAGCGGGTTCAGAAGCTGTCGGCGCCGTTGTGGTTGCAAGGTATGGCTCTAACCCGATGGAAGTAATTAATAACGTAAAAGATAAGATTAAAGAAATCGAAGCAGGATTGCCACAAAAAACTTTGCCTGACGGATCTGTTTCAAAGGTAACTGTTGTACCTTTTTATGACAGGACAGGGTTGATCAAAGAGACAATTGGAACGCTACAATCTGCTCTTTCCCATGAAATTCTTATAAGTATAATTGTGATTATTGTCCTGGTCATGAACCTCAGGGCTTCTATAATTGTCGCCGGGTTACTGCCATTAGGTGTTTTAATGACATTTATTCTAATGCGGTTTTTCGGTATTGATGCCAATATTGTGGCATTATCCGGTATTGCAATAGCAATTGGTGTAATGGTCGATATAGGTATTGTAGATGTCGAAAACATTCTCAGGCATCTGGAAATGCCTGAAAATCACGGGATACGCGGTATTAAATTAATGCAGGTAATTTACCAGGCAACAACGGAGGTAAGAGCTGCTGTTGTGACCTCCATAGCGACAACCATTGTAAGTTTTCTTCCCGTGTTTGCATTGCAGGCGCAGGAAGGGAAAATGTTTCATCCGCTTGCCTGGACAAAGACCTTTGCTCTCCTTTCAGCATTCATTCTTGGTATAATAGTGCTGCCGACACTTGTACATATTTTCTTTAACATCCGTTTCGACACTAAGAAAATCAGAAAGATATGGAACGGCTCTCTTATATTAGCCGGTATATTCTTTGCAATCGTCTGGCATTCTTTTCCTGTTATTGCATTAACTGCAATTGGCTTGAATAATCTGTTTGATAACTTATGGTCAGAAAAACGAAAAGAATTTCCAAACTATATTAATATAGGCATCACTGTTCTGGTAGCAACCTGGTACCTGTCGGTTGAATGGCTGCCACTCGGAGCACACAACAGCGAGTTTGTCAACTTTATATTTGTAGCCGTAATTATATCGGTAATTCTTCTTGGCCTGATGTCCATGGTACATTTTTATGAAAAAATACTCCGATGGGCATTACTCAATAAATGGAAGTTTCTTATTATTCCTGCATTTACCCTGTTTTTTGGACTATTAGTCTGGCAGGGTTTTGATAATATTTTTGGATTTATTGCAACAGGGGCTGAAAAAGCAGGTTGGAAGAGTTTTCGGAATACAATTGTCTGGCAAGGTCCGGATAAAATATTCCCCGGTACAGGCAAAGAATTTATGCCTTCACTGAATGAGGGTTCATTTCTTCTAATGCCGACAAGCATGCCGCATTCAAGTATTGAAAAAAATCTTGGATATATAGAGACTCTCGATAAACGCCTTTCGACAATACCTGAAGTGGAAGTAGCAGTCGGCAAATGGGGACGGGTAAATTCTGCTCTTGACCCTGCTCCGATACAGATGTTTGAAAATACAATTAATTACCGTTCTGAATATATACTCGATGAGAACGGTCACCGTATGCAGTTCAAAGTCGATAGGAAAGGCAACTATATCCTGAAAGACAATACAACGTACAATCCTCAAACAGAGGCATTCAGAGTCATTCCTGCGGATAGTTTTATTCAGGATAATAAAGGAGAATATTTTCGTCAGTGGCGACCACAAATCAAAAAACCTCAGGATATATGGAACGAGATCGTTAAAGTAACCGATATTCCGGGGCTGACCTCTGCTCCCAAATTGCAACCCATTGAAACCCGCCTTGTCATGCTTTCGACAGGTATGCGGGCACCGATGGGACTTAAAGTGTATGGTCCCGATCTTAATACAATAGAGGAAGCCGGGATGATGTTTGAGAAAGCTTTAAAGGAGGTACCTTCAATTAAAGCCTCAGCGGTTTTCTACGACCGTGCCGTCGGCGCTCCCTATCTTGAGATAAAACTTAACCGTGAAGCAATGGCCCGTTACGGAATGACAGTAAGCGATGTACAGGAAATATTACAGGTTGCTGTCGGAGGGATGACACTTTCAACCTCGGTTGAAGGCCGGGAACGCTTCCCGTTAAGGGTAAGGTACGCCCGTGAACTGCGGGATAATCCTGAGGATTTAAAACGGATTCTTGTCCCCGCAACGAATGGTGTACAGATTCCACTTGGAGAAATTGCTGATATTGATTATACCCGCGGTGCCCAGATGATCAGGAGCGAAAACACTTTCCTTGTCGGTTATGTCATTTTTGATAAGCTGGAAGGGAAAGCCGAAGTTAATGTGGTGGAGGAAGCCACTAAGATTGTAAAAGGTAAAATTGATTCGGGAGAAATAATTCTTCCTCCAGGAGTTACTTACAAATTTGCAGGGAATTATGAAAATCAGATAAGAGCTACAAAAAGGCTGATGGTTGTTATCCCAATAAGCTTATTGATGATTCTTCTTTTATTGTTTTTCCAGTTCCGGACTATTACAGCATCCTTCATTCACTTCTCAGGTGTTTTCGTTGCTTTTTCCGGAGGTTTTATTATGTTCTGGTTATATGGGCAGGATTGGTTCATGAATTTTTCCGTTGCAGGATTAAACCTTCGGGACATGTTCCAGATGCACACGATTAACCTGAGCGTGGCGGTCTGGGTTGGATTTATTGCCCTCTTCGGCATCGCTACGAACGATGGTGTAATAATGGGTACATATATTCACCAGGTGTTTGAAGAGAAGAAACCGTCTACTGTTCACGATGTACGGGAAGCCGTTGTCATGGCAGGGAAAAAACGTGTACGACCGGCCATGATGACAACTGCTGTGGCCGTAATTGCTTTACTTCCTGTGCTTTCTTCCACTGGAAAAGGAGCAGATATAATGGTTCCGATGGCAATCCCGATGTTTGGAGGAATGATAATACAGGTAATGACAATTTTTGTTGTACCACTGTTCCAGGCTATGTGGAGGGAAGGAGCAGTAAGTCATAAAAATAAAATAGCTGTTCAAACTATCAATAATCAATTGGAAGATGAAAACAACAGCATATAGGAAATTACTGATTACGATTATTGCACTGAGTAGCTGGCTTGCCGGTCACAGCCAGCAATATCCTGATTCACTTATTAAATATCTCGAAATTGCCGCGAAAAACAATCCAACGGTACTTCAAAAATTCAGCGAGTACCAGGCTGCCCTGCAAAAGATCCCCCAGGCAGGAAGTTTGTCCGATCCCGAGTTAAGTCTTGGAGTATTTCTGAAACCGATGGAATTGGTAAGCGGGAACCAGGTGGCAGACATAAGGTTAATGCAGATGTTTCCGTGGTTTGGTGTACTTAAGAATGCCAAAGATGAAATGAGCCTGATGGCAAATGCAAAATTTGAACTCTTTCGCGATGCAAAGTTGCAGGTTTTTTATGATGTTCAGCGAACCTTGTACGATTTATATAAGATTCAGAAGGATATCACTATTTCAGAAAAAAATATTGAAATTCTGAAAATAATTGAACGTCTTGCCCTGGAAAGGTTAAAATCAGCCCCATCAGAAAGCCCAGGAACAACAATATCCGACAGCCAGGGACTTGCTGAATTATACAGGATCCAGATGGAAATGGGTGAACTGGAAAACAACATTGCCTTACTTAAGAATCAGGAGCAAACTGTAATTGCTCTGTTTAACAGTTACCTCAACAGGCCGCCTTTAGTTTCAGTATTCACAAGTGAAGTTTTAGCCGCTGATTCACTGGGATTATCACTGATAGCTGTTTCCGACAGTATACTGGCAAAGAATCCAATGCTTGGCATGCTGGAATTTGAAAAGCAATCAATTGAATCCCGTAAAAAAATGGTTACCCGCATGGGATATCCGATGGTGGGGATAGGTTTAAATTATACTCTTATCAGCAAAACTCAATACCCCATGGGAATGCCATCTATGAACGGCAGGGACATGGTTATGCCAATGGTTACCGTTACGCTGCCGGTTTACAGAAAAAAATACAATGCAATGGTTAAAGAAGCTGATCTTCTGAAGACAGCTACCTCTCTGAATTACCAGGCTACTGCCAATTCATTGCAGACGGAGTATTACCAGGCATTTCAGTTATACCAGGATGCACAGCGTCGGATAAAACTATATGAAAATCAGTATCAGCTTGCTTCAAAATCGCTTGATCTTATAATAAAAAGCTTCTCAACATCTTCTTCAGGACTAACGGATGTTCTGCGTGCACAACAGCAAACTCTCGACTATGAACTCAAACATGTAGAAGCTGTTGCTGATTTCAACACTGCAATAGCATGGTTGAATAGATTAATGGCATTTTCACAATAAAAATAAAACAGAAGTTCAATGAAAAAAGTTAGAAAATTAAAAATATTCTCCAATAAATATGTGAATTATAGTCTTTTGCTGATACTGGGAATTTTTATTGGCTGGTTGTTCTTTCATTCCTCCCGAAAAGCAGAGAAGAAGTCTGATCAACTTACAGAAATGAGGATAAGCACGATCTGGACATGTTCAATGCACCCTCAGATAAGGATGGAGCAACCAGGAAAGTGTCCAATATGCGGAATGGACTTAATTCCGCTT
>Ga0326726_10001550_pt1 | contig 21330 bp, 14 predicted proteins | sample MHFenrmetagenome_2_FD_207603 | JGI IMG/M metagenome (GOLD analysis project Ga0326726, IMG submission 207603) | Lab enriched peat soil microbial communities from Michigan Hollow, Ithaca, NY, United States - MHF15MN | ecosystem: Environmental > Terrestrial > Soil > Wetlands > Peat | place: USA... | reverse complement strand
GTCTTCGTGCGGCAGGCGGGAATGTGCTCGTAGCACTGGTCCAGGCGCCCGATCAGGAAGGGCAGCGTGCCGCCGCCGTGCGCGGCGATGATCTTGAGCCTCTCGAAGCGGTCGAAAAAGCCGTCGTAGATCATGCGCGCCACCGCGAGCGTGGTATCGGTGGTGAAGCCCACCGAAGCGGTGAGCTGGAAATGCGCCATCTCCATTTCCTTCACGCCGGGCGGCGCGGTCGGGTGCACGAGCACCGGCAGCGCGGCGGCGTCGATCGCCTGCCAGATCCTCGCGAACGCGGGGTCGGTCAGCGGCTGGCCGCCGATGTTGGCGAGCACCATCACGCCGCAGGCGCCGGCCTCGAGGCTGCGCTCCAGTTCGGCGAGCGCCGATTCTTCGTGCTGCCAGGGCAGCGAGCAGAGCCATTGAATGCGGTCGGGAAAAGTTTCGCGCGCTTTCGCCATCTCGTCGTTCATCACCTGCGCGGCTTTGAGGCTCACTTTTTCGCCGCCCCAGTACACGTTCGGGCAGGTGAGCGAGACCACCGAGACGTCGATGCCGACCCGGTTCATGTTCTTGATGCGCAAATCCCAGTCGAACATCTCCGGCACCGGCGTCATGAAGGGCGCGCCGTCGAGATGAATCGCGCGCAGGCCCCCGGGCACCGTCTTCAGCGTGTAGCGCGGCCGGCCGTGCCGCTCGAGCAGCTTGAGCCACGCGTGGTTCAGCATGTGGGTGTGAACGTCGATGACCGGTGCCATGCGCTTATCCTCCTGCGCTAGGCTAACCCAATGCGCGTAGCATCGGCGTTCGCGTTTCGCAGCCCCATATGACCCGCGATCGATTCACAGGCGTGGCGAGCGCGCTCAGCGCGGCCGCCCTGTTTGGCGCGAGCACGCCGCTGGCGAAGCTGCTGCTCGGCGCGGTGTCGCCGCTGATGCTTGCCGCGATCCTCTATCTTGGCAGCGGCGTCGGCCTCGCGGCCTGGATCCTGCTGCGCCGGCGCCTGTGGCCAGGAGAGGCGGCTGCGCCGTTCGCAAAGGGCGACTGGCCCTGGATCGCGGCGGCGATCCTCGCCGGCGGCGTTGCCGGCCCGATCCTGCTGATGCATGGCCTCGCGCACAGCGATGCCGCAAGTGCGTCGCTGCTGCTCAACCTCGAAGCGGTGCTCACTGCGGCCATCGCGTGGACTGTGTTCCGCGAAAACGTGGACCGGCGCGTGTTCGCCGGCATGGCGGCGATCGTCATCGGCGGCGTCGTGCTTTCCGGCGGCGCGGCGCCGCGGGCCGAAGGCCTGCTCGGTACCACACTTGTTGCCGCCGCGTGCCTCGCGTGGGCGATCGACAACAATCTCACGCGCCGCGTTTCAGGCGGCGATGCCGCCACGCTGGCCGCGCTCAAAGGTCTGGTCGCCGGGGGCGTGAATTTCGCGCTGGCCCTGTCGCTCGGCCAGCAGTCGCCCGCGGCGGCAAGCTGGCTCGCCGCCGGCTTGCTCGGCTTCCTCGGCTACGGCGTGAGCCTCGCACTGTTCATCGTCGCGTTGCGGCATCTGGGAACCGCGCGTACCGGCGCGTACTTCTCGGTAGCGCCATTCTTCGGCGCCGCGCTCGCGCTGACGCTGCTGGCGGAACGCCCGGGAATCGAGTTCTGGATCGCGGGAGCGCTGATGGCGCTGGGCGTCTGGCTGCACCTCTCGGAGCGCCACGAGCACCTGCACGCGCACGAGGCGCTGGAGCACACGCATGAGCACGTGCACGACGCGCACCATCAGCACGCGCATGACTTCGCGTGGGACGGACGCGAGCCGCACGTGCATGCGCACCGCCATGAGCGGCTGCTGCACTCGCACCCGCACTACCCGGACCTGCACCACCGGCACGGGCACTAGGGCGTTGGCATTCTAGGCGCGCCGCCGGCGCATAAGGTAGTACGCCGCCGGAATCACCAGCATCGAGAGCAGCGGCGCCGTCACCATGCCGCCGATCATGGGCGCGGCGATGCGTTGCATTACTTCGGCACCGGCGCCCTCGCTCATCAACAGCGGCGCGAGGCCGGCGAGGATCACCGCCACCGTCATGGTCTTCGGGCGCACGCGCAACACGGCGCCTTCGTCAATCGCCTCCAGGAGCTGCGCTGGCGTGATTCCCGGCCCGCGCGCCTCGATTGCATTCCTCAGGTAGACGAGCATCACGACGCCGAACTCCGCGGCGACGCCGGCCAGGGCGATGAAGCCGATTGCGCCCGCCACCGAAAGGTTGTGGCCAAGCAGCCAGATCAGCCACAGGCCGCCCACCAGCGCAAAGGGCAGCGTCAGCATGATGAGCAGCGCCTCCTCCCAGCGCCGGAAGGCGAGGTAGAGCAGCACGAAGACGACGAGCAGCGTGAACGGCACTACCACGGCGAGGCGCGCCTTGGCGCGTTCCAGGTACTCGAACTGCCCCGACCAGGACACCGACACTCCAGGCGGCAGCTTGACGCCGGCCGCCACCGCGCGCTGCGCGTCGTGCACCACCGCGGCGAGGTCGCGGCCGCGGATGTCGACGTAGATCCAGCCAGCGAGGCGCGCGTTTTCCGAACGCAGCATCGGCGGGCCGTCGCTGATGCCGATCGCGGCGACGCTGCCCAGCGTCAACTGCGCGCCGGATTCGGCCACGAAGGGCAAGGACTGCAGATCGCTGAGGGAGTCGCGCAGCTCGCGCGGATAGCGCACGCTGATCGGGAAGCGCCGGCGGCCCTCGATGGTCTCGGCGATCGTCTCGCCGCCCACCGCGCTCGTCACCACCGATTGCACGTCGTCGATGCTCAGGCCGTAGCGCGCTGCGGCGACCCGGTCTACCTGCACGTCAATGTAGCGGCCGCCGGTCACGCGCTCAGCGAGCGCCGAGGACACGCCCGGCACCGTCTTGACCACACGCTCGATGTCCGCGGCGGCGCGCTCGATGTCGGCAAGCTCGCTGCCCGACACCTTGATGCCCAGCGGGCTCTTGATGCCGGTCGCGAGCATGTCGATGCGGTTGCGGATCGGCGGAATCCAGATGTTGGCGAGGCCGGGCAGCTGCAGCAGGCGATCGAGCTCTTCGACCAGCTTCTCCGGCGTCATGCCCGGGCGCCACTCTTCCCGCGGCTTCAATTGCACCGTGGTTTCCACCATTTCCAGCGGCGCCGGATCGGTGGCGGACTCGGCGCGGCCGATCTTGCCGAACACGCGCTTTACCTCGGGCACGGTGGCGATGATGCGATCGGTCTGCTGCAGGATCTGCGCCGCCTTGCCCGAGGACAGTCCGGGGAGCGCCGAGGGCATGTAGAGCAGGTCTCCCTCGTAGAGCGGCGGCATGAATTCGCCGCCCAGACGCGACACCGGATACGCGGTGGCGGCAAGCGCGAGCGCAGCCACGCCCAGCGTCGTCCAGGGCCTGTGCAGGACCCAGGCGAGCAGCGGCCGGTAGGCGGCGATGAAGAACCGGTTAATGGGATTTTTCCTCTCCTCGGGAATGCGGCCGCGGATGAGGAGCGCCATCAGCACCGGCACGAGCGTCACCGCCAGGCCCGCCGCGGCGGCCATGGCGTAGGTCTTGGTGTAGGCGAGCGGGGAGAAGAGACGCCCTTCCTGCGCCTGCAGCGCGAACACCGGCACGAAGGAGAGCGTGATGACGAGCAGCGAGAAGAACAGCGCTGGCCCGACCTCCACCGCCGCCTCGGCGATAAGGCGCACGCGCTCCGCCTCCGAGCTCCAGCCGTGCTCGAGTTTCTTGTGCGCGTTCTCGATCATCACCACCGCCGCGTCCACCATGGCGCCGATGGCGATGGCGATGCCGCCCAGCGACATGATGTTGGCGTTCACGCCCTGGTAGTGCATGACGATGAAGGCGGCGAGGATGCCGAGCGGCAGCGTGACGATGGCGACGAACGCCGAGCGCAGGTGAAAGAGGAACGCGAAGCACACCAGCGCGACGACGAGGAACTCCTCCAGGAGCTTGCCGCCCAGGTGGCGCACCGCGCGCTCGATCAATCCCGAGCGATCGTAGGTCTCCACGATCTCCACCCCAGGCGGCAGGCTCTTCTTCAGCTCGGCGAGCTTGGCCTTCACCGCCGCGATGGTGGAGAGCGCGTTCTTGCCCGAGCGCATGACGATGACGCCACCCGCCACCTCGCCCTCGCCGTCGAGCTCGGCGATGCCGCGGCGCATCTCCGGGCCGATCTGCAGCCGGGCGACGTCGCCGAGCAGCACCGGCACGCCTTTCGCATTCGTCGCCAGCGGAATGCCGCGGAAGTCGTCCAGCGTCTTCAGGTAGCCGCTCGCGCGCACCATGTACTCCGCCTCGCCCAGCTCGATGACCGATCCGCCCGACTCGCGGTTGGCGGCCTGCACTGCCGCGATCACGCGCGTATGCGGGATGCCGTAGGCGCGCAGGCGCTCGGGATCGAGCTGGATCTGGTACTGGCGCACCATGCCCCCCACCGTAGCCACCTCGGCCACGTCGGGCACGCTCTTCAGCTCGAACTTGAGGAACCAGTCCTGGATCGCGCGCAATTCCCCCAGGTCGTGGCGGCCGCTGCGGTCCACCAGCGCGTACTGGTAGATCCAGCCCACGCCGGTGGCGTCGGGCCCGAGCGCGGGCTTCGCCTGCGCGGGCAGGCGCGACTGCACTTGGCTCAGGTACTCGAGCACCCGCGAGCGCGCCCAGTAGGGATCGGTGCCGTCCTCGAACAGGATGTAGACGAACGAATCGCCGAAGAAAGAGTAGCCGCGCACGGTCTTCGCGCCCGGCACCGACATCATCGTGGTGGTGAGCGGATAGGTGACCTGGTCCTCGACGATGCGCGGCGCCTGCCCGGGGTAGGGCGTACGGATGATCACCTGCACGTCGGAGAGATCGGGAAGCGCATCGAGCGGCGTATGCAGCACGGCCCATGTGCCCCACGCAGCGACGATCGTCGTCGCCATCAGCACGAGAAAGCGGTTGCCGAGCGACCAGCGAATGAGCGCGGCGATCACGGCAGCCTCCGCAGGCTCTCAATGACGTAGTCGCCCTGTTTGCCGGGCTCGCTGCGCAGCTCGAACTCGACCCGGTCGCCGGGTTTCAGGCCGCCGAGCAGCGCCTTGTCGCGCAGCGCGAACTCCATCGTCATGGCCGGCCACTTCAACGACGCGATCGGGTCGTGATCGAGTTCAATGCGGCTCGCGGCTGGATCGATCGACGTGACTTTGCCCGTGCCCTTGTGCATTGCTTCGCCGGCCGGTGTCTGCAGCCGGTCCAGCGCCCCGCGCAGGCCCGCCTCGGAGTCAATCAGGAATTGACCCGAGACCACCACCTGCTCGCCTGCCTTCAGGCCCTCGAGGATCTCGCTGCGGCCCTGCGCCTCCGCGCCGACTCGCACCTGCGCGGGGCGAAAGCGCCCGTTTTCGGCCACGATCACCACGCTGCGCGTGCCCGTCTGGATCACGGCCTCGGTCGGCACGGTGAGCGACTTGCGCGCTGCCGAGGCGAGCTGCACGTCGGCGAACATACCGGGCTTGAGCGCGAGGCCCGGGTTGGCGAGCACGATGCGCGCGCGCAAGGTGCGCGTCTGCGCATTGACGTCGGGATAGACATAGTCGAGCCGCCCGGCGAAGGTCTTGCCGGGCAGCGTGCGCACGATCGCGGTCGCGCTTACGCCCTGGCGCAGGACCGCACCGCGCGCTTCAGGCACTTCAATGGAGACCCATACGGTCGACAAGTCGGTGATGGTGAATGCGGCCGCACCGGCCTGCACCATCGCGCCCTCGCGCACCGCAAGCTCGGAAACGACGCCAGAGATCGGCGCGAGCAGCGGCACGCGCCGTTCGGCGGCGCCGCCGGAATCCAGCCGCGCGATGCTCTCCGCCGGCATGCCTAGCAACTCGAGCCTGCGCCGCGCGGCTTGCGCGAGCGCCGCGTCCCCGGCATTCGCCTGCGCCATGCGGCGCGTGAGCAGGTACTCCTCCTGCGCTGCCAGCAGGTCAGGGGAATAGATCTCGGCGAGGACCTGCCCCGCGCGCACGGGATCGTTCAGGGCGCGCACGTGCAACTTCTCGACCCAGCCGGTGCTGCGCACTTCGGCGCGCGCCATGGCGCGCTCGTCCGCCTGCACGTAGCCGGTGGCGCGCAGCTCGAGGGCGAGCCCGGTGACCTCTGCAGGGGCCATGCGCACGCCCAGGCTCTGCTGCGCCTGCGCGCTCACGCTCACGCCGCTCTCCGCAGGCTTCTCGTCGGCGTAAACCGGCACCAGCTGCATGTCCATGAAGGGCGACTTGCCGGGCTTGTCGAACTTCTGCTGCGGCACCATCGGGTCGTGCCAATACAGGACCTTGCGCTCGGGCGCTGCGGTGGGGGCGGCGGCGGGCGCGACCTGCGCCTCGCGATGCCCACTGTGCTGGCCGGCCCAATACGCGCCAAAGGCGAGCGCCAAGGCGATGACAACGAGGATTGCGCGTCTCACTGGTGGGCTCCTTCGCTTGCGTAGTACGACAGGGCGACTCGCGTCCTCGCGACAGCACCGGCGAGCTGCTGCTCCTGCATGCGCGCCTCAACCAGGCCGCGGCGCGCTTCCAGCACCACGGCGAGGCTCGCGCCGCCCGCGCTATGCTGGGCGCTCACGGCCTCAAGCCTCGCGCGCGCTGCTGGCACAGCGAGCGAGCGAGCGTTTTCGAGCCTGGCGCCGGCGAGCCGCCATTCCTCGTAAGCCGCTTCCAGCCCTGCCTGCAGCTCTCGCAAATGGTCCGCGCGCAGCTCGCGTGCGCGTTCCAGAAGGCCCAGCTTCGATTCGACCTGGCGATCCTGCTTGTTCGCCGAGAAGATCGGCAGCTCGAAGGCGACCTGCAGCATCACCATGTCGGTGCGGTCGCCGCTGCGCGCGTAGTAGCCGACTTCGATCGTGCGATCGGGCTTGGAGGCTTCACGCGCGAGCGCCACTTCCGCTTCCGCCACGCCCTGCACGAGGACCTGCATCTGGTGCTGCGGGTGCGCGTCGAGCGAGCGCCGCAAGGTTTCCAGCGGTGCGGGCGGATCGAGCCGCGGCGGCTCCGCCGGCAGCGGTCTCGATGCCGCCTGCGGCACCCAGCGCGCGAGCGACGCGCGCGCGCGCGCGGCCTGCTGGCCAAGATCGAGCCTGCGGTCCACGACTTGCGCCAACGCCTGGCGCGCGGCAAGCACGTCGGCCGGCGAACCCTTGCCCGATGCAAGTGGAATGCGCGAGAGCTCGAGCGCACGCTCGAACTCCGCCTCGAGTTCGCCGGCGAGGCGCACCGAGCCCGTCGCGGTCCACGCGTCGACCCAGGCGAGACCGGCATCGCGCTGGATGTTCTGCATCTGGCTGTGCGCCTCGGCTTGCAGCTGGCCCGCTTCGGCGTGGGCGCGCTCCGCGCGCAAGCGGCGCTTGTCGCCGCCGGGCAGCGCCTGCTCCCAGGTGACGCCGACCTGCGTCATGTCGTCGCGCGCGCTCGGAAACCCCTGCACGGGAAAGTTGAGCGCCCCCAGCTTCAGGCGTGGATCGGGCAACGCCGAGTCGGCGACCGCGTTGTCCTGCGCGGCGCGCGCCGCGTATTCCAGCGCGCGCAGCGAAGGCTGGTTCTGCAGCGCGAGCTGCTGCGCCTCCTCGAAACTCAGTACCTGCGCGCCCGCGGGCGCGGTCACTGCGGCGATGAGCGCCGCTATCAAGCGATATGCAATACGCATTCGATCCTCCGGTTCGCAAGACCGCCGCCGGCACATGCCGGCAGCACTCGGTCAGGCGCAGAGGATCAAATCTGGAACGACTGGAAGAGGATGCGCGGCGGCACGGCTGGCGTTGCGTGCACCGAGTGACCGCGTGGGTCGGGCGATTCCGCGTCGGCCACCGGCACGGTCAGTACCGCCGCATCCGCCGGCGCGCGCACCAGCGCCACCGGCAACTCGAATGCCTGGAGTCCGGCCGTGCAATGCGCGAGGCAGACGTTGCCCAACCGCGGCTCCGATTGGTCACCCGAAGTGTCGCAGCAGTCGTGCCCTGCCATCGCCTGCGCCATCTCGCCGCGATCCATCGTGCACGCGGCAAGCGCGACGCTCCCCTGCGCGTACACCAGCAGGGCGATGAGCGCCAGGGCAATGCGGCGAATGGTTCGCGCGTTCATGAGGAAACGATCCGCATTCTATCCCTGTGCCCGTCTGCCAAACATGAATTCAATGCCTCTCGAAGATGCTGGTGCCGCGCTCATTTGACGCGATCGTTGCGTATTCATTGTCAACATTCCGGACGGAGGCTTAGCAAACTCAATTCTGCTCGGCCTCCTCGGCCCATGTTTGATCAGGGTCAAACTCGCTGCTTGCTCACTTCGCTGGCTCGATCTTCGTGACGAAGTATTGTCCGCCGATCTTCTGGGCGTCGAACCTGATCTTGTCGCCGGCTTTCACGCGCTCCAGCAGCGAGGCGTCCTTTACCTGAAACACCATGGTCATCGGCGGCATGTCGATGCTGGGCACGGGCCCGTGCATGATGGTGATCTTCTTCGCGTCCTTGTCCACCTTGCGGATCTCGCCCTCCGCGAGCTGCGCCAGCGCGGCAGTCGCGCCGAGCGAAAGGACCAGTGCGATTGCGATGTGTTTCATCATGCCCTCCTGTCAAGCGTGACTCTTTCTTCCCCGTCATCCGGTCTGGCGAGGTCGTCGAGGATCGGGCAGTCTGGGCGGTGGTCGCCGTGGCAGTGGTGGCTGAGGTGCTCCAGCGTCGCCACCATGGACTGCATTTCGGCAATGCGCCGCCTGAGGCCCTCGGTATGGCTGCTCGCGATCCGCTTCACGGCCGCGCTGGGCCGCGACTTGTTCTGCCAGAGCGATAACAATTCGCGGATGTCCTCGATGGAAAATCCGAGCGAGCGCGCGCGCCGGATGAAGCGCAGCGTATGCACGTCGTTCGCGCTGTAGACGCGGTAGTTGGCGTAGGTGCGCGCCACCTTCTTCAACAGGCCGATCGCCTCGTAGTGGCGGATCATCTTCACCGATACGCCGCTCGCCCTGGACGCGCGCCCGATGTCGACGAGGCCGCGCCCGATGGCCTCCGCATGCTCAAGAAATGGCTCGGCTTTCCCCATGTCGGGCCTCCGCTCAGTTTCCAGGCCGCCAGCGCTTCAGCAGCAGCGCGTTGGTGACGACGCTCACGCTGGAGAGCGCCATGGCGGCGCCCGCCACGACGGGGCTGAGCAGCCCGAGCGCGGCGAGCGGGATGCCGACTACGTTGTAGATGAATGCCCAGAACAGGTTCTGGCGGATCTTGGCGTAAGTGCGGCGCGAGATGTCGATCGCCGCCGCCACCAGGCGCGGGTCGCCGCGCATGAGCGTCACGCCCGAGGCATGCATCGCCGCATCCGTCCCGGAGCCCATGGCGAAGCCGATGTCTGCCGCCGCCAGCGCCGGCGCGTCGTTGATCCCGTCGCCCACCATCGCGACGGTCCCGTGCGATGCGCGCAGCGACTCAACCTCACGTGCCTTGTCCTCGGGTAGCACCTCGGCGCGGACGTTCGTAATGCCGACGCGCGCGGCGATCGCTTCGGCCACCACGCGGCTGTCGCCGCTCAGCATTACCGACGTGACATTGCGGCGCGCGAGCTCTGCGACTGCCTGCGCGGCCTCGGGCTTCAACTCGTCGCCGATGCCGAGCAGCGCCAAGGCACTGGGCACCGCGCCGAGCTCGGCGAGCCAGGAAACCGTGAGCCCCTCGCGCTCGAGCGCGGCCTGGCGCTCCGCGAGCGGCGAGAGGTCCACGCCGAGCTCGCGCATCCAGCGGCTCGAGCCCACCGCGAGCCGCCGCTCGCCGACGCGCGCCTCGATCCCGCGGCCCGGTGTCACCTTGACGTCGGCCGCCGCCGGCACGGCGAGGGCTTCCTTCTTCGCTGCCGTCATGACCGCCTTGGCGAGTGGATGCTCGCTGCCGGATTGCACTGCGGCGGCGAGCGCAAGCACGGCGGATCGCTCCCCGCTCGCGGGCTCGAGCGCGACCAGCGACGGCTTGCCGACCGTCAGGGTGCCCGTCTTGTCGAAGGCGACCACGCGCACCTTGTGCGCGACTTCGAGCGCCTCGGCGTCCTTGATCAGCACGCCGTGCTTCGCGGCGACGCCGGTCCCGGCGATCACCGCCGCCGGTGTCGCGAGTCCCAGCGCACAGGGACAGGCGATCACCAGCACCGCCACCGCGTCGAGCACCGCGCGCTCCCAGTCTCCCGTGCCGAGACCCCAGGCCAGTAGCGTCACGCCGGCAATGCCGAGCACCACCGGCACGAACACAGCGCTCACCCGGTCCACGAGGCGCTGGATGGGGGCCTTGCGCGCCTGTGCTGTCTCGACCAGCTCGATGATGCGCGCGAGCACCGATTGCGCGCCGACCGCGGTCGCGCGCACGACGATCAGGCCCTCGCCGTTCACCGAGCCGCCCGTCACCCGGTCACCCGGCCCCTTCGCCAGAGGCAGCGATTCGCCGGTGATCAGCGACTCGTCCACGTGCGTTGCGCCTTCTGCGATCACGCCGTCGGCGGCGACGCGCTCCGCGGGTCGCACCACGACGAGATCGCCCGCCTTGACAGACTGCACCGGCACCTCGATCTCGCGGCCATCGCGCCGCACGCGCGCGCGCTCGGGCCGCAGCGCTTGCAGCGCGCGTATCGCTTCGGTGGTCTGGCGCTTGGCGCGATGCTCGAGCCACTTGCCAACCAGCACCAGCGTGATGACGGCGGCGCTCGCCTCGAAGTAGAGGTGCGGCATGCCGTGCCCGCGGTGCCACATGAGCAGGTAGACCGACAACGCGTAGGCTGCGCTCGTGCCGAGCGCGACCAGCAGGTCCATGTTGCCGGTGCGCGCGAGGAGCGCCTTCCAGCCGGCGCGATAGAAGCGCGCGCCGAGCACGAACTGCACCGGCGTGGCGAGAACGAGCTGCGCCCAGGCCGGCAGCGCCCATGCGGCGCCAAAGAGCCCAAGCAGCATCGGGAGCATGAGCGGCAGCGTCAGTGCCGCCGAGGCAGCGACCGGCCACCAGGAACGGTCGGGGCCTGTCGCCTGCGGCGCGGGCGCAAGGCGTGCCTGGTAGCCGGCCTTGTGCACCGCCTCGACGAGCGACTCGGGCCGCGCGCCGGCGGCCAGCGTCACCGTAGCCGTCTCAGTGGCGAGATTGACCTCGGCGCTGCCCACGCCGGGGACCTTCTTCAGCGCCTTTTCCACGCGCGCGACGCAGGAGGCGCAGGTCATGCCTTCGATCGGCAGGCGAATCTGGATGCTGGTTTCCACGGCGGTTGCTTTCAGGTTGGCTGTCGAACCATGCAGCCTGAAGTCTGCCACCATTGGAGGGTCAAGGGATGCGAAAGGTTCTTGCGTTTGAGGTAGGTCAAGGGCTTGACCCTGCCCCTGTGGGAAGGTGCAGGCTCTGCGTCAGACTGTGATTCGCGGAGCCTCGGACTACGGAGTCGACGATGATTGAGCTCAAGGTACCGGACATGACCTGCGGCCACTGCGCCAGCACCATCACCAAGGCGGTCAAGGAGCTGGACGCCTCCGCCAAGGTCGAGGTGTCGCTTCCCGACCATCGGGTGCGGGTGGACAGCAAGGCTTCGACGGAAGATCTCCTGCACCGCATCGCCGACGCCGGCTACACGCCCGAGGCCGTCTAAGCGGGCGCTCACCTGCGCGCACGCGTTGCGGGACCGGCTCGCGACTGCGCCCGCCTCAGCCGGGCATTCGGCGACCGAAGTCGCGCAGCACTTCGCGCGCGCAGTTGTGGCCCGGTGCGCCTGTGACGCCGCCACCGGGGTGCGCGCCCGAGCCGCAGAGGTACAGCCCCGGCACCGGCGTGCGGTAGTCGGCGTGGCCCAGCACCGGCCGCGCCGACCACAGCTGATCCAGCGAAAGCTGGCCGTGGAAGATGTCGCCGCCCACCAGTCCGAATTCGCGCTCGAGGTCGGTGGGCGAGAGCGCGCTGTGCGCGATCACGCTGGACTTGAAACCTGGCGCGTGCGATTCGACCACCTCGAGAATGCGCGCCACCGCCTCGCCCTTTCGCGCCGCCCAGTCCGCCTCGGGCGCGAAGTGCTGGCAGAACAGGCTGGCCACGTGCGCGCCTTTGGGCGCCAGAGTCTCGTCGAGCGTGCTCGGGATGACCATCTCCACGATGGGGGCGCGCGCCATGCCGTCGGCGCGCGCATCGAGATACGCGCGCTCCATGTAGCCGAGGGAAGGCGCCATGATGATGCCGCTTGCATGATGCAGTCCCGGCTCAGGCAGGCATGCGAACCGGGGCAGTGACGAGAGCGCGACGTTCATGCGGAAGGTGGCGGAAGCGCACCGGTAGCGCGCCATGCGCTCGCGGAAGTCGCGCTCCAGCAATGTCGCGTCCACCATCCGCAGGAACAGCAGCTTCGGGTTGACGTTGCCGACGACCGCGCGAGCGGCGACCTCATCGCCGTTCTCCAGCACGACCGCGCCCGGCTGCACTTTCGCCACGGGCGCGCCGCACTGGATCTCCACGCCCAGCCGGCGCGCTTCCGCCGCGAGCGCCTCGCTGATCGCGCCCATGCCGCCGATCGCGTGCCCCCACTGCCCGCGCTTGCCGTTCACCTCGCCGAAGCAGTGATGCATCAGCACGTAGGCTGTCCCTGGATGGTAGGGGCTGGCATAGTTGCCGACGACAGCGTCAAAGCCGAACACCGCCTTGACCGGCTCGGACTCGAACCAGTGTTCCAGCCAATCCGCGGCGCTGCGGGTGAACAAGCCCAGCAAGTCGCGGCGCGCAGGCATGTCGAGCATCTTGAGCCGGCGGCCCACCCGGAAGGCGGCAAGCGCATCGCGCAGGCCGCCGCCGACGTTGGGCGGCGTCTCCAGGACCGTGGCACGCAGTACGTCGGCTACGTCCTCGAGCTTCGTCCAGTAGGCGGGCAGCCGCTCGGCGTCGCGAGAGGAGAATTTGGCGAATTCGCGCTGCGTGGCTTCGAGACCGCCGCCGACCTTGAGGTAGCCGTCCGCAAGCGGGAGGAAATTGGCCAGCGGCCGCTCGACGATGCGCAAGCCGTGCTCCGCGAGCCGCAGATCGCGGATCACCTTCGCCTGCAGCAGGCTCACGGTGTAGGCGGCGACCGAGTTGCGAAAGCCGGGATGGAACTCCTCGGTGACCGTCGCGCCGCCGACGCGCGGCCGGCGCTCGAGCACCTTGACCTTCAGCCCGCCGCGCGCGAGATAGCAGGCACAGGTGAGTCCGTTGTGCCCCGCGCCGATGATGACCGCGTCGTAGCGGCTCACCGGTTTACTCTACGGTGACGGACTTGGCGAGATTGCGCGGCTTGTCCACGTCGGTACCACGCGCGAGCGCCGTGTGATAGGCGAGCAGCTGCAGCGGCACCACGTGCAGGATCGGCGACAGCAGCCCGTAGTGCTCGGGCAGGCGGATGACGTGCATGCCTTCCTGCGCCGCGATGCGCGTGTCGGCGTCGGCAAGCACGTAGAGCTCGCCGCCACGCGCGCGCACTTCCTGCATGTTCGACTTCAGCTTCTCCAGCAGCGCGTCGTTCGGCGCCACAGTCACCACCGGCATCTCCTGCGTGACGAGGGCGAGCGGCCCGTGCTTGAGTTCGCCGGCCGGGTAGGCCTCGGCATGCACGTAGGAGATCTCCTTGAGCTTGAGCGCGCCCTCCAGCGCGATCGGGTAGTGCAACCCGCGACCGAGAAACAGGGCGTGCTCCTTCTTGGCGAAGCGCTCGGCCCAGGCGATCAACTGCGGCTCCAGCGCGAGCACTGCCGACAGGGCCTTTGGCAGGTGGCGCAGGCGCCGCAAGTGCCGCGCCTCCTCGCGCGCAGGCAACCGCCGGCGCAGCTTGGCGAGCACGAGCGCAAGCAGGAACAGCGCGGTGAGCTGCGTGGTAAAGGCCTTGGTCGAGGCGACGCCGATCTCCACGCCGGCATGCGTGAGGAACCTGAGCCGCGTCTCGCGCACCATCGCGCTCGAGGCGACGTTGCAGATGGCAAGCGTGCGCTTCTGTCCGAGTTCGCGTGCGTGGCGCAGCGCAGCGAGCGTATCGGCGGTCTCGCCCGATTGCGACACCACGACGACGAGCGTGGCCGGGTCCGGCACGCTGTCACGGTAACGGTACTCGCTCGCGATCTCCACCTGCGTCGGCAAGCGTGCCAGGGACTCGAACCAGCATTTCGCCGTGAGCCCCGAGTAGTAGCTGGTGCCGCAAGCGAGCACCAGCACCTGGCGGACGCCACGCAGCGTGCGCTGCGCGTCCTTGCCGAAGAGCGCCGGCGATACCGCCTCGACGCCCTCCAGCGTATCGGCCACCGCGCTCGGCTGCTCGAAGATCTCCTTCTGCATATAGTGCCGGTACGGCCCCAATTCGACCGTGGTGTTGCCCGCCTGCACCGTGCGCACCTCGCGCTTCGCCTCGTGTCCCGCGGCGTCGCGCACGCGGAAGCTCTCCAGGCCGATTTCGGCGACGTCTCCCTCCTCGAGGAAGGCGATGCGCTCGGTCGTGCCAACCAGTGCCAAGGCGTCCGAGGCGAGGAACATCTCGCCCTTGCCCACGCCGATCACCAGCGGGCTTCCCGCGCGCGCTCCGACCACGCAATGTGGCTGGCTCTTCGCTACGACTGCGATCGCATAGGCGCCGGTCACCCGCTTTACTGCGCGGCGCACGGCCTCGAACAGGTCGCCCTGGTAGCAGCTGTGCACCAGGTGGGTGATCACCTCGGTGTCGGTCTGGCTCTCGAACTCATAGCCCTTGCCCTTGAGTTCCGCACGCAGCTCCTCGTAGTTCTCGATGATGCCGTTGTGCACCAGCGCGATCTCGCCGCGCGACATCATCGGATGGGCATTGCGCGTCACCGGCGCGCCGTGGGTCGCCCAGCGCGTGTGCGCGATGCCCGTCTCAGCCTGCAGATCTTGCTTGCGCACCTGGCCGGCGAGGTCTTCCACCCGAGCGACGCTGCGCATGCGCTCGAGTTGCCCCTCGACCATGGCGGCGACGCCACAAGAATCGTAGCCGCGATACTCCAGGCGCCGCAGCCCCTCGATCAGCACCGGCACGATGTCGCGCCGCGCAGCCGCCCCGACGATTCCGCACATGGCCTATCGAAGCAGGGGGCCTGCCGCGTCCCCCCGCACCCCCGCAACGATTGACGAATACTGCGAGCGCATTGCCTAGCCTTTCTTCCTCGGCGCCTTCCAGTTCGGCAGCGACACCTGCTTGGCGCGCGCGACGGTGAGCTGGTCCGGTGGCGTGTTCTTGCTGATGGTCGAGCCCGCGCCAATATAGGAGCCCCTGGCGATGGTGACGGGCGCAACCAGTGTCGCGTCCGAGCCGATGAACGCCTCGTCCTCGATCACCGTGCGATGCTTGGCTGCGCCGTCGTAGTTGCAGGTGATCGTCCCAGCACCGATGTTGACGCGCGCTCCGACCTCGGCGTCGCCGATGTAGGAAAGGTGATTGGCCTTGGAGCCGGTGCCGATGCGGCTGGCCTTCAGCTCGACAAAGTTGCCGATGTGCACCTCATCGCCAAGGCTCACCCCGGGCCTGGTTCTGGCAAAGGGCCCGATCCGGCAGCGCTCGCCGATCGTTGCCGCGTCGAGCTGCGAGAAAGCGAGGATCTCGGTGTCGGCGCCGACCGTCACATTGCGCAGCACGCAATTCGGCCCCACGCGCACGCGATCGCCGAGCTTCACCGTCCCTTCGAAGACGCAGTTCACGTCGATCGCCACGTCGCGCCCGCAGGTGAGCTCGCCGCGCACATCCACGCGCCACAGGTCGGCGAGCGCGACACCCGCCTCCAGCAACTGCCTCGCCTTGGCATTCTGGTATGCGCGCTCGAGCAGCGCCAGCTCGTGGCGCGAATTGACGCCGGCCACTTCCCAGGGGTCTTGCGCCTTCACCGCAGTGATGGCAACGCCGTCTTTCGCCGCAAGCGCAATCACGTCGGTGAGGTAGTACTCCTTCTGCGCGTTCGCAGGCTTCACCTTGGCCAGCCATTTCGCCAAGCGCTCGGCGGGCGCCGCGAGGAATCCCGCATACCATTCGCGGATGCGCAGTTCCTTCGCGCTCGCATCCTTGTGCTCGACGATGCGGCGCACGCGCTTGCGCGCATCGCGCACGACGCGCCCGTAGCCATTCGCGTCCGTCAGGTCGGAGGTGCAGATGGCGAGGGCGCCGCGCGACGCCTCCACCAGGCGCTCGAGCGTCTCTGCGCGCACCAGCGGCACATCGCCGTACAGCACGAGGACGTGCGCGCCGCGCGCCACCTTGGGCAGCGCCTGCGCGAGCGCGTGGCCCGTGCCGAGCTGCTTCGCCTGCTCCACCCACTCCACGTTGGTGCCGTCGAACATGGAGCGCACTTCGGTGCCGCCATGACCGTGCACGACCAGAATCTGCGTGGGTTTGAGCGCGCGCGCGGTGTCGAGCACGTGCGCCAGCAGCGGCCGGCCCGCGAGGCGATGCAGCACCTTCGGCAGCGCCGAGTGCATGCGCTTTCCCTGCCCGGCGGCAAGCACGACCACGGCGAGGCTCATGGCGGCGGATTCTAGCACCCGGGTTCTGGCGAACTCCTTGAAAGATCATCAGAAAACGCCGTAGCATGACGCCCGGACGAAGCGGCGGCGGCGTGAACAACGACTATTTCGAAATGCTCTTCAGGATGGTGGCGGCCCTCGCGGCCGGGGGCATCATCGGACTGGAGCGCAGCTACCGCGGCCGCGCCGCGGGCTTTCGCACCCATTCGCTCGTCTGCGTGGCCTCGAGCCTCCTGATGCTGGTCACGGTCTACGAGTCCCTGTGGTTCACGCAGGCCGCCTCGCGCGCCACCGTCGATCCTACGCGCATGGCGCAGGGCATCATGACCGGCATCGGCTTTCTCGGCGCCGGCGTCATCGTGAAGGAAGGCCTGACGGTGCGCGGCCTGACCACCGCGGCGTCGATCTGGGTGACAGCCGCGATCGGCATCCTGACCGGCATCGGCTTTTATTTCGCCGCCGGCGTCGGCGCCGCGCTGACGCTCGGCACGCTGTCGCTGTTCCGCTGGATCGAGGGCAAGATCCCGACGGAGTTCTACGCGCACTTCTCGGTGCGCTTCGCGCGCGACGCCGCAATGCCCGAGGGGGACCTGCGCGAGCTGGTCGCGCGGCACGGCTTCTCCATCTACAACCTCAATTACCGGCTGGTCGGCGAAGGCACGCAGTTCGAGTATCGCGCCGTGCTGCGCGCGGTCGGCTCCACTGGCGTGCGCGGGCTCTCGGACGCGCTCAGGGGAAACCGCCAGGTGCTCGAGTACCGGATCGCGCCCGCGAGCGACTAGCGACTTCGCCGCCGTCAGCGCGGCAGCTCGGAAAACCCCATCAGGCACTCGTCGACCGCGCGTGCCGCCTGGCGCCCCTCGCGGATCGCCCAGACCACGAGCGATTGGCCGCGGCGCATGTCGCCCGCGGTGAAGACCTTCGCCACATTGGTCGCGTAGCAGCCGGCGCCATCGGTGGCCGCCTTGGCATTGCCGCGCGCATCCCGGGCGACGCCGAAGGCGTCCAGCACCGACGGCGCCGGCGAGACGAAACCCATCGCCAGCAGCACCAGGTCCGCGGGAATCTCGAACTCGGAGCCCGGGACTTCGGCGGGCTTGCCGTCCTTCCACTCGAGCCTCACCGCGCGCAGCGCCTTCACGCGCCCGTGCTCGCCGATGAAGGCCTTGGTGGCGACCGACCAGTCGCGCTCTGCGCCCTCTTCGTGCGATGAGGAGGTGCGCAAGCGGGTGGGCCAATAGGGCCACACCGGGTTGCTCTCCGGGTCGGGCGGCATCGGCAGCAGCTCGAACTGCGTGACGGAAGCCGCGCCATGGCGATTGGACGTGCCTACGCAGTCGGAGCCGGTGTCGCCACCGCCGATCACCACCACGTGCTTGCCGTTCGCCCACAGTTCCTTGACGTTCCTGTCGCCCGCCACGCGCCGGTTCTGCAGCGGCAGGAAGTCCATCGCAAAGTGAACGCCTTCCAGCTCGCGCCCCGGCACCGGCAGGTCGCGCGGCACTTCCGCCCCGCCCGCGAGTACGACGGCGTCGTAATCGGCGAGCAGCCTTTTCGGATCCACCGGGCGCGCCTGCGCGTTGCCGGCGCCGACCGGTGCCGCACCGATGACGTGATTGGTGCGGAACTCCACGCCTTCGGCCTTCATTTGCTCGAGGCGCCGGTCGATGAGCCACTTCTCCATCTTGAAGTCCGGGATGCCGTAACGCAGGAGCCCCCCGGCGCGGTCGTTCTTCTCGAACACTGTCACTGCGTGTCCCGCGCGCCCGAGCTGCTGCGCGCAGGCGAGCCCCGCCGGGCCGGAGCCGATCACGGCGACCTTCTTGCCGGTCTTCGCCGCGGCAGGCCGCGGCGCCACCCACCCAGCCTCCCAGGCACGGTCGATGATCGCGTGCTCGATCGACTTGATGCCGACCGGGTCGTTGTTGATGCGCAGGACGCACGCTTCCTCGCACGGCGCCGGGCACACGCGTCCGGTGAATTCGGGAAAGTTGTTGGTCGAGTGCAGCGTTTCGATGGCGAGTTTCCAGTCGCCGCGGTACACGAGGTCATTCCAGTCCGGGATGATGTTGTTCACGGGACAGCCGGACATGCAGAACGGCGTGCCGCAATCCATGCAGCGCGCGCCCTGGATCTTCGCCTCGTCGTCCGTCAAATGCAGGACGAACTCGTGGTAGTGCTTCTTGCGCGCGACCTTATCCTCGGTCGCTTCCTGGAGCCGCTGGTACTCCAGGAAACCAGTGACCTTGCCCATGCGCTTGGTTGCTCTTCTGTGGTCGGGAAATGGCAAGGGGGCATCGCCCCCATGCGCCTGCTCTACGCCGCCGCTTTCTTCTGCGCCGCGGCCAGTTCGCCCAGCGCGCGCCGGTACTCTTTGGGAAATACCTTGACGAAGCGGCCGCGCCAGCTCGCCCATTGCGCGACGATCTGCTGCGCGCGCTTGCTGCCGGTGTGCTTGGCGTGGTTCTCGATCAGCCTGCGCAGGACTGCCTCATCGGCCTGGCCGTGATGCCAGTACTCGCGGCCGAGCTTGCCTTGCTGCTCGGACTCCGAGAGAACGGGCTCGAGGTCCACCATCGCGGGGTTGCAGCGTTTCGCGAAGTCGCCCTCCGCATCGAGCACGTAGGCGATGCCGCCCGACATGCCGGCTGCGAAATTGCGTCCAGTCTGGCCCAGCACCACCACCGTGCCGCCGGTCATGTACTCGCAGCCATGGTCTCCCACGCCTTCCACCACCGCCAGGGCGCCAGAGTTGCGCACCGCGAAGCGCTCGCCGGCGACGCCGCGGAAGTAGGCTTCGCCCGCGATCGCGCCGTAGAGCACCACGTTGCCGGTGATGATGTTTTCGGTCGGCTCGCCGCGGAACTTTGGCGAGGGCTGCACCGAGATGCGGCCGCCGGAGAGGCCCTTGCCGCAGTAGTCGTTCGTGTCGCCGATCAGACTGAGCGTGACGCCGCGCGCAAGGAACGCGCCGAAGCTCTGGCCCGCCGAGCCCGCGAAGCGCACGTGGATCGTGTCCTCTGGCAGCCCGTCGTGGCCGTAGCGCTTGGCGATCTCGTGCGAGAGCAGCGTGCCCACGGTGCGGTTGATGTTGCGGATCGGCATGTCGACCGAGACTTTCTCGCCGCGCTCGAGCGCCTGGCGCGCCAGCTCGATGATGCGGTGGTCCAACGCCTTTTCGAGGCCGTGATTCTGCGACTCGCTGTGAAAGCGGGCGACTTCAGCGGGCATCTCCGGCATGCGGAAGACGCGCGAGAAATCCAGGCCCTTCGCTTTCCAGTGCTCGATGCCCTGCTTCATGTCGAGGAGGTCGGTGCGGCCGATCAGGTCGTCGAACTTGCGAATGCCGAGACTCGCCATCAGCTCGCGCGCCTCCTCGGCCACGAAGAACATGTAGTTGACGACATACTCCGGCTTGCCCGAGAACTTCTTGCGCAGCACCGGGTCCTGCGTTGCCACGCCCACCGGGCAGGTGTTGAGGTGGCACTTGCGCATCATGATGCAGCCCTGCACCACCAGCGGCGCAGTGGCGAATCCGAACTCGTCTGCCCCGAGCATCGCGCCGACCACTACGTCGCGGCCGGTCTTGATCTGCCCGTCGACCTGCACTGCGATGCGGCCGCGCAGGCGGTTGAGCACCAGCGTCTGCTGCGTTTCCGCGAGACCCAGCTCCCAGGGCGTGCCGGCGTGCTTGATCGAGCTCCAGGGCGAGGCGCCAGTGCCACCGTCGTGGCCGGAAATGGTGACGTGGTCGGACTTGGCCTTCGATACACCCGCGGCCACGGTGCCGACGCCGACCTCGGACACGAGCTTCACCGAGATCGACGCCTCGGGATTCGCGTTTTTCAGGTCGTGGATCAGCTGCGCCAGGTCCTCGATCGAGTAGATGTCGTGGTGCGGCGGCGGGCTGATCAGCTCCACGCCCGGGGTCGAGTAGCGCAGCTCCGCGATGTACTCGGAAACCTTGCGTCCTGGAAGCTGCCCGCCCTCGCCGGGCTTCGCGCCCTGCGCCATCTTGATCTGGATCTGCTCGGCGCTCGCCAGATACTCGGCGGTGACGCCGAAGCGCCCTGAGGCGACCTGCTTGATCTTGGACTTGAGCATGTCGCCGTCGCGCAGCCCGATATCCTTTGCGACGCGCTCCTTGCCGAGGCGCGACTGCAGCGACTCGCCGGCCTTCACGCGCGCATAGCGATTGCGGTCCTCCCCGCCCTCGCCGGTGTTGGACTTGCCGCCGATGCGGTTCATCGCCACGGCGAGCGAGCTGTGCGCCTCGATCGAAATCGAGCCGTGCGACATGGCGCCGGTGGAAAAGCGCTTGACGATCTCGGCGGCCGACTCGACTTCCTCGAGCGGCACCGGCTTCACCTTGTCGAGCCGGAAGTCGAACAGCCCGCGGAAGGTCATGTGGCGCTTGGACTGGTCGTTGATGAGCGCCGCGTACTCCTTGTAGGTAGCGTAGGAATTCTGCCGCGTCGAGTGCTGCAGCTTGGCGATCGCATCCGGCGTCCACATGTGCTCCTCGCCGCGCACGCGCCAAGCGTACTCGCCGCCGGCGTCCAGCGAGGCTTGCAGCACGGGGTCGCGCTCGTCGAACGCAGCGCGGTGGATGCGCATTGCCTCCTCCGCCACGTCGAACACGCCGATGCCGCCGACGTTCGACGCGGTGCCGGTGAAGTATTTGTCCACCAGCGAGCGCGCAAGGCCCACCGCCTCGAAGATCTGCGAGCCGGTGTAGGACATGTACGTGGAGATCCCCATCTTCGAGGCGACCTTCTTCAGCCCCTTGCCGATCGCCTTGACGAAGTTCTT
>Ga0326726_10001547_pt1 | contig 21343 bp, 16 predicted proteins | sample MHFenrmetagenome_2_FD_207603 | JGI IMG/M metagenome (GOLD analysis project Ga0326726, IMG submission 207603) | Lab enriched peat soil microbial communities from Michigan Hollow, Ithaca, NY, United States - MHF15MN | ecosystem: Environmental > Terrestrial > Soil > Wetlands > Peat | place: USA... | reverse complement strand
GCGTCGCAGTGCTGGCCGAACTGGCTGAGGAAGTTGCCCTCGGCGTCGAAAATTTCCACCCGGAAGTTCAGCGAATCGGTGACGTACACGTTGCCCTCTTTGTCGAGGGCGATGTTGGTTGGTAGCGAGAACTCGCCCGGTCCGGTCAGACTGTGCTTCTTGCCCAGGGTGCCGATTTTGCGCAGCGGCTTCAGGCTGTCGGCGTCATAGACAAAAACCACGTCCTGCTTGGTATCCACGACGTAGAGCAGGCGGCGCTCGGTATCGATCGCCAGCCCGAGTGGATCCACCAGGCCTTCATTGATTTGCCCTTCGATCTTGTGGTTGGCGTCGAAAACCAGGACTTTGCCGAGCTTTCCGTCGGAGACGAAGACCCGGTCGTTGTCGTCGATCGCAATGGCATTGACCATGCCAAAGTGCGCTTCGAAGCCGTTGCGGATCATTTCGGTGTCCCTGGTCTCGGTGTTGAAAATAAAAACCGCGCCCACCTTCTCGTCGGCCACATACAGCCGGTTCTTCGAATCGACCGCCATACCGTAAGGCCCGAGCAACTGGTAAGGAAAGTTCTTTTTGGTGACCTTCTCGTCCTGCGACTGCGCGCCTGCCAGACGGTCCATCCAGCCTTGTTTCGGCTTCTTGGTCTCGGCCGAGTAGTCGATCTTCATGCCCGCGAAATAGTTCGTGTAACGAACCCGCGGGAGGTTCGGCGGCTCCGGCCACACCAGCTTGCTGATGTCGACCTGGGGCCTGGGCTCGGCCTTCTTGGTCTCGGCAGGCTTTTTCTTCTTCGCCTGGACCGCGACCGGCGAAACCAGGGCCAGCACCAGTACGGCGATCAGCGCCATCACTGTTCTGCAGCCGCGGATGGAAGGTGGATATACGTTGAACATGGTCACTTCGCCTCCCCAATCTGTGTCATATCCAGGCGGTTCTGGTGGCAGTTGTCACAGAACGCCATGTTGTTCGGCTGGTCTTTCACCAGCAGCTTGGGCTGCGCCCCAGCATGCGGTTGGTGGCATCGCAAACAACTCATCGGATTCTTCACCTTGTTGACGTTGGTCGGATCCATCACGTCCGAAACCGGGTGCCGGGCCACCGGGTGTCCCAGGTTGTAGCGCAGCGGCAGGACGTAGGCCTTGTTCTTCTCGAAGTAATCTTCGGGCAGCTTGACCTTGCCGTCGAAGATGGTCAGCAGGTGCCGGGCTTCCAACCTCTGCGGCACCGAGTCAGCGCCGTGGCACTCCAGACAAAGCGCGTTGCCTTGGGCCCGCAGCAGCTTCGCACGCTCGCTGCCGTGCGGCTCGTGGCAGACCGCGCAGCCCTGCCCGAACGCGGGCTGGTGATGAATCGCCTTCTTCGCCTGATCCGCCAGGTCGGTATGGCAGCCCAGACAAATGTTGACCGGATCAGTCTTGGGCAAACTGGGATTCTTGCTGGCATGCGGGTTGTGGCAATCGGTGCAATCGCCGGCCGCGCCGGGATGCTGCACCTTGGCGGTCTCGATCAGCTTCGCCTTGTCGTCATGGCAGGTCACGCACAGCGCCTTGACATCGGACTGGGCCAGGACAACTTTGCCGTCCTTGGCAGGCGCGTGACACATTTCGCAGCTTCTGTCGGCAAAGGGTGGGTGCTGGAACTTGGCCATCAGCTTGGGCGCCGCCGACTGATGCGGATCGTGACACGTCACGCAATTTGCGGAGCCGAACGGCTGATTGTGATGCGCCTTCTGCAGAGCCGCGTCTTTCGGGTCGTGACAGTCCACACACAGCGCCGGTGCCGCTTTGGTCAGGTGGAACTGGTTCTCGGGAGTTACCTCCGCGCCCGTCTTGTGGGTGGTGTGGCAGGTGTCGCAGCCCATGTCGAGGGCGGCGTGGCGGCTACCTTTGTCCGGAACATTCGTGCCTTGCGTGTGGCAGGTGAGGCAGAGATTGTCTTTCTTATCGCCGGAGGTCGCCTTCAACAGCTGATTCTTGTTGGCCGAAGTGTGCGGATCGTGACAAGTCAGGCAATCGCGAACGGCCGGCTGGTGGATATGTCCCTTGATCTGCGTGGCATCCTTATCGGCGTGGCAGGACAGGCAGAGCTTGTAAGGCGTAGCCGTGATCAGCATGACGCGCGTGGTGTCTTTGTTGACCCGGACTTGGTGACAGCTCAGACATCCAGTAGCGATGGCCGAGTGAACCGCCGCGCCTTTGGTCTTGTCCACATGGCATTCCAGGCACTTCGCGCCGTCCGTGTTCTTGTCCAGCGGAACCGGGTGGATTCCTCCCAATGCAGATGGGAGGCCGAGCGCCGCCAAGGCCAAGAGCAATACGATCTTCGAAAGCAGGGGCAGGATCGAGGGGGGAAGGCTGTTGGGAGATGCGATCTCCTCCAAGTGCCTGCCCGTTTTCTCGACGTGGGAAAGGTGGCTCACCCGATCCTCCAATCCGAGTGGTGCACGAAGGTCGCCGCCCTGCCGGGTGTTGCGAAATTTCTCAACTATCCCGTAAGTGATTCCAGCAGCACGGGTTGTCGGAGTATAACCCAGGCCTGTTGCAAAACGCATCAGGGGAGAGAGCGACCTACATGGGCCTTCTCCCACAGTGGAATCGGTGAAATCACCCACGCCGGGGTTATGGCGGGTTTCCGAAATGGAAAGTGACGGGTGCATTCCCACACCGGTTCTTATTAAAGCGCTGCGGCCGGCGACCGGATATGGGAGGCATCACCCCTTCTTGTGACTTGGGTCACAATTTCTGTGCTGCCCTCCGGGTTGGTGCGATCTTGAGGCCCTCGCCCTGATGGCGGGGGTTTCCGGGCAACGCGCGTCCGGTTCATCACGGCCCTGTGTGACCCGGATCACCGCAATCCCTGATGCGTGAAATGCCGACCCCAGCGGGCTCGGCTGCGTGATTTGGCCCAAGGCGGATTCTCTGGCGGGTACCATCGATCCTGCTAACCACCTGTAGTTTCAGACGTTAGCTTGCCTTTCCCCTCTGGCGCGGAACGTGCACTTTGACCTGCGAAGAAAAGGAACGCCTATGGCCGTGAACTTTCGCTCCCTAGCCCGCAAAACCTGGCAGACCGCTGCCTCGATCAAGACGGGCGTGGTTCTTCTGATCCTGGTGGTGATTTTTTCCGCAGCCGGCACGGTCGTGCTGCAGCGTCCGGTCACCGAACCGGACGAGATGCAGAGAGCCTACTCGCCACAAGCGCTTCGCTTCCTGGACGCGGCCGGCCTGACCGACGTGTTTCATGCCTGGTGGTTTCTTGCCCTCATGGTGCTGGTCAGCCTGAGCATCATTGCCGCGTCCATCGAACGCTTTCCCAATGCGTGGCGCTACTTTTCGCGCCCCTACAAATATCCCGATGAGAGCTTCCGCCGGGCTTTGCATCCTCAGAAGCAGGTTCCAATCACCGATGAGGAAACCGGACTGGTGGCGGCAGAGCGCGCGCTGCACGGGATGGGTTTCAAACCGGAGCGGGTGGTGCGCGAAGACCATTTCTCGATTTTTGCGGAACGGAGCCGGATCTCGGAAATGGCGGTCTACATCGTGCACGCCAGCTTGCTGCTGATTTTCTTCGGCGGGATCGTGGACGGGATCTACGGCTGGCAGGGAACGCTCAATCTGAATGAGGGCGAGACCTCCAACCAAGTCTCGTTGCGCGATGGCGCAACCAGAACGCTCCCCTTCGCGATTCGCTGCGACACCGCAGGACAGGAAAACTACCAGGACGGCTCGCCTAAGAAATGGTGGTCGAAGCTGGCCGTAGTAAAGGACGGCCAGGATGTCCAAAAGAAAGAAATCGTGGTCAATGATCCGCTGGTGTACCGCGGCATTCGTTTTTATCAGTCGAGCTTTGGCGCGAACGGAAAAGTGCAAAAGCTGGTTCTGCAAGTCACGCCCAGCAATGCCTCCGGAGAAAAGCAGGAGGTGGCCTTCGCGTTGGACGAGAGCGCAGTCCTGGATGCCGTCGGCACGACGGTGCGTTTCGCAGAATTCATCCCCGACTACGCGGTGCGCGATGGGCAGGTGTACAAGCGCTCGAACGAGCTGGGGAATCCGGCGGCCCGCCTGGTCGTGAGCACCAAGGCCGGAAAGAACTACGACGTCTGGTTGCCGGCGCTGGATGGGATCGGCGACAACGCCACCGCGCCCTATCAGTTTGAACCGAAGGAGTTGAAGCTGGGCCACTTCACCGGCTTACAAGTCTCGCACGAGCCGGGGCAGTGGGGAGTCTGGGCGGGCGTGGTGCTCCTGGGTATCGGGCTGACGTTTGTGTTCTACGTAGTCCACATGCGCTTCTGGGCGGTGCCCGTGCGCGATGCCAGAACGGGCAAGTACACACTCTGGATCGGAGGCGCAGCCAATCGCAACCGCGATGCCTTCGAGCAGCGCTTCAACGATCTGGCGGCCGCGATCGAAACTGAATTGAAGTCCATTCGTAAGACCGCTTCGCACGAACCGGTCGCAACTGTTGCCGGACGCTGATCCGGCCTGTGGGTGGATGAAATCATGGCACGAGTAAAAGCAGAACAGCAGCAACCTGCAACCACTGGCACCACTCTGATCGTGCTGGTCGGCTTGGGGATTGCGTTTCTGCTGTTCATGGCATTTCTGAACGTGGTCAAAAGCGGCAACCTGCTCAACGAAGAGAACCTGCTCTATGCGGCGCTGATTTTCTACGCGGGCGCCGGGGCGCTGTACCTGGGATTCGGCGTCACGGGGACGGAGTCGTATGTGAAGTTCGCTTCTCTCGCGACCTGGGCGGGTTTAATCGCGAACACCGGAGCGGTGGCGCATCGCTGGTACGAGGCGGGACATCCGCCCTTTGCCAGCGTGTACGAGATGCTGCTGAGTTTTGTGTGGACGCTGGCCGTGCTCACGCTGGTGGCGGAGAAGAAATACAAGGTGAAGGTCATCGGCACGGTCACCATGCCGGTGGCGATCGTGGGCGTGGTGCTGATGCAGTTGCTGCGCAGCGACGTCCATCCGCTCGTGCCGGCCTTGCAGTCCACCTGGCTGCATGTGCACGTAACGCTGGCCATGCTGGCGTACGCCGCCTGCGCCCTGAGTTTTGCCCTCGCCATGATGTTTCTCATCCAGGACAAAATGAAGACCGAAACATTCCTGGCGGTGACGAGCGCCTGCACGACGGTGATTTATGCGGGAATTCTGACCCGTTTTGAGAAGTGGGGCGGCCTGAACCTGGTGGCGTGGGCCGCAGAAGAGAAATCGGAAGTCTTCCTGTCCAAGGGAGTGCGGTTGTTCGTCACCGTTCCGGACCTGGGCTGGTTGATGGTGTTGACGCTGCTGGTGGTAGTGTCGCCCCTGGTGTTCTACGGGTTAGCCCGCTGGAAAAAAGACGAGGGGTTCCTCGCGGTTGCAAACCGTGCCGTCTTCGTCAGCATTCTTCTACAGGTGATGGCGCTGGTCATGTTCCTGATCCGCGCACGCGACGGACGCTACGGATCGCTCGACGCCGAGGGCCTGTTTGCAACCAGCCTGGCCGCGAGCCCGTTTATTCTCTCCGGCTTGGTGGGCGGAATTTTCATCTCACTTCTATACCAGCTGCTGCTGTGGCGGCGCCCGGACCTGGAACGCCTGCTGCCCAGCACGGATGATCTGGATCGGATTACTTACAAGACGATTGGCATTGCCTTCCCCCTGCTCACGCTGATGATTGCCGCGGGCGCTTACTGGGCGAACCAGACCTGGGGATCGTATTGGAACTGGGATCCGAAGGAAACGTGGGCGGCCATCACGTGGCTCGTGTATGCGGGATATCTGCATATGCGCGTGACGCGCGGCTGGCGCGGACGCCGCGCGGCCTATTTTGCGATTCTGGGATTTGCAGTGGTGATGTTCACCTTCTTCGGCGTGACCTATCTTCTGCAGGGACTGCATGCTTATGCCTGAGAATGAGAAAAACGGGGCCGCATCGGAGCTGGAAGAAATTGGGGCGCGCAAAGTGTCCTCGATGCGCGTGAACTGGCAACTGAAAACCATCTGGCCGGTGGCGGTCGTGCTTCTGGCCGGCATGCTGCTGTTCCTGCTTTCGACTGTTTCTTTGCGCGATCCGGACCGCCATCGCGTGCTGGTCATTGCCGGTGCGGGCGCGGTGGCGATTTGCGGCGTGATCATTGTGGCCCTGGCCTCGACCATCCAGCGGCCCATGATCGAGCTGCAGGAACAGATGGAACGAGTCGGCGACGGCGATCTGACGGCCTCGGTAAGTTTTGCGAAACATAATGACGAGATCGGCGACCTGGGGCGAAATTTCAACCGCATGGTGCAGCAACTGCGCGAGAGCCGCGAAGAAATCGAGCACTTGCACCGGACGCAAATGTCGCGTGCCGAACACTTCGCCACCCTGGGTGAGCTGGCGACCGGACTGGCACACGAGATTCGCAATCCGCTGGCCGGAATCGCGGGCGTGATTGAGATCGTGGGACGCGACCTTCCCGCCAGCAGCCCCGCCAAGGCAGTGGTAAAAGAAGTGCGGCAGGAGGTCAGCCAGATCAACCGGATCCTGACCGACCTGCTCGAAACCGCGCGGCCGCGGGCGCCCGAGATTCGATCGAGCGATCTGAATACGACGGTCGAGCATGCAGTCATGCTGGCGCGGCAGCAAGTTCTCTCCAAGCCCATCAAGATCGAATTCACCGCCAGCCACGACCTGCCGGAGGTCGAGCATGACAGCGATCAGATTCATCAGGTGCTGCTCAATCTCCTGTTGAACTCGGTGCAGGCGATCGACGGCCCCGGCCTGGTGCGGGTCGCGGTCTTCGAGCAGGGTGACGCGGCGGTGGTCACGGTGTCGGACACGGGACGCGGCATCCCGGCCGAGCATCTCCCGAACATTTTCCGGCCGTTTTACACCACCAAGGGAAACGGCACTGGCCTGGGATTGTCGCTGGCGCGGCGGATCGTGGAAGAACATCATGGACAGATTGATGTTGCCAGCAGTTCCGGCAAAGGAACGACCTTCTCGGTAGTGCTGCCGGTGCGGCAGCCGGTGGCAGCGGCTTCGTAGTGTCTATTGTCAATTAGCCCACTTTTCACGTACTCTGCCGCGCATGGACAATCGAACTTGGTGTGCTTTCTTCCTCGTTTTCAGTCTTTTTGTTCTCCTCCCTTCACTGCTCTTCTCACAGACCGCGTCGTCTTTCTCGCTCGAACAAGTCATGAGTTCGCCCTTTCCGACCAATCTCGTCGCGGCCGGGCAGACTGGGCGAATCGCCTGGATATTCACAGCCAGGGGCGAGCACAACGTGTGGGTTGCGGACGCGCCCAATTTCGAAGCGCGCCAGGCCACGCACTACACCGGCGACGACGGCATGCCGCTCGCCGCTCTCAAGCTCACTCCCGATGGACGCTCGGCTGTGTATGCACGGGGCAGCGAAGCCAATGGCGCGGGGGAGATTGCCGATCCCACCAGCGGCGTCGAAAAGCGCACACAGCAGGTTTGGGCCGTGGATATCGATAAGGGCGAACCTCGCCTGCTGGGCGACATGGGCTGCGACGAGGAGGGATGCGAGGATATCCAGATCTCTCCCAACGGCGAGTTTGCGGTGTGGACGGCCAAGAAACAGCTCTGGATCGCTCCCCTGTCAGGAAAAGAAAAGGCCAAGGCGCTGACCTTCGCCCGCGGCAACAACCAGCAACCGAAATGGTCGCCGGACGGAAAGAAGATTGCGTTTGTCAGCGATCGCGGCGATCACAGCTTTATCGTCATTTACGAGTTCGAAGCGAAAGAACTGCGTTACCTCTCGCCCAGCGCCGACCGGGACGCCGCTCCGCGCTGGTCGCCGGACGGGAGCCAGATCGCGTTCATCCGGCTGGCCGGCAAACAGATGAAGGAGCCTTTGATTCCACTCACGCCCCTGCCGTGGTCGATCTGGGTGTATGACGTGGCCAAGAACTCAGGCCGGGAAATCTGGAAGAGCGGGACGAGCCTCGATGACTCCCTGCCCGGGATCACTGCCGATGTCTCGTTTCAGTTCGCCGCGAAGAATCGGATTGTCTTTTCGTCCGAACAGGATGGCTGGAATCACCTGTACTCGGTCGCGACCACGGGCGGACCAGCAACCCTTCTGACTCCGGGGAAATTCGAGACCGAAGATGTCACGCTCAGCACCGACAAGACCAGCGTGATTTATTCTTCCAATCAGGATGACGTGGACCGCAGGCATCTTTGGAGAGTCCCGGTTGAAGGCGGAACTCCAGCCCCCGTCACCCGCGGCGCGACGATGGAGTGGTCGCCTCTCGAAGCGGCCGGTAAACTCGTCTGCCTCGGTTCCACCGCCACCACGCCGGCCATGCCGTACGTGATCACCCCGCAAGGACGGGACATGATTGCGAAGCGCGCGCTGCCGGCAGACTTCCCTTCCGCCCAACTGGTCACGCCGAAGCAGGCGATCTTCAAAGCGGAAGACGGTTGGGAGATCCACGGACAATTGTTCGAGCCCAAACAAGCCGGACGCAGACCCGCGCTCATCTTCATCCACGGCGGATCGATCCGACAGATGATGCTCGGCTTCCACTACATGGACTACTACCACAATGCCTATGCCATGAATCAGTATCTGGCCAGCCGAGGATACGTGGTGCTGTCGGTCAACTATCGAACCGGCATCATGTATGGCCGCCACTTCCGCGAGCCGGCCGATGGCGGCCCGCGCGGCGGAGCCGAGTACAAAGACATCGTCGCGGCCGGACGGTACTTGCAGACCTTGCCGAACGTGGATGGCAAGAAGATCGGCTTGTGGGGCGGGTCGTACGGCGGCTATCTCACTGCCATGGGACTGGCTCACAACTCCGACCTGTTCGCCGCAGGAGTCGATTTGCACGGTGTCCACGACTGGTCGGCTTTTGCCGAAAACTTTGCCAAGGACGCACCGGACCGTGAAGCCGCGCTCAAGCTGGCATTTCAGTCGTCGCCCAACGCCGCGATTGCCACGTGGAAGTCACCGGTCCTGCTCATTCACGGCGACGACGACCGCAACGTGGAGTTCTCGCAGACCGTCGATCTGCTGCAACGCTTGCGCGCCCAGAAAGTACATGTAGAGGAATTGATCTATCCGGATGAGATTCACGACTTCCTGATGTGGAAGAGCTGGATCAAGGCGTATGGGGCGACGGAGGAGTTTTTTGGGAGGGAGCTGGTGAAGTAAGCACCTAACGAATGGTAGAAGGCGTTTTGGATTTGCCGCTTCTAAGCTTGCTCATGTGGTTGCCTCGCTGGTTAATCGCTGTTAACAACCATTGTGTTTTTCGCAAGAGTGTTCCCATCGTCCGTTCTAAGAATGGATGGACCGAATTGGATTGCCAGTTCAAGAAGGGAGTGCCGCATGAATTCACTATTCCGGGTGGCTATCGCCGCGTTAGCGCTGGGGGGTGCTATGGCGCCTCAACAACCAATGGCAAACGCGCAGAAGGACTCTCTCCAACCAACCTGCGTTCTAACGGTGCCCTCTGGCTGGGGAGAATACAAGGGAGCTTCCCGCGATTTTGGCCTGGCTTTTCAGGATAGCGCCGGGACGCTTCGTTTTATTCGTGATTTGGCTTGCGAAGCACCAGGCTTTCAGCGCCTGCCACCCGCTTTTCTGGAGGTGCGCAGGAAGTGACTGGGATATGAGTGCCATTGGATCGATTTGTTGTTGATAAATCATCATTGCGCTCACAACTCCGCCTCGGCGGTGTGGGGATTGTAGTTGCCCATGGTCGCCGGTGGGCGTTTACACTGCCGCGCCACTCAGTGCCTTCCTCACCCTCTCCCAGGTCATCTCCAGCGCCTCCGGCAGCACTCGCGTCTCACCAATCACGCTGACGAAGTTTGCGTCTGCTACCCAGCGCGGCAACATGTGCATGTGGATGTGTCCTTCCACGCCGGCGCCGGCTGCTTTTCCCAGATTCATGCCGAGGTTGATGCCGTCGGGATGATAGAGATCGCGCAGGACCACCTCCAGTCGCTGGCTCAAGGCCATCATCTCCCGGGCAGCATCGGCGGGGAGTTTGTGCAGTTCGTCCAGGTGAGCGTAGGGCACGATCATCACGTGGCCATTGGTGTACGGGAAGGTATTCAGGATGACGTAGCAATGGACTCCGCGGTGCACGATGCGGGCCTTTTCGTCAGTCTCTTTGGGAGCATTACAAAAGATGCAGCCCGTGGCGGGAGCGGCGCCGCTCACGTAGGCGTAACGCCACGGGGTCCAGAGATAGTCCATGAGGGGAGGGTAGCAGAAGGTCGTGTGGGAGAGACACCCCTGTGTGGAACACTCCTGTGTGGGACGGACACTCTTGTCCGTCGCAGTTGCTTTTGGTGTTGCTGTTGGTGTTGTTTTTGGTTGTTGCACCTCGTGAGGGCCAGTCGCTCCTGCCTTGATTCTCACCAACTGGCCAAGTCAACAGCAACCCCAACCGCAACATCGGCGGACAAGAGTGTCCGCCCCACACGGGCTGGTAACGGTTACGAAGGGGGCCCCGATGCTCGAGAAATGTCAACGGACGGTAAATTTTCTTGCCGACAAGCAACCAGGACCGTTTCGGGTTTGACACTGTTCGGAAGCGATTGCTATAGTCGGAGAGTCCCCTTTGGACGCGGGTTCGAAGCGACGTTCCGGCAAGCTGGGATTGTCCTAGGGTCGTCCGCCAGGACGGCCTCAACACAACCAAAGACCACGCCAGCAGTCCGCTACACCCCGGTCCCGCATCCGCCGCCCACTGACGTGCGCGGCATACCAGAGAGGCTATGACCTTGTTCGACGACAGCACAGCCCGCAACCTTGAATCCATGACAAACGCTACCGAAACCTTGACCAGCGGCCCGGCCGTAGTGGAGAACCCGGAGCCCGTACAACCCGAAACCGCGCCCCAACCTGAAGCTGCCGAGCCCCAGGCTTCCGCCCCCGAGACTCCCGTCGCTGCCGGCGATGACTTTGCCGCCGCGCTCGAGAACTTCACGACCGAGACCGAAGAGTCGGTGGGCGAAGACCACGTCATCCACGGCACCGTGATCAAGCTGACGCCCACCCACGTCGTAGTGGACATCGGCGCGAAGTCGGAAGGCATGCTGCCGATCGCGGAAGTGATGGATCACGAGGGCAAGCCCAAGTTCCAGGCCGGCGACCCGATCGCCGTGATGCGCGACAAGGGCGAGACCGAAGAGGGCTACATCAACCTCTCGCACCAGAAGGCGCAGCGGCTGCGGGCTTGGGACGATATCGAGAAGGCCCACAACGAGAAAAAGCCGATCAAGGGCGTGGTCGTGGACCGCATCAAGGGCGGCCTGACGGTGGATATCGAGGGCGCGCGCGCTTTCCTGCCCGGCTCCCAGGTGGATCTGCGGCCGGTGCGCAATCTGGATGGCATGAAAGGCCAGACCATCGAAGTGGCCGTCATCAAGCTCAACAAGAAGCGCGGCAACATTGTGGTTTCGCGTAAACAGCTGCTGGAAGAAGCGCAGTCGGAAAAGCGCGGCAAGACGCTGGAGCACCTGGAGGAAGGCGGGGTCCTGACCGGCGTGGTGAAGAACTTGACCGAGTACGGAGCATTCGTCGATCTCGGCGGCATTGACGGACTGCTGCACATCACCGATATGTCCTGGGGACGCCTTACGCATCCTCGCGACCTGGTGAATGTCGGCGACCAGATTCAGGTCAAGGTCCTTAAGTACGACAAGGAGAAGCAGCGCGTTTCGCTGGGCTTCAAGCAGCTGACGCCCGACCCCTGGCTGGATGCCGAGCACCGCTATCCGGTGGGTGCGCACGTGCAAGGACGCGTGATCAGCGTAACCGACTACGGCGCGTTCGTGGAACTCGAGCAGGGCATCGAAGGCCTGGTCCACGTGAGCGAAATGACCTGGTCGAAACGGATGAAGCATCCGTCCAAGCTTGTCAATGTCGGCGACCAGGTGGAATGCGTGGTGCTGAGCGTGAATCCGACCGAGCGCCGGATCTCGCTGGGCATGCGGCAACTGGCGTCGAACCCCTGGGACACTTTGCACGACAAGTATCCCGTGGGCGCATCGGTCGAAGGCAAAGTGCGCAACCTGACGGAGTTTGGCGCGTTCATCGAAATCGAAGATGGCATCGACGGACTGGTGCACGTCAGCAACCTCAGTTGGACCAAGCGCGTGAAGCATCCTTCGGAAGTGCTGAAGAAGGGCGATCGCGTGAAAGCGGTCGTGCTCGCCATCGAACCGGACAAGCGCCGCCTGTCCCTGGGCGTGAAGCAACTGCAACCGGATGTCTGGGACAGTTTCTTCGCACAGCATCGGGTAGGTGACATCATCCACGGCAAGGTGCTGCGGGTCGCGAACTTCGGCGCATTCGTTGAAGTTGCGGAGGGCGTCGAGGGACTGTGCCACAACTCGGAGGCCGTGGACGATAAGGGACAGCCCGTCCATCTTGAACCCGGGCAGGAGTTCGACTTCAAGATCATCAAGATGAATCAGGACGAGAAAAAAGTCGGCCTGAGCATCAAAGCGGTGGGCGAGGAAGCTTCTCGCCAGGAAGTGGAATCCTACAAGCACCCGGCGTCTTCCACCAGTTCGACCATTGGTGAACTGATCTCGTGGAAGCGGGCGGGCGGGGACAACAACTGATTCTCTCACCCGAAAAAGCATAAAGGCCGCCAGCGATGGCGGCCTTTGTTATTGGCCTTTGAATTTGTCATCCCGAGCTAGCGAGGGATCTGCAGTTTCGTTGGCGATCAGCTAGATCGCCTGCCCACGCGCCAGCTGCAACTCCACCTGCTGGCGGTCCTGTTCCGTCACCTGGAACAACTGGCGAGGCCGCAGGCCCATCTGTCGGGCAAGAAAGACTTCGGGAAGTTGCGCGATGCGGGTGTTGTAGGTAGCAACGTCGTCGTTAAAGAACTCGCGGCGATCGGCGATGCGCTCTTCGAGTTCCGAGATGCGCTTCTGCAGGGCGAGGAAATTCTGGTTGGCCTTCAGATCCGGATAGCGTTCGGCCACTGCAAACAGCCCGCGCAGCGCGCCCGTCAGCCGAAGGTCAGCCTGAGCCTTCTGGGAAATGCTGGCAGCGCCGATCGAGGCGGTGCGCGCCTGCGTGACCGCCTCCAAGGTCTGGCGCTCATGCTCCATGTAGCCTTTGACGCAGGAGACCAGGTTGGGGACTTCGTCGTGGCGCTGCTTGAGCAGGACATCAATGTTGGCCCAGGCGCGATCGTTCTCGTTCCGCAGACGAACCAGTTCGTTGTAGAGGATAGTCGCGTAGATCGCCACCCCAGTCGCGGACAAGACAATGGCGGCAGTGGCGAAGAGTGACATGGGTGCGTTTCGGCGAATGTAGCGGAAAGATCGGTGGGCGACAAGTTACGGCCGGAGCAAGCGCATGGCAAAGAGTAGCGCCGGCACCTTGCCGGCTGTCCCCGAGAGCCTGCCCTGAGCTTGTCGAAGGGGCGCCTCGCTCTCGGAAGGGGCGGCGGGGACGGCGGCGCTACTTCGTGTCGATCTTCAGGTTGATCGAAACCTGGGTGCGGTCGTCAAACTGGCTGACCGTCTTGGTGTCGCTCTTGCGGCCGTTGTGCTGCGCGTACACTTCGTAGTCAATATTCGGCTGCAGAGCCGGGAAACGGTAGCTGCCGTCCGGGCCGACGATGTAGGTTTTGACCGCGCGAGTGCGGGTGTTGGTCAGATAGACTACCGCGTTGGGCACAGGATTGTCGGAGTGATCCAACACCTTGCCGGTGAGCAGACGGGTGGTGTCTGCCTTGGGATGGCTGCCAAACTGGGGCGCCGGAGCCGCCAGCACCGCAGCCGAGAACAGAAGCAGAAGCGAGGTCGCAAGGATCGCCTTCTTCATAGTGTCCCCTTCCTGGCACCTTCCAGTCCCACAAGCTGACTACCGCAAATACCCTACCACGTTAGATGCAGTCCGATATCGGAACGCTCGTCACCGTCAATATGGACGGTAACCTCGGTACCACCCTTCAAGTGCTTGCCAGAAGGCGACTTATAGTCTTTCAAATCAGCCCAAACGACGTAGTCGGCCTTGCCCACCGGCAATCGCTGGGCGAACTCGCCGCTATGGTCAGAATAGAGCTCCCAATGGGCCTTTTTCTCGCCGGCACGGCGGATCTTGATTTTGACGCCGTAGACGACCCGCCCGTCGGGATCAAAGACGGTTCCGAAGATGAGAGCGTAGTCCTTGGGCTTGGGGGGGCCACCGGCAGACACGTTGCCGGGGGCAAACAAGGCAGCAAACACAATCAGGAGAATGGCTGAGGAGAGCGACGCAAGCCGCCGAAAACGCAGCCGGGAATCGGAGTCAGTTCTCAGGCATCGTCTCCGTCGTCTGTGTCCTTATCGACCTTCTCGTCGTCCTCGTCTTCCTCGTATTCCTCTTCGTCCACCGGCTTGAGTTCGATGGGGTTGGCGGTGATCACCTCGAAATCGCTGCCGCACTCCGGGCACGAGACGACCTCGCCTTCATCCACCTCATCTTCTTCGATGTCCAGATCGGTCTCGCATTCAGGACAGAACACCATGACGCCTCCGCAGTCGGGATACCCTGATATATTTAGTTTCTTCGCAAGCCAAAGGTCAAGAGGCCCGCAAGGGAATTCTTTTGATGCCAAAATCTATCTCGCGATGCAACCCGCGGGCCGGCCTGATACCGGCCTGTCTGGCGGCTGCCCTGATCATGGTGCAGTTCGCCACTCCGTGCCCAGCGCAAGACGTAGTCCCTAAGAATAGCGTCGATCCGCAGATTGCCGGGGCTCTCCGCCAGGTCTCCGCGAAGCGCATCCAGGAAACGGTCGAGAAGCTGGTCAGTTTTGGAAATCGCTCGACCATCTCCCCGCAGGACGAGGCCTCGATCAAAGCGGGCAACGGGATCGGAGCGGCGCGGGAGTGGATCAAGTCTGAGTTCGAGCGGTACTCCAAAGAGTGTGGCGGGTGCTTGGAAGTGAAGACCGATTCCTTCCTGCAACAACCCGCCGACAGAATTCCTCAGCCCACTCAGATCACCAACGTCTATGCCGTATTGCGCGGGACCGATCCCAGCCAGGCCGACCGGATTGTGCTCGTCACCGGACACTACGATTCGCGAAACAGCGACAATGGCAACGTGACGGACCCCGCGCCCGGTGCGAACGACGACGGCAGCGGCACGGCCGTGAGCCTGGAATGCGCGCGCGTCCTGAGCAAGATGAAGTTTCGCGCCACCATCATTTTTCTCACGGTAGCGGGCGAAGAGCAGGGACTGAACGGCAGCAAGCACTTTGCTGAGATGGCGAAACAGCAGGGATGGAAGCTGGAAGCGGCGTTGAACAATGACATCGTAGGCGGGGACCGCAGTCTGCAGCAGGACGGGAGCGTGGTGCGCGTATTTTCCGAAGGCCTGCCGAACGCCGCCAGCGAGGCGGAGACTCGGAGGATTCGCGCGCTCGGCGGAGAGAGTGATTCGCCCTCACGGGAACTGGCCCGCTATGTCGCCGAGGCCGGGCGGACATATCCCGGCAGTGTTAAGCCGATGCTCGTCTTCCGGCTGGACCGGTTCCTGCGCGGTGGAGACCATCATTCCTTCAATCAGCAGGGATTCGCGGCGGTGCGCTTCACGGAATTTCGCGAAGACTACAATCATCAGCATCAGAACGTGCGGACGGAGAATGGCATCGAATATGGCGATCTCCCGAAGTTCGTGAATTTCGATTACATAGCTGACGTAGCGCGCCTGAATGCGGCCGTGTTGGTTTCCCTGGCGTCGGGCCCGGCGCCTCCTGCAAAGGTGAAGATGCTGGCCAAAGAACTCGAAAACGACACCCGTCTGACGTGGGAGCCTGCGGCGGGTGCGACGGCCTACGAGGTAGTCTGGCGAGCGACCAGCAGCCCGGATTGGGAACACGTCCAAACGGTCATGGGGGCGACAGGTGCAACAGTGAGGGTTTCGAAGGATAATGTGATATTCGCCGTGCGGGCAGTCGATGCCGCCGGACATCGCAGTTTGCCGGTGGTACCGGAACCGGAAAGATGATGAATCGCGGACGCACACTCACGCTCAGTTTGCCACCATTCACCAAGGCGGTGAAGCGGCTGGTCATCATCAATGCGGCAGTCTTTCTGGTGATGGCGTTGCTGGAAACATTTGCTTCAACTCTCTGGGAGGCGGCCGACTATATCTTCGCGCTGCGGCCACTTTTGGTCCTTCACGGTTACGTGTGGCAACTGGTTACCTATTCTTTTCTCCATGGCGGCGTTCTTCATATCCTGTTCAACATGCTGTGGCTCTGGTGGTTCGGCGCCCAACTGGAAATGGATTGGGGCTATCGGAAATTTCTCGAATTCTATTTCTTCTGTGTGACGGGCGCTGCTTTGACGACTATCGTTGTTTCGTACACTGGGTTCGGCGGAATCACGCCCACAACGGCGACCGTTGGGGCGTCCGGCGGAATTCTGGGAATCCTGATGGCGTTCGGGATGCTCTATGGAGATCAGGAAATCTGGTTGTTTCCGATTCCATTTTCCGTCAAAGCACGCTACTTCGTGATCGGTATCGTGTTCCTCACGCTCTACGGTGCGATCACAGCCACCCGCCATCGTGGAGAGTCCGTCGCCTACATTGCTCACTTGGGCGGTCTCCTGTTCGGATTCATTTACGTCAAGTTTCTTCCGCGGCGCGGGTTCAGCTACGCCGCCTCCGAGCGCTATTTCGGACTGCGCAACTCCTACTATCGCTGGCGACGCCGGCGGGCGGCGAGAAAGTTTGAAGTCTACATGCGCGATCATGACCGCAAGGTTACCTTCGACGAGCACGGCAACTACGTGCCCCCCGACGAGAACGACAAAACCAATGGCGGATCGAAGTCGGGCTGGGTGAATTAGCCGTCAGCACTCAGCTGTCAGCCTTCAGCTCTCAGCTCTTAGCTCTTAGCTCTTAGCTCCTAGCTCTCAGAAAAGGCTTGTCATCCTGAGCAGAGCGAAGGACCTGCTTTCTTATGCGCGAATGAGAGTTGGATTAAAACATCGCAGCGAACGTTGCTAGTACCCGGTCCGGCAGCTCCGCCGCCTGTTTCTTCCCGCTGAATCCCAGGTCGTGGCCCGCGCCTTCAACCTTCAACAGTTGTGTTCTCGCGGGAACCGACTGCAGAGCCTTCTCAATTTCCTCGATGCTTCCAAAGGCATCCCGCGTCCCCTGCACGAATAAGGCGGGCACCTTCAGGCTGGCGAAATGTTGCACCCGGAGTTGTGCAGGTTTCCCTGGCGGGTGCAACGGGTAGGAAGTGAGAAGCAGTCCGTTGACCAGATCGGGTTCGGCGGCGGCCAGCATGGTCGATTGGCGTCCGCCGTAAGAATGGCCGCCGAGGAAGATTCGTCCGGTGGCAATTTTGCGCATCGCGGCAACGGCATTGTGGAGCCCGGCCCGGTCGCGCTCGGCGTTACCGGGAAACGGCGGGCCGGTGCGGCGCTCTTGCCGGAACGGAAGGTCGCAGCGCAGAACAGTGTAATTGTGCTTGGCGAAAGCATTGGCCAGCGCGATCAGCAGCGGAGCGTTGCAATTCGAACCCGCGCCATGGGTAAGGATCAGGACATCGCCGTTGGAAGCCGCGGGCGAGTGCAGAAAGCCGCGGACAGCGGGAGCAGCCGACGCGTCATGGAATACTTCCGCCACAGTTTGCTTCGAAGGCATGCGTTGTCTCCGGGCGCAAGGAAAGCAGGTCCTTCGCTTCGCTCAGGATGACAATTCCAAGAAAGTGTCTACTTTGTCTTGCTCTGTCGTTTCGCTGGCCTCTCGCTCTCGCCCACCGTGTGCAGCCGCATGAAGTTCGTGGCGCCCGACGTCAGCCGCGTTCCCGCAACCAGCCCAAGCACGTCTCCTTTGCGAATGGCCTCTTTTGGCAGCAGCTCTTTTTCGGCGGTTCGCACCATCGCCTCGGCGGAGTTCCACTCGCGCTTGTGAATGGGATGCACGCCCCAGAGCGCGTTCATGCGGTTGCAGACTTCGAGATTACGGCTGAAGGCATAGATGAGCGCTTTGGGCCGGTGCTTGGAAAGCATCCGGGCAGTGTTGCCGCTTTCCGTGAAAACGGCAATCGCGCCCATGGGCAGTTCTTCGGCGGCGTGCGCGATCGACTCGCAGATCGTTTCTGCGATGGAATAGGTTTGATTTTCGCGCCGGCGGCGCGGGGGCTGCGCCAGTTGCGCCATGCTGGCCTCGGCCTCGAGGACAATGCGGGACATCATGGCCACGGTCTCGCGCGGATAGCGGCCGCTGGCAGTTTCGGCGGAAAGCATGACGACATCGGTGCCGTCAAAAATCGCGTTCGCCACGTCACTCGCTTCGGCGCGCGTGGGCCGCGGATTCTGAGTCATGGACTCGAGCATCTGGGTGGCGGTGATCACCGGTCTCCGCCAGACGCTGGCGCGCTGGATGACGCGCTTCTGAATAATCGGCACTTGCTCGGGCGGCACCTCGACGCCCAGGTCGCCGCGCGCGATCATCACTCCGTTTGCCGCTTCCAGAATTTCCTCGAGGCGATCGATCGCCTGCGGCTTCTCCAGCTTGGCGACAATGGGCACGGACTTGCCATGCTCGCGCATCAGTTCCTCGGCCATGCGAATGTCGTCGGCGGAGCGGACAAAAGACAGCGCAACAGCATCCACTCCGTGTTGCAGGCCGAATTTGAGATCCTGTTTATCTTTCTCGGTGAGCGCGGGGATGGCAACCGCCGCGCCCGGCAGATTGATGCCCTGCTGTTCGGCCAGCAGGCCTCCATTGAGGACTTCGCATTCCACGTCGTTGCCGTGGATCGCAACTACCTTCAGCTCGATGCGGCCGTCGGAGAGAAGCACGCGGGAACCGGGCTCGACCTCACGCGCCAGGCCGGGGAAATCAGTGGAGATCAGCATAGCGGTTCCGGCCACTTCGCGGGGCGTGATCGTCAGCCGCGCGCCGGCTTCGAGCATGACGGGATGGCCGCCCTTCATGCGTCCGGTGCGGATCTTGGGTCCCTGAAGATCCTGCAGAATACAAATCGTCCGCTTCAGACGGCGGGCAGCGCGGCGCAGACGCTGGATTCGCCGGGCGTGCTCGGGATGCGTGCCGTGGGAAAAGTTGAGGCGGGCGACGTCCATGCCGAGCTGCATGAGGTCACGAATGCAGGCTTCGGAATCGCAGGCTGGACCGATGGTGCAAATGATTTTGGCACGGCGAACACGGGCTGCCGCGCTGTCCGAAGATAAATTCCCAGCGGGCAGGTCGCCAGCGACGAGATCGGCTTTGCGGGGCGCCAAGGGGTGTTCCTTTCAATCCCGGGAGTCAGGAGTCAGGAGTCAGTGCGGTCAGCTTTTGCTGACTACTGACTACTGGCTCCTGACTCCTTGTTTTCATGCGGAGTCAAGCTTTTCGTCAACCCGCGAGGAAACAGCATAGCGTTGAATTCGGCGCCGATCAGCACCACCAGCGAGTTCAGGTACATCCAGACCAGGAGCGCGATGCTCACCCCGAGCGAGCCATAGATGATGCTGTAGTCGGCATAGCGCTGCAAATACCATCCAAAGAGCGCGGTGGCGCCCAGCCACATCAGAGTGGCGAGAACCGCGCCCGGGATCACACTGTGCCAGGGTTGCGTGCGCGGAACGGCGTTGTGATAGATGAGCGCGATGACCGCAATGCTGGTCAGAATGGCAATGGTCCAGCGAATGGCAACCCACAGCAGCAGGACCAGAGGGCCGAGTTCGTGGTCGATGTGAAACAGGACGCGGGTTTCGATGCGGGTGCCGAAGGCTACCAGGATCGTCGAGAAAGTTAACGGCAAGCCGGCCATGAGAACGAGCGAGATGGCAATCAGGCGCTCCTTGAGCAGTCCCCAGGTTTTGGGAAGCTGGTAAGCGCGGCGAAAGCCTTCCATCCACGAAATCACGACACCGGAGGCGGTCCAGATCGTCAGCAAGGAAGTGCCGATGAGCAGGCCCACCGGACGGTGCGCTGCTCCTTTCAAGTAGGCGAGGGCGGCGGTGGCGCCGGCCGGCAGGATGCGGCCTAGCGCGTACGAAATTTCACGAAGATAAACTTCGCCACGACGTATCGTCGCCAGCACCGAGCCCAGTACGAGCAATGCCGGGAAAAACGTCAGGATGGAAGAGTAGGCCGACGCTTTGGCGGTGGCAAAGGCATCGTGTTCGAACGCCCGCCAGACCGAGAGCCGGAACAAGCGCCAAAAGCGGCCGAGCGCCGGAGCCAGGATCAGTCCACCGGGAAACGGTTCCGGCTTGGCTTTACGGTCCTCGGGCTCGAGCAGATGTCGTGGTTCAACCGCGAACGCCATTGTTTTTCAGACGAACAAGGGGCGACTCGCGTCGCCCCTCGGGTGGTTTCGGTTTTCGTTACTCCGCGGCGAGTTCTTCCGTCTCGCCTTCGTGGCGCATGAGTTCGAGGGCACGCTCGGCCTCCTCGTAAGCTTGCGAGACTTCCTCCTGCACCTTCTGCGCCGCCTCCTCCATTTCCGGAGACAGGCGCACGTTGCGATAGTACTCCATGCCGGTGCCGGCGGGAATCAAGCGTCCCACGATCACGTTTTCCTTCAGGCCGCGCAGGTGGTCCACCGCTCCCTGAATGGAGGCTTCGGTGAGCACGCGCGTGGTTTCCTGGAACGACGCGGCCGAAATGAACGAGTCGGTCGACAGCGACGCCTTGGTGATGCCGAGCAGCAGCGGCCGTCCGGTAGCCGGCTTGCCGCCATCGCGGATGACCCGTTCGTTTTCCTCGCGGAAGCGGAACTTGTCCACCTGCTGTTCGAGCAGGAACTGGGTGTCACCCACGTCTTCGACTTTCACCCAGCGCATCATCTGGCGGACGATCACCTCGATGTGCTTGTCCGAGATGTTCACGCCCTGGAGCCGGTAGACTTCCTGGATTTCGTTCACCAGGTAAGACTGCAGCTCCTTTTCGCCGAGCACCGCCAGGATGTCGTGCGGGTTGAGCGGGCCGTCCATGAGCGGTTCGCCCGCCTTGACGCGCTCGCCTTCCTGCACGTTGATGTGCACTCCGCGCGGTACGGAGTATTCCTTCTCCGTGCCGTTGTCGGCTGCGACGTAGAGTTTACGCTGGCCCTTGGAGACCTCGCCGAAGCGGACCACGCCATCGATTTCGCTGATGACGGCCGTTTCGCGCGGCTTGCGGGCTTCGAACAGCTCGACCACGCGCGGCAGACCACCGGTGATGTCCTTCGTCTTGGTGGTTTCGCGCGGGATCTTGGCCAGCACATCGCCCGGGAACACCGTGTCGCCATCCTGCACCATCAAGTGAGCGCGTGACGGCATGAGGTAGCGCTTGCTGGCCTTGCCCTTGATGACCAGGGCCGGCTGGCGCTTCTCATCGGGTGAGTCGGCGACT
>Ga0326726_10001546_pt1 | contig 21349 bp, 17 predicted proteins | sample MHFenrmetagenome_2_FD_207603 | JGI IMG/M metagenome (GOLD analysis project Ga0326726, IMG submission 207603) | Lab enriched peat soil microbial communities from Michigan Hollow, Ithaca, NY, United States - MHF15MN | ecosystem: Environmental > Terrestrial > Soil > Wetlands > Peat | place: USA... | reverse complement strand
TCATAATGTCTGGCCTTGTATTGCTTGATTGTAAGTGTTGCAGTGACATATCCGATTAGAGTGAAAGAAAACAATAAGATACCAATAAAAGATAACTGCATCTTCTGTCTGAAATTAAATCCTACAGGAGTTTTTAATACAGGTTTTCTGAAAAGGAAAAGAATGAGGTTGGAAAAGATGAATATAAAAGCAAAAAGATAAGCAAATGTGATGACTATATCCTGCACGGAAACAACCGGCCGGCTGATCACTACTGTAACATTTCCGTTTCTGAATAAGATATGATTGTAAGAGTCGGATTTAAAAAATTTATAATCCTCGACATATTCAGTGTACTCTTCATCGGTCTTGTTGTAAGGGAAATCACCTGTCCTCAGCACTATCTGGCCATTAATGTACTTTGCAAATGAATAGTCCCTGAGCCCGGCATAACTTTGGTATTTCTTATCCAGGAGAAGCTCAGAATATCCCGGTTGAAATACTTTTATGTCACTGTAAAGGTCAATAAAGAGACCGTTGATTCTTTTATTAGCAAATTCATAGTATAATTCTCCCAGATAACTTGACCTTCCCTGTTTGCTATCGATAAAATAGAAATCTGTCCCGGTAAGCTTATGACCGTTTGACAATACTTTCTGATTGAAAAAACTGAAACAATCCGCAAAGATCAGATTTTGTTCTCCGATCATCAGGGAATCATTTTTTCTGCATGGGACTATACTCAGATTAAAATTGTCCCAATATCCGTTAAAATATTTTTCATGCAGGTACCCTGAGATATCATCAAAATCATCTTTCTCAAAAACCGATACGTCCATCATTTTTCTGAGTGTGGAATCGGCTGAGATTTTAGGCCATATATCGAGCAGCAGAAATTCAGCTGTCGGATCATTTTCCGTGGAATATGCAACAAGCTGAATCTTTACTTTTTCTTCAGTTTTTTTCTCTGAAAGATATGTAATAAGGAAAAGAGAGTATAGGCCAAGGACAAGTGAAAATATTACAGTTTTATTAAATATGCCAGTATGCCTTTTACTAAAAACCCATAAAATCATTGTAACTGTAAAATAAAAAAGGACGGCAGAAAGCATATTCAGAGGATCTTTCATAAAGATGACTGGATAAACTATCATTGCCGTTATAGTTGAAATAAGGAGAGATTTAAGATCTGGTGGCTTTATTGTCCTGAAAACTTTCAGAATATACAGAAAAGGAATACTGAAAAGCAGCAAAAGTGTAATAAAGCCTGTAAGGCTGAAAATATCAAGATCCAGCACCTTGAATGTTTCAAAATTAATGTTCGAATTGAAGATCAGGTTGCTGAAAACACAATGATACAATGCTACCAGTAAAGCCCCGGGAATAAGAAGTAGTGAAAGAGAGAACCAGCTAATATTGCCTGTGCCTTCCAACAGCTTGCTTAACTTAATATTTTTAAAGAAACCATAAGCCATAACCGACAAAAGGATGCTTAGCAACAATAAATGTCCAACGGATGGGATGAATGCATTCATCGTATACCTGTAGGGTGAGAACAGGTCGGTCTGATACAATACCGCTGGTTTCCTTGCAATTAAAACGAGAAGGTAAATTGCAGACAGAATAATAAAAGTGGCAGTCATGGCTAAAACTTCCCGGTTGCGGCCAACCAGATAATCAGCCAGACATTGAGTTAAATAAAGCATTGCTAAAAAAGCAAGACCCCATAATAAGAGCGGGATATAAATGAAGTATGACTTGCCTTTTACTTTGGGGTACAATAAAGAGAACAGGAATGTGCCGTCGCTCGAAAATATCTGATATTTTGAGGCATTTCTGTCCCTGCTGAATCCTGTGTTGTCGGGGATCCCGTAATGTTTTACAAAACCATTACTGATAATGTCGTTTTCAAAGCCATAATCATTTCTAATCCTTAAAAGGGCCACAATCACCTCATTGCGTACCTGTACTGATTTTGTAAGGAACCAGCCGTTCTGCAGAAATATAAGTGGTTTCTTATATATTGAATCTACCAGCACCCGTGGCACATCAAACTCAGTATCGGACCAGAATCTAAGCTTGTTCCCAATATATTCAAGAAGAGTAATACTGTTCTGACTAGCAACCACAAAAATATTGTTCTCAGATTCTGAGCCATGAGGATCCCCTCTTTCAAGAATTGGCTTCATCCCGTTAAAGCAATTTTCCATTATCTTCTCTTTTGCCTTCAGGACCCTCTCAAATCTTTTCGTTTTGAACCTGTATTCAAAATCACCCATATAGACCAGCTCAGCCACAATTGCGATAATTATGAGAGCTCCTGAGAGTATAAACGGGGATATCTTTAATTTTCCATCTTTCATAATGAAGTAAATCTGTCTATTCGTGATGATAAGGTTCTCCCTTTATTACAGTGAAAGCCCTGTAAAGTTGTTCAAGAAACAACAATCGTACCATCTGATGTGAAAATGTCAATCGTGATAATGACATACGTAAATCTGCCTTATTTTTAACATCTTCTGAAAATCCCCAGGCTCCGCCGATAACAAATACAATTCTTTTCTTTGGCAACATGAAACATTTCTCAAGCCATGATGCAAATGCCGTTGTTGAAAACTCTTTTCCCTTATTATCAAGAATTACAACATAATCATCGTTCCTGAAAAATCTGAGTATTTGTTCGCCTTCCCTGATTTTTTGTTCCCGGTCAGGCAGATTATGGGTCCTCTTTATATCAGGAATTGTAAAAATCTCAAATGTTGAATATTTTCTTAACCGTTCTTCAAAGATTGCGATCCCTTCCGTCAGATATTTTTCCGAGGTCTTCCCAATCTGTAATAAGGCGATTTTCATAATTATTGGCCCGACTTTTGTATATTATAAAAGGTCCGGCACCATATACAAAAATAATAATTAATAACTTGCTCCGGCAATTATAATTATGGCGAATACCGGGAACAGATTTTCTTTAATATAAATTAGTTTAAATTTGTACAGTATTTAACCTGATAGTAAAATATAAATAAACTGAATTAAATGAGGTTCATAATTTCAACAGCGGTTGTACTATTTACAGTTATTTCTCTGGCCGCGATAAATCAGGATCAGACAAAGATTCCTGCAGGCATCTCCTTAGCCATTAAATCGGGGAATGCCGCTGAACTGTCAAAATATATGAATTCGACGGTGGAACTCCTTCTGCTTGAAAAGGAGGATTTCTATAAAAAGGTTGTCGCCGAGACAATCCTGAAGGATTTTTTTAATGAATACCATACCAAAGATTTTATTATCCGTCATCAGGGTGCAAGAAATGACGCTCAGTATGCCATAGGCAACCTTGAAACTGAAAAGGGAAATTTCAGGGTATATTTTCTTCTTAAAAAGGTCGGCGAAGATTTACTTATTCATCAGATACGTATTGAACCCGATAATGCACAATAAAATCCTGAGGGATTTCATTTCAGGATGTCTCACTGAAGATATTGGCGATGGCGATCATTCATCGCTTGCATGTATTCCGGATGATGCAAGCGGAAGAGCCAGACTCCTGGTAAAGGAAAAAGGAGTTCTTTCGGGTTGCAGTGTTACCGGAGAGGTTTTCAGAATTGTCGATAAAGAAATGAAATTTGAGCCCTTCATCAGCGACGGCAGTAAAATTTCACCTGGGGACATTGTGTTTCATATTTCCGGCAAAGCACTTTCTATTCTTAAATCAGAAAGGCTGGTCCTTAATATTATGCAACGGATGAGCGGGATCGCAACAAGTACAAGCCAGTATGTTGAAAAGATAAGCGGGCTGAAAGCAAAAGTCATGGATACCCGCAAAACAACTCCCGGCATGAGGTTCCTTGAAAAAGAGGCAGTGAGAACCGGTGGCGGAATGAATCACAGGATGGGCCTTTATGATATGATAATGCTGAAAGATAACCATATAGATTATGCCGGTGGTATTGAGAAAGCTATCCGGAAAACAAGAGATTATCTTGTCCGCACACATAAAAACCTTAAAGTTGAAATTGAAGCCAGAAGCCTCGACGATGTAAGAAAGATAATTGAGACCGGAGGCGTTGATCGTATTATGCTTGACAATTTCAATTTAAGCGACACCCGGGAGGCTGTCAAACTGATCGGAGCCCGTTATGAAACTGAATCTTCGGGTGGAATAACACTTGAGACAATAAGAGCCTATGCTGAATGCGGGGTTGATTATATTTCGGCAGGAGCACTTACTCATCATATCAAAAGCCTTGATATGAGTCTGAAAGCTTTTTAATTTATGCATAGCATCTGGGTAGACAGGAAATTTAAGTTAAATGAGAAAATAAAGAATCTCATCCTGCCCGGATTTGACGGCATTTCGCTAAGAGAAGTTTTTGCATTTGTGATCAGGGGTTTCAGAAAAGGGGTACTTGTCACCCGCGCATCGTCCATAGCATTTAACCTTCTGATGGCCATCCTTCCGGCAACTATTTTCCTGTTTACGCTTATCCCTTTCATCCCCATACCCAATTTTCAGCAGGAACTGATAAAGTTATTCGAAAGCATTTTACCAGCCAATGCTTATAATCTTATGGGAAACACAATTATAGATATAGTTACAAATAAGAGCGGGGGTCTTTTGCTGGTCATGTTCTTTGCCACTATAATATTCTCCACAAATGGGATACATGCAGTTCTCAATGCATTTGTGGTAACTGCACATTCGTTCAAGCCACGATCATGGGTTAATCAGCGCAAGGTATCTGTCTTGCTGCTTCTCATCGGGCTTCTCATGATAGCAGCTGCCGGAGTACTTATAATATTTGGCAAATCGGCAGTTAACAGGCTGGTTGAGCTTGAAATCCTGGAAAAAAGCCTCGTAATTTCAATACTTATCCTCCTGAAATGGATAGTGGTGGTCCTTCTCCTTTTTGTTGCAATATCGTTTCTCTATTATCTTGCACCTGCCAGACGCCATGATTTCAGGTTCGTAACTCCGGGATCGACCCTGGCTACCATCTTGTTCATTATTACTTCCCTGGGATTTTCAGCCTACGTGAACAGCTTCGGACAATATAATAAACTTTACGGATGGATTGGCACTTTGATGGTTATACTCGTGTGGCTCTACCTTAACTCGATAGCACTGCTGATTGGTTTTGAACTTAACTTAAGTATAAAAGAAGCACGATCAATTGAAGCCGAAAGTGCCATCCACGGCCAAATGAAAAAAAATTAATTATTTTTGGCAGATATTTCACGGAAATGAAGAAGTGGATATTTTTTTATGTTCTCGTAATTCTGGTCGGTTGCAAGGAAAATGTTCAGGAAACATATTTTACCCATGTAAAAGCTTCAGCCTGTTTTAAGGATATTGAAGAGGCCTGTAACAGGGACGGAGGAAGTCTATGGGGTAAAAATCTTTACGGACCACTGATGTTTATAGACAGGGTCAGCAGAAAGATCATCGCCAATCAACCTGATAAAGATGGCCTACTTAAACTTAAGGATGGCATTTATACCGGCTTCTATCCAAGGGAAAAAATTATTTCTACAACCACAGTCAGCTTTGGAGGAACCCTTTTCGGTATGTCCGCTCTGCCAACTGAAGAGGACAACTACAGGATAAAAACCAGGGGCATCCATGCACTTTTTCACTCTTTTCAGCAGATGGCAGGCATTAATCCGGAAAACTTCAATATCATCATTATGGATGAAAAAGAGGCACGACTATGGATGAAGCTGGAGTGGAAGGCTTTGAAAAAAGCTATTGACTCGGAAGGTGAGGAACAGACTCTGGCTATAAGGGATGCACTTATATTCAGAGGATCAAACCGTGAATCATATCCAAAATATGCTGATCTGGGGAACCGGTTCGAAACTTATGAAGGGCTGGCGACATTTACATATACTTTACTTGCTTCAAACTCTCCTGAAGAATACAAAACAAGACTTTTCGAATACCTCGACCGGATTTATTCCTTTCAGTCATATTCCAGATCATATGGTTCAATTCATGGAGCACTTTATGCCACACTGCTTCATGCCAAAGGTTTTGATTTTAAGACAATTACTTCTGATACTGTCGATCTGGGCAATCTGGTCAGAAAACTCTATAGCATTGACCTGCCGGTTAAATGTCGCGATATTGCTGGCAGCATAGCATTGCATTACGAACTTGAAGACATTTACAAAGAGGAGGAACAGAGACTCCAGGATATCAGGGAGAGGCTGAATAATCAGGTAAGTGTGTTTACTGAAAAACCGATTGTATTGCTTGAACTTGAAAGTCCTTATTTTGATTTTGAGCCTGAAGATGTCCATTACCTTGATACTCTAGGAACCCTCTATCATACATTACGGGTATCGGATAACTGGGGAAAACTAACGGTTGATAAAGGAGATTGCCTTGTTTCCAACAACTATAAGTACTTGCGTATCACTGCAAAAGGATTAAAAACAGATAAAAATCACATTAAAGGTGAAGGCTGGCAGATAATAATGAACGACGGATGGGAGATCAGTGAATCCGGACAGAACTATTTCATGAGGAAACTGATGCCTTAATCTTAGTCATGCGGTCATGAGGTCGTGCGGTCATGCAAGTCCTATAAGTGCCTCTTCCAAAGAACGGATTTTTGATTCCGTATCAGCCTTTTTCTTCCTTTCCAGATCAAGTACCGCCGGTGGTGCATTCTGAACAAATCTTTCATTGTTAAGTTTTTTCATCACAGAATCGAGAAATCCCCTGCAGTAATTCAGTTCAGTAATTATTTTTGCCCTTTCATTTTCAACATCTATCCTGCCTCCCAGAGGGATATGGAATTCTGTTGTTTTTACCATGAAGGAAGCCGTATTATCAGGCTTTTCAGAAACAAATCTTACTTCTGAAAGGTTGCAAATTTTAATAATGACAGGAAGAAAGCCGGAATCAAAGCTGTTCTTATCGGTTCTTATTGACAACCCGACTTTATCCCGGTTTAATATCTGCTTTTCTTTTCTGACCGCCCGGATGGCTGTCACTATTTCTTTTACGTTCTCAAACCTTGTCACAAGCTCTTTATCATATTTCCTGACCTTTGGCATCGTTGAAACCGTAAGGCTTTCCCCATTCTTTCTCTCGCCTATAATCTGCCAGATCTCCTCAGTTATAAATGGCATGAAAGGATGAATTATCCTGAGAAGGTTGTCAAAAACAGATATTGTTGCATTGTATGTTAGCCTGTCAACTGGTTTTTTGTATTCGGGCTTAATAATTTCAAGGTACCATCCTGAGAACTCATCCCAGAAAAGCTTATAACTATTCATAAGGGCCTCTGATATCCTGAACCTTTTAAAATTGGTATCGATCTCTCCAAGAGATTTCTTTAGTACTTCGTTCATCCACCTTACTGCAGAAGCCGATGATTCAGGTTGTGGGATTCTGTCATCAACCTTCCAGCTTTTGACAAGCCTGAAAGCATTCCATATTTTGTTGGCAAAATTCCTTCCCTGCTCAGGAAGAGAGTCGTCGTACAAAAGGTCGTTGCCTGCCGGGGAACATAGCATCATGCCTACCCTCACTCCATCGGCACCATATTTCTCAATTAGATCAAGAGGTTCGGGAGAGTTACCGAGCGATTTTGACATTTTCCTTCTCTGCTGATCGCGTACCAGACCTGTGAGATATACATCACTAAATGGCTTTTTGCCCCGGTATTCATACCCGGCGATTATCATCCGTGCAACCCAGAAAAAGAGAATTTCCGGAGCAGTAATGAGGACATTAGTCGGATAATAGTAATTCATATCGGGATTATCCGGATTGTTTATTCCATCGAATGAAGTTATCGGCCAGAGCCAGGATGAAAACCAGGTATCAAGGACGTCTTCCTCCTGTCTAAGATCGTTCTCCTTCAATGATTTGTTCCCGCTTTTATCCCTGGCAAGAACGATTGCCTTATTTATATCCTCAGCTACAACAAAGTCATTGTCACCATAATACCAGGCGGGTATCCTGTGTCCCCACCAGAGCTGCCGGCTTATGCACCAGTCATGGACATTTTCCATCCAGTGCCGGTACAGGTTTTTAAATTTCGCCGGGTGCAGATGAACTTCTCCGTTCATCACAGCATCGAGGGCGGGTTTGGAGATATCTTTCATTTTCAGGAACCACTGCACTGAAAGCCTTGGTTCAATAACTGCGTTTGTTCGTTCGGAACGTCCTATCTTATTATTATATGGAACAGCTTTCACGAGATTCCCTGTCCTTCGCAATTCTTTTTCTGCAAGATCCCTGGCAACAAACCTGTCGATGCCTGTAAACATTCCTGCGTTTGCATTTAGAGTTCCGTTATCATTGAATATATCTATTGAAGGAAGCTTGTGCCTCAGTCCGATCTCATAATCGTTAATATCATGGGCAGGCGTTATCTTCAGACACCCTGTACCAAACTCTGTATCTACATAATCGTCAAAGATAAAGGGCACTTCCCTGTTTGCCATCGGGACAATAACCTTCTTCCCTTTCAGGCGCTGGTACCTTTCATCTTCAGGGTTGGCACAAACTGCCGTATCTCCAAGTATGGTTTCCGGACGGGTGGTGGCAACCATTATATAATCATCTTCACCTACGATCTTATAGCGGACATAATAAAGCTTTGATTTTTCGTCAGTATAATTTACCTCTTCATCAGATACCGCTGTCATTGCCTGCGGATCCCAGTTGACCATCCTCACCCCCCTGTAGATCAGATCCTTATTATATAAATCAACGAATACCTTTATTACAGAATCATATCTCTTCTCATCCATTGTGAAAAGCGTCCTGTCCCAGTCGCATGAGGCTCCAAGCTTTTTAAGCTGTTCAAGGATAATACCCCCGTGCTTATGGGTCCATTCCCAGGCATATTCAAGGAATCTTTCCCTAGTAAGGTTTCGTTTCTCAATTCCTTCAGCTTTCAGCTTGGCTACTACTTTAGCTTCGGTAGCAATTGAGGCGTGATCAGTTCCCGGCACCCAGCAGGCATTTTTACCAAGCATCCTGGCTCTTCTTATCAAAACATCCTGAATTGTGTTGTTCAGCATGTGTCCCATGTGGAGCACACCTGTAACATTCGGAGGTGGAATTACTATCGTGTATGGTTCTCTGTCATCCGGTTTGCTCTTGAAAAACCCATGTCTCATCCAGTAGTCGTACCATCTGGATTCTGCTTTTCCCGGTTCATATTTTGAAGGAATATCCATAATCTGGCTATATAAAGAGAGTTCTTTTATTGAAGTGCAAAATTATAAAAATTCGTTGTATTAGACCATATTACAAATGCATTGGATTTTTCTTAATTTTGTCCTGCTCTATTCAGATTTGCATTTTATCCATATTGTATGCCATCAATTTCAGATAAAGGGAGGGCTATGCCTCCTTCACCAATAAGAAAACTTGCCCCTTATGCTGAGGGAGCCAAGAGAAAAGGAAGGAAAGTATATCACCTCAACATAGGCCAGCCTGACATTCCGACCCCCGATGTTGCACTGAACGCCATCCGCAATATTGATCTTAAGGTAATTGAGTACAGTCATTCAGCAGGCAATGAATCGTACAGACGAAAACTTGCCGGTTTTTACTATAATATCGGAATTAATATTGACTATACTGATATATTAATAACGACTGGCGGCTCGGAGGCTGTTACATTTGCACTGATGACATGTATTAATCAGGGAGATGAGGTAATAACTTCTGAACCATTTTATGCCAATTATAATGGTTTTGCTGTGACCGCCGGAATCAAAATTGTTCCGGTGACATCGCATATCGAAAACGATTTTGCTCTGCCGCCGATAGAAGAAATAGAGAAGAAGATCACTCCAAAAACAAAAGGTATAATAGTTTGCAATCCGAATAATCCCACAGGATATCTTTATTCAAAGGAAGAGCTGTTTCACCTTAGGGATATTGTGAAAAGGCACGACCTGTATCTTTTCTCGGATGAAGCTTATCGCGAATTCTGCTATGATGGTGCTGAGCACTTCTCTGCAATGAGACTTGAAGGGATAGAGAAGAATGTGATCCTTGTAGATTCTGTTTCAAAACGCTATAGCGAATGCGGCTTACGTATCGGCTCTCTTATAAGCAGGAATAAGGATGTTATTTCTACGGCACTGAAGTTCGCCCAGGCCCGTCTTTCTCCACCCGGACTTGGCCAGATTGCAGCGGAGGCATCACTGGATACCAGGCTTGAATATTTCAGGGAAGTCAACAGGGAATATACTGCCAGAAGGAACTTTATGGTTGATGCGCTTAACAAAATGCCGGGCGTTTATTGCCCGAAACCCAGAGGGGCTTTTTATACGGTGGCGAAACTCCCTGTGGATGATTCTGATAAATTTGCACAATGGCTTCTGGAGGAGTTTGAATATAAGAATCAAACGGTTATGGTAGCTCCCGCATCGGGTTTCTATTCAACCCCCGGGCTTGGCAGGAATGAAGTAAGAATTGCCTACGTCCTTAAAATTGATGATTTGAAAAATGCTATGGAAACCCTGGCAGAGGCGCTCAGGGCATACCCGGGAAGAGTATGAAAGGGGTTTATAAATGGGACTGAATGTGATTAATTGCATCGCAATAGATGACGATCTTTCTGCTCTAAAGATCATTAAAGAGTATTGTTTAAAAATTCAATTTGTCAATTTAGCCGGTACTTTTACAAATCCTTTTGAAGCTGTCCATACAATTAACAACAACCAGGTTGATCTTATATTTCTTGATATAGTAATGCCACAGATTACGGGACCAGAATTTCTTAAAACCCTGTATAATCCTCCAATGGTAATTTTTACTACGGCATTCAGGGAGTACGCTTCTGAAGGATTCGAGTGTGATGCTGTTGATTACCTGGTCAAACCGGTTGCGTTCGAAAGGTTCTCCAAAGCTGTTAACAAAGCATTTCAGCTGATAAAAATGAAAAGTCCGGTTGAGATCTCCGGGACGGAGAATCCTGGAATATCGCACGGATTCCTTATGGTTAAGGTTGAATACACCACCATCCGTTTGAATCTGAATGATATACTTTATATCGAGGGATTGAAGGATTATGTCAAGATCTATGCCGAAGGAAGGCTGATACTTACTAAAACCACCATGAAAAACATAATTGAAAAGCTTCCTTCAGGCTTCTTCTTCAGAGTTCATAAATCATATATAATATCGGTCGATAAAATTGATATGATTGAAAACAGCAGGATTGTAATAGGCAATCAGAGGATCCCTATCGGAGAATCATACAGAACCTCCTTCTTTGAAATGATCAACAAGAATCTGATTTAGGAGATTAATGTAACGCTTGGTTATTTATTTCGTAATTAAGGTAATTTTGGATTTCGGATTGGGATGAAGTTAGTTGTATCTCCGTTTCATGAACCACAGATCCCTCAGGCACAGATCAATATTAAGTGTGATAAACCTCTCCCTGAAAAGGTCCTTTTTTGCTGTTCCGTTCTGCCCCAGTTCCAGTGAAAAATTGAGGACACTCACAACGCCTTTCAGAGGGATCCCGGCGCCAAATGTAACCGCCCCATAATTTATCGGGATATTATCAATTATCATATACGATTCGCGGTATTCAGCACCAAACCTGTATAATACCATCCTGGTGGTTCCCTTATTCAAACCTTGTGACGGAAATTCCACCCCAAATGAGTACCTGCTGGAATTTCTTGTCCTTAGATAGGTATTCGTAAACTCTACATTTTCCCAGTTACTCCATTCATAGTCAGCACCAGCACGGAAAAATCCTTTGCTCATTGCAAATCCTGCACCTATATTCTGAGGTATGCTGTATTTATACCTGCGGCTTTTTAAAACCTCTAATTCATAATCTGTTTCAATAGTTGTCACATTCTTTGTATTCAGCTTTTTTGAATTGCCATAGGTAAGCCCGATATTATACTTCCATTTTTTTAAGTCAAGCTGATAATTCAAACCGTAACCAAGTTTGAAATTTGAAATATATGTCGCATCTTTAAGGGTATAGTTAAAGGCTGCTGAAGATTCCTTATGGGTTATATTTCCGAAAAGATAAGCTGCATTAAATCCAAGTGAAAGATTCTTTATGAGGTTTACTGAACCACCCAGATAGACCTGGTTCACTCCTCCCTCGCCCGAAAAAGTTTTCGCATACTGCAGGTTTGTGCCTTCAACTGATGCGGAGGTATTGATAGTGTATCCAACGGAGCTGTAGGGTGAAAATCCGAAACTCGTTGCCAGCCATGGTGTTATTCTGAATCCCATCGCCAGATATTTCAGATTTGCATTTAAAAGCGATTGTTTATCATTGTTTGTTGAATAGATGGTGTACTTGTTGAAAACACCAAGTTCAAATATCGACATAAGGCTGTCAATGCCACCGTAGGAAGCAGGGTTCAATGAGTTGAGGTATCGGCCTGATAAAAATGCAAGGCTGGTTCCACCCATTGCGTTGGAAGGTCCCATGTTGTTGCTTTCCAGATAACCTAACCCGAAAATGGAATAAGGTGATGTAGTGGTCTGCGAAGAGACAGTGTCGGGTCGCAAAACTAAAATAAACAAAATCAGGATATATGTTTTTGTGAACTTGCGCATTTTCAGATCAATAAGATAAATAATAAAGCCTCAGTTTCACCGGCGGATTCTTGCCCTCAACAATAAGCCTTTCAAACGATGATTCTAATTTATCCTGATTCACACATAATATCAGACCATGCTCATAATCGACATAGGCATCAGATAACTCATTGAGGATAAAGGAAGTGATATCGAATGTATACTTTGTATCCTCTGCTAAGTTTTTGTCATATTCAAAGGATGCAATAAGTGGGTTATTTTCACTATTCCTGAGAACAGTTCTGGTGTTGTCTTTATCAGTTCCGAAAATATATAAACTGTCAGGAAAACTAAAAATATCATTACTGTAATTTACAGGTTCGACTATGAGATCTGCCTTTAAGATCTTCCACCTATTTGCCGCCAGTAAGTTCTGAAGCGATGGAAACCTGAGCTTTGGAAGAAGTCCGATCATTCCCTGCATAAATGCATGGTTACCTGTCTCAGTTGACCGGAGCTGGTTTTTTTCGTTCTTGATATTGTATAAAGCAGTGTTGGTAAAATCATATTTTACATTATTGAACTGATGGTTTGCATTACCCATTCTGACAGTGATCTCTTTTTTTTGCGGTTCCTGTGAGTTAATATGATAGTACATTTTCAGAACAAGGCGGTCAGCACTCGCATGAAAGCCAATCAGAGCTTTATTATTGGCAGTACCGGAAGTTAAGACGAATCCTTTTAGATAATCTGTGAACCATTCTTCAGAGCTGACTTTCACATCCTTGTCCTTTATCAGTTTAAATAATTCTTCTCCAAGAGCATCTACATGTATACTCACCGCTGTATCAGAAGAATGAGGCTGCGGATAAAAACTTGCCGTTCCTGCCGCCTGCGTTTCATAGTTAAATGATGAAGTATTAAACAAGTATGTGTTGTCGTAGGGTACAATATTTTCAGTTAACCTGTGAATGGCTACTGTCATCAGCGATGTCGTATCGCCAAAGTTATTATTAGTGTATTCCAGGATAAATGATGCAGAATCGTATAATGCCTTCTCTTCTAAATCTGAGAAAGACTCATAGGCAAGATCGAAATAGGCTTCACTTTTTATTGATCCGAAAATATTATCTTTATACTGTCCGACGTATGCAATTTTTGTTGATTGTGTTGTGATGGAATCATACAGAATTGTAGACATATCAACCCTGAAAGTATCAACAATCTGTAATCTGGTCTGGGATTCAATGAAATCTTTGCCAATTGTAAATTCATTGGTTTTTGTACAGGAACCAAAAAGTACAATTCCAAATACAAAGAATGATAAGATTTTCCTGCCTTTCTTGCCCACACCAATTCCCTTCATCAATCTTTCGGTTTATGCAAATGAATATTAAAACAGTATGTAAAAAAAGCAAATATATACAAAAACCCGAAAAGCGTAGACATACAGGCATTTTAAAAAGATATATCTGAAATGTAAATAAATTGCAGAAGTGTTAATTTGCTCCTGGCAGATTTAATTTATATTTATCGATAATAAAGAGCATCTCGTCTACATTTTAATGGCATATATCGACACTGCTTTTTATTGAAGTAACCTTCAGATAGTTTTGTGTTGATTATTAATAAAAAAAAGGGAAAGATGACATACAAAGAGGTTAAGGTTTGGATCAAAGTGCTGGTTTTAATTCTGGCAGTTCCGTTCTTTAATTCCTGCGGCGATAAAACAGTGGATCTGGTTGGCAACTGGGTGGAGTTATCTGATTTTGATGGTATACCAAGGTCCGATGCCGTTGGTTTTTCAGTTGGAACCAAAGGCTATCTCGGTACAGGTTATGACGGGGACGAATGGCTTAATGATTTTTGGGAATATGATCCTGTAAAGAATTCCTGGACCCAGAAAGCTGATTTTCCGGGAGTAGCCAGATGCTGGGCTGTTGGTTTCGGAACAGATTCAAAAGGATATATTGGTACTGGCTGGGACGGAAAAAACAGGCTCAAGGACTTTTATGAATATAATCCTTCATCAAACCAGTGGACAAAGAAATCTGACTTTGGCGGATCAGCAAGACGGTTGGCTGTTGCTATGTCGATTAATAACAAGGGTTATGTTGGAACCGGAGATAGTGTATTACTCTTCAAGGATTTCTGGGAATATGATCCGGCTTCTGATAAATGGACAAAGAAAGCAAGTATCGGAGGGAGCAAACGCAAAGATGCTGCCTGTTTTGTTATCAGCGGAAAGGGCTATGTAGCAGGCGGTTATGATAACGGTTACCTGACTGATATATGGCAATATGATCCTGGCGTTGACACATGGACTAAAAAAAGAGCAATTGCTGATGAATCTGACGAAACATATGATGACGATTATGCTACCATAAAAGGTACAGGCAAAGTGGGACTAACAATAAATGGGAAAGGATATCTTGCAACCGGTGGCCAGACTTCCGGAGTTGACGTCTGGGAGTACGATCCTGCTACCGATCTCTGGATTGAAAAAACAAATTTTGAAGGCAATATAAGGCAAGATGCTGTAGGTTTTACAATCGGGACCAGAGGATACATCACAACAGGAAAAAGTTCAACCAGTTATTTTGATGATATCTGGGCATTTGATCCTGATGCCGTGTTAAATGAGAATGATTGAAAAAAAGAAAGCATTAATATTTGCCCTCTTTCTGGTTATTTTAGCTGTTGCAATAACACTTACCGGAAGAGGGCATTTTTATGAGGTCTCTCTCTTTAAAAGCGGAACCGGCTGGGGATATGACATTTCAAAAAATAATAAGATATACATCCATCAGCCATATATGCCAGCAGTCGAGGGACAGGTTCCATTCAGTTACAAAAGATCAGCAAGAAAAACAGGACGGCTCGTAATCAGAAAGATAAAGAACCACAAGTCACCGGCAATCACCCGGGAGGATATAAAGTCAATAATAGGTAATTAGAAAACTGTCGTGCAAGTCATGCAAGTCATGCAAGTTGTGTAAGTCGCATAAGACCTGCAAAACCTGCAAAACAACTACTTATATAGCAAGTATTTTTCCCTGATTTTCCCGAACTTCTCAAGTCCACTCTTCCACGTGGCCCTGATTTCTTCAGCACTCAGACCTTTTTGTATCTGCTCTCTCAGACCGGGACCGGAAGCAAGCACATCAAAATAGGAAGTGAAGAAATTATCTTTTTCAGGATAGTTCCTGTAGGCGTCGATCACCCATTCAAGATTAAGCTGAGGGGAAGGAATAAGTTTATCCTTTATCGCATTCCGCAAATCGACCCCATAACACTTCTCCCCAAGAAGAGGAGGATTCTTAGCTCCGGCAACACTTTCAGGTGTAAAGCTGAAGCCCCTGTCGGGCAATTTTGGCGATCCGTAAACCTGGAAAGGGAACGAAGTTCCTCTCCCAAGCGAAATATTTGTGCCTTCAAAAAAGCAGATGGAAGGGTAAAGGTAAATGGATGTCTGGTTTGGAAGGTTTGGAGACGGCCTTACCGGCAGTTCATAAAGGGTTTTATGAGTGTAATGTTTACACTTAATAACAGTAAGCTTACAGCTCACGCCATTCTTCAGCCAACCTTCTCTATTAAGCATGCTGGCGTATTCGCCGACAGTCATTCCATGCACAACCGGGACAGGGTCCATACCTACAAATGACCTGTATGCCGTATCCGCAATATTGCCGTCGAAATAGAAACCGTTTGGATCAGGCTTGTCAAGGACGATGCATTCCACATTATTCTCAGCGCAGGATTCAAGAACGTAATGAAGTGTTGAGATATAAGTATAAAACCTGACACCAACATCCTGAATATCAAATATTACAACATCAATTCCTTTAAGATCATCGGGTGTTGGTTTTAAATGTCCGCCATAAAGACTTGTAACACGCACCCCGGTTTGAGCATCTTTCCCGTCACCGATCGTTTCGCCTGCATCGGTCAGATCCCTGAAACCATGTTCCGGGGCAAATATCAAATTGACTTTAATACCAATGCTCAGCAGAGTGTCAACAATATGAGTATTGCCTATGACTGAGGTCTGATTTGCAACCATTGCAACAGATTTATTTTCGATTAAATGCTTATACAGATTAATCTGATTAGCTCCCGGAATTGGATTTCCTTTAGCCCCGTAACATGCTGTGCAAAAAACAACAAAAGCTGAAAAACCAATAGTGAAAAATATCCTTTTCATATCATGTGATATTATTAAATGTAAATCTAAGGTATTTTTTGCCCCCAACCTTCTGAAGGAGGTTAAAACCAAAGTCCCTTTTATGGGGTTTAGGGGCAACTTGCTCAAAGGAAACACATCATTTCACAGAGAAATTACTAATTTTAACAGGATTATTAATAAATGAACCTTCCATATTTCATTGCCCACAGGCTTATAAAAGGCCGCCGCGAAGAAACTTCATTCTCACGACCCGTAAATGTTATAGCCATAACCGGCATTGCCCTGGGCCTAGCGGTTATGATACTCGCTGTTTCAATTCTTACAGGATTCAAACAGCAGATCAGAGATAAGATTGTTGGATTCGGATCAAATATCCAGATCCTTAACTTCGATTCAAACCTGTCGCTTGAGACAGTACCGATAAGTGATACACAGTCGTTTATCCCGAAAATCAGACAGATGGAAGGGATAAAGCACATTCAGGTATTTGCAACTAAAGCCGGGATCATCAAAACAGCCGGTGCAATTCAGGGAGTAGTACTGAAGGGAGTCGGAAGCGATTTTGACTGGAAATTCTTTGAAAGCAATATTGTTGATGGTACTGTTTTTACAGTTACAGATACCGGCCGTACCAATGAAGTGATAATATCAAAAAAGATATCTGATATGCTCAGGCTGAAAACAGGCGATTCATTCGCAATGTACTTTGTGCAGGATCCGCCGAGGAGTCGTAAGTTCATAATAAGTGGAATCTATGAGACTAGCCTTGAGGAGTTCGACAAGATGTATGTTTTTTGCGATATAGGCCATATAAAACGTCTGAACGGATGGACCGACGACCAGGTAAGCGGTTTTGAAATTTTCATTGATGATTTCGACAAGCTCGATGAGATGACATTGGCCGTAAGGGATCAGGTCGGATACAAGCTTTTTGAAAATGAAACAAAATTCAAGGTTACCAACATCAGGGCCAGATATCCGCAGATATTCGACTGGCTCAATTTCCAGGACATGAATGTATTTATTATTATTACACTGATGCTTCTTGTTGCCGGTTTCAACATGATATCAGGGCTGCTGATCCTCATACTTGAAAAGACCAATTTGATCGGGATCTTTAAAGCCCTCGGATCGGAAAATGCAACTATCAGGAAGATCTTCCTTTACCAGGCTGCATACCTGATTGCCAAAGGATTGTTCTGGGGAAATATTATCGGTATCGGTCTTGCGCTTATTCAGCTTAAAACAGGATTGATATCTCTCGATCCGACTTCCTATTACATTAAAACAGTCCCCGTTAATCTCCAATTGTCGCATATACTGCTCCTGAATGCAGGAACAATGGTCGCCATCATCCTGATGCTCCTGGTTCCATCACAGCTTATCAGCAGGATCACTCCTGTAAAGGCCATAAAATACGATTAAAAGGAGAGACAAAACAGAGTCTCTTTTCCCGGCACTGATCTTACCTTCAGTGTCCCGCCATGAACCCTCATTATTTGTTTTGAAATACTCAGGCCGATACCTGAACCATTCGGGCGCGTTGTAAAAAACGGGACAAAGATTTCATCAAGATTTTCAACGGGAATTCCCGGGCCATTATCAATTACACAAATTTCAGAATGATTGTCAGAGCCGATGCCTGCTCTGATTTTTATCTCTGCCAAAGGATTTACCTCATTTGCCTCCAGGGCGTTTTTAAGAAGATTTATTAGAACCTGGGAAATCAGGTTTTCGTCAGCAAATATTTCAAGGTCAGGATCTTTTAGCATCACAGATAATTCGATCCTGTTCTTCTGTTCAAGCGATTTAAAAAGTATCTGTATACGTTTCAGAAAGTCAGAGACCCTGAATAGCTTTCTGTCAGGATCCGGTACACGTGTAAGCTTGCGGTACGATTCAACAAACGACATCAATCCCTTGCCCTGTTCCCTGATAACTTTTAATCCCTGTAGTGTTTTGGAAATTGTTTTTTCATTCACTTCTTCGGGCAAAACAGGATTTCCGTCTTTGCTCAAAACCTTCGAAAGACTTTCGGACAGGGATGTTATAGGCGTTATTGAATTCATTATTTCATGCATCAGGACTCTTATAAGTTTCAACCACGAATCAATCTCCTTTTCATCAAGTTCACTTTTGATATCCTGAAATGAAAGGATTGTAAGCTCCTCTTCATCAGTTCTAAGGGAGGTAGCTTTAAGTGAAAGCTGGGTATCGCCTTTTTCTGCTGAAAATGAGACCAGTCTGTTTTCGAATGGTCTGATATTTGAAATTGCCTGATATAATTTCTGGTCGATCCTTGCAATCTGCTGCAGATGTGTTAAGATAGTTGCTGACAGAAGCTTTTTTACAGCCGTGTTTGCATGCAATATAAATCCTTTGCTGTTATATGTGATTATCCCGGTGGCAAGGTGTTCAATCAGAGTCCTGAAATACTGCTCCTGCTGGCGGTTCTCAATCTTTAACTGCCTGATCTGCTCGTTAACCCTTGTCATGCTCTCGTAGAGCTGATGCATTCCTTTGTTTCTGGAATCGGTCGGAAAAGAGAGGTTTGAATCATCATTCCTTATTGCCTCAAAAAAGAAACGTATTGTCCTGTTTACAGAATTAAGGTAATGGATCAAATTGAATACAAGTAAAACGACAAGCGACATGCAGATTGTCGCTATAAGATAAGCTTTGCCATGTGCAAGGAAGAATCCGGCAAGAACAGAGATGCCTGTAATGAGAACAACCCGGATAACTATGTTCAGGTAAAGGTTTCTGCTTATCATTTAGTTGCTTTTTTAAGCTTGTTATAAAGAGTCTGTCTGGTTATTCCAAGCTGGTCAGCGGCAGCGCTGTAGTTGCCGCCGTTCCTTTCAAGGGCTTCCTTTATCAGCTTGTACTCAGCCTCTTCCAGCGTGGGAGTAGTTCCATTTATCACTGTTCTGTCAGAGCTTCTCAGGTAAAAATCTTCCGGTTTTAAAATACTTGATTCGCTTAGGATAACAGCCTTTTCAATTGTATGCTGAAGTTCCCTGATATTGCCCGGCCATCTGTATTTTAACAGCTTTTCATGTGCCTGCTGGTTAATTTTCAGTCCTGCTTTGTTATATTTTGATGCAAATTTGCTCAGAAAAAAATCAGTAAGCAGGATGATGTCATTCCCCCGGTCTCTCAGAGGGGGAACTTCTAACTGGATAGTATTGATGCGGTACAGAAGATCTTCTCTGAAGAGTCCTTCCTGAACCATATGTTCAAGATTTCTGTTAGTTGCACAAATAAGACGTATATTGATCGGAACTGCCTGATTTGATCCTATCCTTGTGATGTGGCGATTTTCAATAGCAGCAAGGATTTTTCCCTGAAGATGATAAGATAAATTGCCAATTTCATCAAGAAAGAGGGTTCCTTTTTCAGCAGTTTCAAATTTACCCGGTCTGCTTTCACGCGCGTCTGTAAAAGCACCTTTGACATGACCGAAGAGCTCACTTTCAAAGAGGGTCTCACTTATGGCACCCATGTCAACACTTACCATAACCTCCTCAGACCGGTCAGATAATCTGTGAATTTCCTGAGCTATCAGCTCCTTTCCTGTCCCGTTCTCTCCTGTTATCAGAACATTTGCTTCGGTTCCGGCAACTTTCCTTACCATTTTCATGACGTGCATTAATCCGGGAGAAGTACCAATTATATATTTTTGATCACGGGTCAATGCTTTTTTAAGCTCAGTCTCTCTTTCTCGCAGATGACTGACTTCCTTCTTAGAAAAATTAAGCTGAACCGCCAGCTTAAGGGTTGCAAGTAATTTATCATTATCCCAGGGTTTAAGGACAAAATCGCATGCACCGGCTTTGAGGGCTTTTACTGCCGTGCCTATATCTCCATAAGCAGTGATCATTACCACCGATATCTCAGGATTGTTTTCCCTGATCCTTTCGAGCCAGTAAATACCTTCATTCCCGGTATTGATCCCGGCATTGAAATTCATATCAAGAATTACCAGATTGTAATCCTTTTTCCGTAATTCCGACGGGATCTGACTTGGGTTTGAAATGAAAGTCATCTCTTTGAATTCTGGCGAAAGCAGGATTTCAAGAGCACTCAGGATGCTTTTGTTGTCGTCTACAACCAGAATATTGCCTTTGGATGGTTGCATATTAACATATTAAGGGCTAAAGCCCTGATAGTTACTACTCCATTAACCCCAGCCTGAAGGCTGGGGTTTTATGATTCTGCGTCACACCACTCTTCAGGTAACGGTATGATGATTCTCCATAAACCACAGTCTTAAAAAATCTAGACTTTGATGATCCTCCATAAACCCCAGCCTTAAAAAATCTAGACTTTGATGATCTTCCATAAACCCCAGCCTTCAGGCTGGGGTTGCAGGATATCATACTTAAATGGACTTTAGTCCATAAAATTATGAATAGAATTATACAAAATCAACATTCTGTCAAATATTTTTACAGATTCTGTAAATAAAATTTACTTTACAAAAATTGTATTATTTGATACAATCTTATATATCAGTCATATACAATACTGGCATCATTCTCGCAGAATAAAGAAATAAATATTGTGTGCAATTATGGGAATGGACAAAGCTATTGAACGGAAAAAAGGCCTTCAGAAAAAACACATTTTATGGGGTGCCGGCG
>Ga0326726_10001545_pt1 | contig 21360 bp, 22 predicted proteins | sample MHFenrmetagenome_2_FD_207603 | JGI IMG/M metagenome (GOLD analysis project Ga0326726, IMG submission 207603) | Lab enriched peat soil microbial communities from Michigan Hollow, Ithaca, NY, United States - MHF15MN | ecosystem: Environmental > Terrestrial > Soil > Wetlands > Peat | place: USA... | reverse complement strand
TCGCTGACTCTCCAAGTGCAAGCACTAAAGCTTGAAATCCCATCATACGACTTTGCTGGCGCATTCCAGGCCGCGGCAGCGGGCGGAGCTCAGTTGATGATGGTGCTATCGAGCCCTAGTTTTACCAAGCATCGCACGCAACTTGCACAGCTTGCCGTCAAACACCGCCTGCCTACCATGTTCACCTTCAAGCATTACGTCGATGGCGGTGGGTTAATGTCTTATGGTGTCGAACTTCCGTCTATGTGGCGCCGAACCGCGGACTATGTGGCGCGAATTCTGAAGGGCGCGAAACCGGCCGAACTGCCGATCGAGCAGCCCACCAAATTCGAGTTAGTGGTCAATCTTAAGACTGCCAAGGCGCTTGGCATCACAATACCGAATGGCATTCTTTTGGCCGCCGACGAGGTGATCGAATGAATGGCGCGATGTCTGCTTTTGGCACTTAGCGGACAACCCAACAGCACCCGTGTTTGTCCGCTTTTGGACAAGAGCGGACATCGGTCGATTTTGCTTGCTGAGCAACGGAAGCATGTGACGGTATTCGGCTAAGCAAAGGGCTACCTGGGGCGGATAAAAACTCGTGTCGTTGGCGATACACGTTTGCGCGAGGTCGAACGAAAAGTGTGTGAGCAGGTACACTGTTGACGTAGTCTAGTTGCCCTTACGGCTACCGCAGGAGATGCGACCTGCCGAAAAAATAAGAAACTCCTCGATGAGCTTACTTCCTCGGACAAGTGCTCACCGTAGGGTGAGTCAAAACGGGTGTGTTCTCCTCTTTCGGTCGCCACAGTGTCACCGAGTTATGGAGGATAATCATGCTTCGCAAAATAATGCTGCTTACCGCTTTCCTAATGCCCGTCTTCGCCAGCACGCCGGGCGCCCGAGCTGATATGTGCTTCCAATATGGAACTGGTGGTGGAATCATCATTGCAATAGGAGCAAAGGTCCCCACGATCAACACGTGCACACCGGTGTCGCTGGTCGAGCAAATATATGGCGGCCGTTTGGGTCTTGCCACCGGCTCGATCTGTAGAAGTGAGGAGGGAAGTAGCAGACCAACTCTGGTGTTCCAGTACACATACGACGCCTGCACTGGCCCCGGCGGTTACTTCGAGTCGGCGACTTGCCGCATCGATCTCAACATCAATGGCGACCTGCCCACGCAACCCACCAACCAAAACAGCTATTGTAACGGAGTATACGTCAGTCTACCGCCGGGCCAGTCCGGCCCCTTGAAGCAGTTCAATGACGCTACCCTGAAAGTTTGGTACTGCACCGGCGGGCCTTTTGTAGTTCCCGGAGGAGGTGGGGCACAATGCTTCACTGGGCGACTGCATTCCAAGACTGACGAGACGCCGGCCAAGACTGACGAGACGCCGGCCCAGCGTAGATAGCGGTTCGGACCACGATGGAAGCGCGGCTCGTAGCGTCGCCAGGCTCAGTTCCGGCGGCGGGCCGCCCTTGCTTTCTCTGGTGAGCGGCGGCGGGCAACGTCCGCTTTCAGACAACAGCAGACAAAGTCAGATTTTGGCTCGCGGCGGTTTGTCCGCTAATGACCCAAAGCGGACATCGGCTGGTCTCGCCCGAACCCCTTCCAGACGACGGGTGCGGGTTGATACGATACGTAGCCTTAAGCCTCTATGGGGCCGTGATGAGGCGACGCCAATTCATACGTTTACTCGGCGGAGCGGCAGCAGCGTGGCCGCTCGGTGTGCACGGACAGCAGCAACCCGAGCGGGTGCGGCGCGTCGGCGTGCTGATGGCCCTGGCCGCGACCGATGCCGAAGGCCAGGCCCGCCTCGCGGCGTTCTTGCAGGGACTACAAGAATACGGTTGGGCCGTCGGGCGCAACATGCAGATCGACATCCGCTGGGCCGCGGGCAATGCTGACGACATTCGAAAATACGCGGCGGAGTTGGTCGCGCTCGCGCCGGACGTCATTCTGGTCTCTGGCGGTACGGCCGTGGGGCCGCTGCTACAGGTGACCCGCACCGTGCCGGTCGTGTTCACGCAAACCGCTGATCCGGTCGGCAGCGGCTTGGTCGCGAGTTTGGCGCGGCCGGGCGGTAACGCCACCGGTTTTACCGGGTTCGAATACAGCATGGGTGCGAAATGGTTGGAGCTGCTCAAGGAGATCGCGCCCCGCGTGACGCGGGCGGCGGTCCTTCGCGATCCCGCGAGTCCTCAAGGGCTCGGCCAGTTGGGTGCCATCCAGACAGCGGCACCATCGGCCGGGATCAGCGTGGGCCCGGTCAACGTGCGCGACGCCGACGAGATCGAGCGCGACATCACAGCTTTCGCACGCGGGTCGAATGGCGGCCTGATCGTGCTAGGGAGCGCATTTGCGATCGATCATCGGACGCTGATTATCGCGCTTGCGGCTCGGTACAAACTGCCGGCAATCTACCCATTCCGCTTCTTCGTCACCGACGGCGGTTTAATGTCTTATGGGCATGATCCGATCGACCCGCACCGGCGCGCGGCGGCTTATGTGGACCGCATTCTCAACGGCGAAAAGCCGACCGACATGCCAGTGCAGGCACCAACCAAGTATGAACTGGCCATCAACCTTAAGACTGCCAAGGCTCTTGGCATCACTGTGCCACCGGCACTGCTCGCCCGCGCCGATGAGGTGATTGAATAGCTGTCGGGTTTATCCTCGACGTCCGCTTTTGGCACTTAGCGGATATCGCAGCCCATCCACCAAATGTCCGCTATTGGGGCGGACATAGCGGTCCCGCGAAGAAGAATACCTCAGCTAATGACCCGTTCCTGTATCGTTTGAAATACCCGGATGAAGAATAGGAGCACCTGCTTGCCGCAAATAGTGGACGCGCGACTGACTAGGAATCACACAATTCATTGTCAGATCTCACATTCCGAAAGAGCGAACATTCGGCTAGCTTCGATAACGGCATCTATCGACGGTAACTCTGGTCTTCACAAAAGAAGACTGCCGGCCCCTTTATCACCCCTGTTTCGCCACGCGCTTGGCTGGCGTATCGGGCGGCAAAGAAACCCAAGGGTGGCGTGACTCTTCCCACACTGCAATGGTTGGTGCGGGGAAATTTGGGTCGGCGAAGGTGCCGATGGCGATGGCGACGTACCCAGGAAAGCCTTCGCCTTCCCAGTAAACGGTTGAGCCACATGTCGGACAGAAATGAAAGGTCAGTGCGTTGCCGCTTTCGGCTGTCCGCGTCCACGCCGTAGCCTTGCCCGCGAAGGTAACCTGCTCGCGGCGGAAGCGCGCCTGGTTGCTGATTACGGCGCCGGTGCGGCGCTGGCACTCCAGGCAGTGGCACATAGAGATGCGCGAAGGTTCGCCTTCAATCGTCAAATGAAGCTGCCCACAGTTGCAGGCGGCGTGTCGGGTGGTCATGAGTCAGGTCCGTGGCTGTCGATATGGTGGAGTGTAGGCTGGACTTCAAAACGATGCACCATGGGCGGTGGAATTGCGTCTGGAGTGTCTGATTTTGGGCAGATGTGAATTGGGTCCGATAATGGGCATTATCGGCAGCAATTAATGAGGTGATGATTAAATGATGGCCGAAAACGTCGGAGGGGTCGCCGTAGATTGACGAAATCAAGCGCGGCTAGATTCGGGGATCTTTCAGGGAAATTTCGCTATCCCTGGTGACCCCGACCCACGAAGCGATGGGCCATATTTGCCAACCCGCCCGCTTTGACGATCCAGCTGAAATTGCTAGGCGGAAATTTCCACCGCCGCAGCCGTAGGGGGGTGGGGGGCTTTTGAGTCGTACAAGCTAGGGAGCCTCACATGACGAAGGCGTCCGACAAGGTTTCCGAAGAAAAAACACACGATCTCATGAGTTCCGTTGCTCTACAATATCCATCCATCCCACAGTTATCATCGACAGACGAAATAAAGGTGCGACGTGCGCTGCGGCGCAACCGTCTCCTTGCAACAGGGCTTTTGCTTCTAATGGTCGGGATCGCTGTTGCGACGCACTTCGTACCCTCGCAAGGGTGGCCGATCCAGCTGGCGCGTGCAGGGGCGGAGGCAGGGATAGTCGGTGGGCTCGCCGACTGGTTTGCGATCACTGTCCTTTTCCGTCACCCGTTCGGCATCCCGATCCCGCACACGGCTATTTTGCCCAGAAACAAAGATCGAATTGGACGCGCACTTGGCGCTTTTGTCGAACGAAATTTTCTGATTCCAGAAGTCATCCTCCCAAGATTGCGCCAGTGGGATCTGATGGGAAAAATATCCAACTATTTGGTCTCGCCGGAGAATGCATCGACAGTAGCCGAGCGGATAATTGCGCTTTTAAAGCGCTTGCCTACTGTTAATGACAGAGCGCAGAGCGAACTTATCCAGCGCATTTTTGGACAGCAATTGCGCAAACTTGATTTAGCGCCGCTACTTGCTCGGGTGATCAAGGTTTTTACGACCAGCAAAGAAAGTGACGTCTTGTTTGAAAAAATGGCGCAGACAATCGAGGGCTGGATAACGACACATAAGAATCAAATCGATGAATTGGTGGCACAACACAGTCGCTGGTGGATTCCAAAAACGGTCGATCGACGTATCGCATCACAAGTCGTTGACGGCGCAATCGACGTATTGCACAGATTGCGACAACGCGAGAGCGACGTTCGCAAGCAGTTTCAAGCGGCAGTTGCAAAAATAACCGATGATTTGATGAAATCACCGGAACAGAGTGAAAAACTACAACGTCTAAAAAATTTGCTATCCGATGATCCGGAGGTGAGAGCCTGGATTGGATCTGCTTGGGATGGGGTTTCGGAGCAGCTGATGCGAGATCTATCCGATCCGCAGTCGCACATGCGCTCGACGCTCCATTCCAAGATCATCGCGCTGGGTCATTCTATTCGGGACGATGCGTCTCTCCGTACCCTGATCGACAACCTCATTGAAGGTTTGGCATTACTGTCGATACAATATCGTGGCGAGATTGGATCAGTGATCGCCGAAGTCATACGGAGTTGGGACGCACGTACGGTTTCGGACCGTCTCGAATTGATCCTCGGCAGCGACCTTCAATACATTCGTATAAACGGTGCGATCGTTGGGGCCCTGGTCGGGTGCGCCATTTATCTGCTGTCCTTTGATGTAGGTCGGTATGAAACGTGGGTGCAGGATTGGGTCCGATAAGCAGGGTTATCGGAAGCTATAGGCCCAACACCGGTGGCTAATCTTTCCAGAATCCTTTGAAGCGATCGGGTGCCAAAGCCGTATAACGCACCGTCGAGTTGATCGAACGGTGCCCAAGGTAATGCTGGATGGCCCGCGTGTCTTGCCCGTCGTTTGCCAGCTTATAGCCACAGCTATGGCGAAGCATGTGGCTGTGGACGAGGAAGGGGAACCCCGCGGCTTCGCCAGCCCGTGCGACCATGCGCTGATAGCCGGCAACGCTCAGGGGCGCCAGACGCTCCGAAACAAAGACGTAGATGTTTGCAGGCGTCTCACGCTTCAGACGCCGCAGGACGCGGAGCTCGCGGCCGCCGATCGGATGGACGCTGGCTGCACCTCCTTTAGAGCGACGTACATGCAATTTGCCGGTAGAGAAGTCGATGTCATCCCACCGCAGGGAAACAAGCTCTGAGGCCCGTAACCCATGCCTGTAGGCGATTAAAATCGCGGTGGCGTCCCGATGGCCCCAGCGGTTCTTGCCGGCGGCTTCCATTAGCTTTTCGATTTCCCTCTCGGTCAAGTACTCGCGCGGCCGAGTAGGGCGCCTAACTGTTACATTTACTGTCCTTGGCGCACACATCACGGTGACCGCGTTTTCCATGGTTTTCCCTTATACTGACAATTCAACTGTTATAATTCTATACAGAACTGTAACAGTATCAACCGCATTTGCAGAGTGCCAGGTATGTGGAATCAACGTTTTTCAGAGACGCATTTAGGCGCGACCCTTTAGAAGGCTAAGGATCGCTTTTGAGCAGTCGAACCTGAAAATCCCTGAGCCATGCTTATCCAGCGCAATGGCTGACTCGTTTTGAGTCACTGCGGGCCCATTCGGGGGCCAGTTGGAGTGCGAACTAATGTCCGCTTTCGGGGGTAAAGCGGACATGCCATTTTGCACTGCACATGTCCGCTTTTGACCCAAAGCGGACATCGGTGCCTTATTGAGCGAAGTCAAAGAGTATTGGGGCAATTGCGCTCATTAGTTTAGTGCCGTTCTTTAGCGATAATTGAGCGTTGCCCGACATGAAGCAGGCGGCGGCAATAGGTCTGACGAGTGCGGAGGCAAGCCGCCGGCTTGGTGAAATCGGTCCCAATTCGGTTAGTGACGAGGCGCCCCCACGCTGGCGCAGGTTTCTCGCAAAATTCTCGGCACCGATCGCGTGGATGTTGGAAGCCGCCATCGTGCTGCAGATCGGAGTTGGCGCCTATGTGGAGGCGGCGGTCATCGGGGTACTACTCCTGTTTAATGCCACTCTTGGCTTTATTCAGGAAGGCAGAGCCGGTGCCGTCCTTGCGGCACTCAAGATGCGGCTTGCACCAACCGCCTTGGTCCGCCGCGACGGCGAATGGGTCAGGCTTCCGGCGTCGGGCCTCGTGCCCGACGACGCGATTAGACTAACGCTCGGAGCCTTGGTGCCCGCCGATGCGCGCGTCGTGTCCGGCTCGGTCATGGTGGATCAATCCATGCTTACCGGAGAATCCGTTCCGATCGATGCAAATTCTGGCAATGCTGTCTACGCAGGCGCGTTGGTGCGCCGCGGCCAGGCGGTTGCCGAAGTTACGGCGACGGGGTCGCGGACCTATTTCGGGCGAACCGCCGAGCTCGTGCGTACAGCCCGTTCCGCCAGCACCGAGCAGGCCGCAATCTTCGCGGTGACGCGCAATCTCGTTCTTGTGAATGCTACCGTCGCGATCGGCATCATCGTTTACGCCTATGCCACGGCATTGCCGCATGGCGACCTCATCGCGCTTGCCCTGACTGCGCTCCTCGCCACCATTCCGGCGGCGCTCCCCGCGACGTTCACGCTGTCTGCCGCATTCGGTGCTCAGACGCTCGCCCGTCGCGGTGTCCTGCTGACGCGACTCTCCGCCATGCACGAAGCTGCTGCTATGGACGTCTTGTGTGCCGACAAGACAGGGACGCTAACGCGCAACGAATTGAAGGTCGTGGAAGTTGTTGCGCTGGCTGGCTTTGATCGTGCGCATGTGCTGGCGCTAGCGGCGCTGGCGAGTTCTGAGGCAGACCAGGACCCGATCGATGCGGCCGTTTGCGCAGCCGCCAAACCCGCTCCACACGAAACCACCGAGCGGCTCGTGCGGTTCGTTCCTTTCGATCCGGCGACAAAGAGTTCGGAAGCCTTTGTTGTGGATCAGGACGCAGCCGAGCGTCGCATCATCAAGGGCGCCTTCGAGGTTATCTCCAAAGTGGCAGAGTTGCCGAACGAAGCGCCTGCCTTGGTGAAGAGCCTAGCGGAGCAGGGGCATCGCGTGATTGCGGTTGCCTATGGCCCGTCGAATGCACTGCGCCTTGTCGGCCTTATCGCGGTCAGCGATCCGCCACGCGAGGATTCGGCGGAACTCATCGGCATGCTGCGGGAACTGAGCGTCCGTACCGTCATGGTGACAGGTGACTCGCCGGTCACCGGTGCAGCGATCGCCCATAAAGTCGGTATCGATGGCGCCGTGTGTCCGGCGGAACGCTTGTCCGAAGAGTTGAGCACGGATGCGTTCGGCGTATTCGCGCGGGTGGTTCCGGAGCAGAAATACCAACTGGTGAAGGCTTTACAGAAACGCGGCCACGTGGTCGGCATGTGCGGCGATGGCGTGAATGATGCGCCAGCGCTCCGACAGGCGCAGATCGGCATCGCCGTCTCCTCCGCTACCGATGTCGCCAAGTCGGCGGCCGGCATGGTGCTGACCGAGCCGGGGCTCGCTGGCATCGTGTTCGCGGTCCGCGAAGGTCGCATCGGGTTCCGGCGGTTATTGACCTACGCGTTCAACATGTTGACCAAGAAAATCGAGATCGTGCTGTTCCTGGCTATCGGCCTCGTCTTGACCGGCCATGCGGTCATGACGCCGGTGATGATGGTGCTCATGTTGCTGACTAACGACGTTCTCGCCATGTCGCTCACCACCGATCGCGCAAGCCCTTCGCCAGCGCCCAGCGTGTGGCACATGCGCAACGTGACCGGCGCCGCCATTATTCTTGGCACTTGCAAGCTCGCGTTCTCGACGGCGATGCTGGCGGTAGGAAAATATCAATTCGGGCTCGACCCGATGGCGCTGCAGACGTTTGCCTTCGTCACGCTCCTGTTCGGGTCGCAAGCCCTGATTTACGTTCTGCGTGAGCGGCGTCACATATGGTCATCAACGCCGAGCAAATGGATCTTCGCGTCATCCGCTGTCGATATCGCCATCGTCGCAGTGCTCGCACTATCGGGCACCCTGATGGAGCCGTTACCGTGGCGGCTGTTACTCACGATAACTCTCGCCACCGCCGCATTCGCACTGATCCTCGATCAGCTCAAGCAACTGGTGACCGCACTGTTCAGGGTTGAGTAGTCGGTTTTGGATTGACCCAGGTCAATGAAATGCTCCGCTAACACGCTCAGGAAATGACCGATAGCGTTCACCATCATTGCACCCGGCCGTGGTACCTGCGAGGTAGGCCAGCCGCGTCTCCTTACAGCGCCTTCCTTCGGTCTGTTGGTGCTTTAGCGCTGCTGGCATTTTGATTAGGTGAAGCCGCGGGCCGGCGTGTTGTTCGCCCGCGGCTCCAATTTCAGATTGCGCCCTGATGCATCATGCCGTGCATCATCATCGGACCACGCATCATCCCGCCACGCATCATCCCGCCATGATTTTTCATCATGGCGGTCTGCAAGGCAGCCATGCCACCTTGCACGAGATCGGTCACTTCGCCCGCGTGCGCCTGCAGCGCCGCGACGGTCTTCGGATCGTCCGAGGTTTGCACCACGACGATCCCCTTGGCGGTGGCCTCATAGGTGGTGTGGAGCTTGTCTTTGTCGCGGAAGATCGCATGCAGATTATCGCTCTCGATCGGCAGGCCGGGATCGTCACCGGCATCGACGCGCTTACCCATGTCGGCGACGTGTTTTTTGATCAGCCCGGCGAGCTCTGGGTCACCAGACTCGGTGACGGTACGAATGCCGTTGGGCAAATTCGTAACAGTGCGGGTGATGCGATTGTGGTTGACGAGCATGGTGTGGATGACCTGCAGCTGGGACATGGTGGCCTCGTCGTGGGCCATTCCCATCATGGCGGGACCCATGCGGTGCATGCCGAACGGGCCAAAGCCCGGCCGCCCGTCCTGGGAGTGCGCCTTGAAGGCATAAACGCCGACGCCGAGCGCCACCGTGAGCGCTGCGAGACTGGCCAATTTGGTTTGCATTTTCATGGAAGCGTTCTTTCCTTAGGAAATCGCCCAAAAATATCCTGCGCCATTGCGCGCCGCCGTCATATGATCTCAATCATATCACCTTCGCCCCAGGGCCAGCCGCTATGCAGGGGCAAACCGGCCCGAGGCGACGGCACCAGCGGCAGCGAGTAGCGCCAAGAGCAGCACCAGCACGCTCAAATTAGTCAGGAAGCTGGTAGCCGCCTCCCAATCGCCGCCGATGCCGTATCCGAGCCCGAAATAGCCCGCGGTCCACACCAAGCGGCCAACCAGAGCCGTCGCCAGGAATTTTGGCAGGCGATAGTGGGTTACTCCAGCCAGCAAGCTTGCGATCGAGCTCAGATACGACATGAAGGTGCGGGTGATAAAAACCGTGAGCAACCCCCAGCGATCGAACAGCGATTGCACCCGTTCGCGCCGGGTCGACGTGTAACCGAACCAGCGCCCATGGCGTTCAAGGAATTTCTGACTGAGCAGACGGCCGAGGCCGTAACCGACCGCATCGCCAAGCACCGACGCTATCACGGCAATCGTGGCGGCCCAGAACCAGTAGATGCGTCCTTGCGAGGCCAGCGAGCCGGCGACAGTGGTCGCCACCCCGTCGGGCAAGGGCAGGCCGATCGCGCCGAGCAGCAGCGTCAAGGCGAGCGCCGGATAGCCGTAGACCAGCAAGGCAGTGAGGACTTGATCACCGATGGCGCCGAGCCAACTCGAATTGCCAGTGCTTCGATCCGAACGCACGTCGGGCGACAGTACCGCGAGCGCACGCTGGATGCGCTGGGCGTAGAGCGACGGTGCGACGCCTGTCTGATCAGCCAGCGCTTTTAGACTGGTATTCGGCTCGGTTTGTGGCGGCAATTCAAGTTGCACCATGAGCGCAGGCTCGGGCACGTGATAAGTGGCGGCGATATATTTGAGGGTCATCCAGGCGCGGACGCTGCTGGTCATCGGCGCGCCGGCCGCATAAGCGGAGCGCAATAGTCGGAACGAGCCATAACTGCGTACGGCGAAGAATATTGTGGGCGCCACGGCGATCAGAAGGATGATAGCTGCGATCTTGCGCGTCCGGCTAAACTTAGGTGCGATCTGCTTCGCCGGCATTGGGCACTCCGCGGCCGTAACCGCCCGATTAGAACACCATAGTCTCGGTACCGTTTCCGTACTGTACCAGGCGTCCGGCTTTCTTGATCTAAATCAGTGTCACCCGCCCGCTTTTGACGCATCTAACATTCAATTCGTGGCCAGCCATATTGAGGCGATGTAATGCTCCAATGCGTCTTGGCCTTCGCGAAGGCGTGAAAACTGATGAACCGCCAACGTCTACTCTTAATCGCCATTGCGTTCGCGCTGGTCGCTGCCGGTGGTGCGGCGACTTGGACGCTAATTTTGCGGCCGGTCAATGTGCAAGTCACGCAGCCCGAACAAAACGTAGTGGTTCAAGTTTTCGGCCTCGGCACGGTTGAGGCGCGCGTTACATCTAAGGTCGGCTTCAAAGTATCTGGCGTACTCGTTGATCTTCGCGCCGACGTTGGGGATCGTGTTGCCAAAGGCGCGGTGCTGGCTCGGCTTGACGATCGCGAGCAACGGGCGCGCACGGCCCGCGCCGGGGCGGCGGTCCAGCAGGCCGAAGCCAATCTGGAGAAGGCGAATGCCAGCGTGCAGAAAGCACAGGCCAATTATGAGAATGCAAAGCGGATCAGCGAGCGGCGGCAGGCGCTGGTGGAGAGCAAGACAGCTTCCGTCGAGACAGCGGAAACCGCACAGGCCGTGCGAGACGCCGCGTTCGGCGACGTGAACTTGGCAAAAAGCGAGGTGATGGTCGCGCAGGCCGCCATCGGCGACGCCAAAGCCCAACAGCAGCAGGAAAGCGCGACATTGGATTTTCACACTCTCATGGCGCCGTACGATGCCATGGTGACCGCACGCCTGAAGGAACTTGGTTCCGCACTCGCCGCGGGAGAGCCGGTATTCACGCTGATCGATCCGAAATCGGTCTGGGTGCTCGCCTATATCGATGAGAGCAAGGCTGGCGAGATCAGAGTCGGCGAGCCGACGGAAATCGTTCTACGATCGCGCCCCGGCCAACGCTATCTCGGGCAGGTTGCCCGGATCGAGCCCGAAAGCGATCGCGTCAACGAAGAGCGCCGGATCCAGATCGCATTCGATCGTTTGCCGGATGATTTCAATCTCGGCGAACAGGCCGAGGTCTACGTTACGACTGTGAGGCTGCCGGAGGCCTTGTTGGTGCCGGAAGTCGCTGTCGTCGGGCTCACCAAGGATCATGGAACGGTCTGGACTGTCGAAGATGGGCACCTGCAACAGCGCGAGGTAACGCTCGGCCATCGGCTGCTCGACGGCCGATATGAGATCACGGGCGGCATGCCGGACAAGGCCATGGTGGTCACGCAATTGCGCAGCGGACTACGCGCCGGCCGGGCAGCCGCCATCATCAATGAGCCAAAACGATGAATCTGGCTTACCGGGACATCAAGCATAATCTTCTGCGTTTCGTGCTGACCAATTTCGGATTGAGCCTGTTGCTCGGCATCGTGATCGTAATCACCGGGGTCTATGGCGGGCTGATTGATGACGCGCTGCGTCAGGCGCGGGCGGCGAATGCGGATCTCTGGGTGGTCCAGGCTGGCACCAACGGGCCTTTCGCAGAGGCTTCGCGCATCCCGGGCGACACCCGGGAAGTCGTCAGCCGGGTCTACGGTGTGCAACGCGCGGGTTCCGTTACCTACCAATCGGTTCAAACCGTACTCAACGGCAAGTCGCTCCGCCTCTTCCTCATCGGATACGAGTTGGGCCGGCCTGGCGGACCCCGAAAGCTCTTAGCCGGGCGCGACATTATCCGCAGCCATTACGAAATGGTCGTCGATCGCTCAGCCGGCCTCGCGCTCGGGCAGGAAGTGCCGCTTGGCACGCGCGGGCACAAATTCACCATCGTCGGCCTGATGCGCAACGAGGTCACGTCCTCCGGCGATCCGGTCGGCTACATCACTTTGCTCGACGCGCAGGAACTGCAGTTCGAGCTCGCGCCTCCGGCCGAGCGGCGCGAGGTTGCGCGCGGCGGCTCCCTGGAAACCAAAGATCAGATCAATGCCGTCATTACCAAGGTATCGCCCTATGTTCCGGTCAAGGAGGTCGCCGCCGCGCTCGCACGATGGAAACACCTCACCACGCTCACGCAAGCCCAGCAAGAAACCTTGTTGAGCAAGGATGTCATCGAAAAATCACGCAAGCAGCAGCTGATGATCATGGTGCTTCTGATAATTGTATCTGCGGTCATCATTGCGTTAATCGTCTATACGCTGACCATGGACAAGGTGCGGTCGATCGCCACGCTCAAGTTCGTCGGCGCGCCGGATCGAACCATCGTCGGCCTCATCGTGCAGCAGGCGCTATCGATGGGGATATTTGGTTACTTCATCGGACTGTCTCTCGTCCTTATCTTCCAGCCATATTTCCCGCGGCGGCTGGTGCTGGATTTCGAAAGTATAGCGGTGGTGTTCGTCGTCACGGTGGTGATCTGTCTTGCCGCCAGCACTCTCGGCGTTCGGTTGGCCCTCAAGGTAGATCCGGCCGAAGCGCTTGCATCATCAGGGTAGGACCATGGCCGAGACGAGCAGACAGCCGGTCGTCAAGGTCGAACACCTTTCCAAGCATTTCGGGCAGGGTAGCGCCCGGGTCGACGCCTTGGTCGACGTCAACATGGAAGTTTATCCGGGTCAGGTTGTTGGGCTGATGGGACCGAGCGGGTCGGGCAAGACCACGCTACTTCATTGTATTGCCTGCATTCTCGAGCCAAGTAGTGGTCGCATCACGCTCGATGGCGAGATCGTCTATGATGAGCACTGGCTCAAGTCTGATCTACGCCGGCTGCGGTTAGACAAGATCGGCTTCATCTTTCAATACCCCAATCTGCTGCCCTTCCTCGACGGCAGCGATAATGTCGCCATGGTGCTCGATCTTGCCGGATTCCGCTCCGCGGTCTCACGCGCTCGCGCTGTCGAATTGCTGGACTATCTCGAGGTTGGACACCGTAAGCATGCATTGCCCAAGCAGCTCTCTGGCGGTGAAGCGCAGCGGGTGGCAATCGCGCGGGCTCTCGCCAATCGACCGCGCATTATTCTTGCCGATGAGCCGACTGCACCGCTTGATTCGGCTCGTGCCAGAATCGTGATGGATTTGTTGCGCCGGATTGCCGTCGATCAAAAGGCCGCGATCATCGTCGTCACGCATGACGAAATGATCCTGGATCGGTTCGATCACATCTTCCGTCTGCGCGACGGCCGCCTGGAGACCGAAGCCGCTGTCAAGACCGAATCTGCCACCGTCGATTAGAGAAGTGGCTTGGGGAGTCTAGGCGCAAGTCTGATTTGGCACAAAGCGGACTTAGGCAGCCTCACATCAATCAGCGCACACGGTATGCTGCGTGGCACCCCTCGCAGGCAGTCGTCACCTCATGCAGGGCCCGGTAAATATCGCGCATGGCATCGGCCGTCGGTGTGACTGATGCATCTTGCAACACAATGACGAGACGGCTTGCCGCATGATGCATGCTAGTCCCGATGTCCTGCATCGGCTTTGGGAGATACGGCGCTAAATGGGCGGCGCCGTGGAGGCTAAGCGAACTCATTCCCAAGCGCTGTTCGGCGATTTTTGCAGCTGCATCAAACTTGCTATCCGCTACGTCGCCTAAGATTTCATTCAACGTCGCAAGATGATCCCGCATATTGCCAAGCATATGCTCCTGCATAGGCGTCGGCAGACCGACGAGCTCGCGCGGGTCTTTTGAGCTCTCTGACATGGGCGGCTGCGCGCTCTGTGCTGCCGGCGCGGCCTGGCTCTGGCCGTGCATCATCATATGATCCATCGGCGGCATCCTCGCAGGACCGGTCTGTGTCGACTGGGCGTGAACCGTCCCAGTCACAATTGCAGAGATCAAAACGGTGGCAACAGCCGTGGATACCGCAATCGCGATTCGGGAACGAAGCGATTTCATCACAACCTCTTTGGTAGGAGCCGGCTGCGGATCAGACTATGGGAACCGAAACTCCAGGCATATGATCTGAATCATATGTCTGGCTGGCATCTGCCTGCCACCTGCGCTCCGGGGCCGAATCTACAGGCGTGTTGCGCGACCACTACGTAATGTTCCGGCGTCTGCCGCCGATAGCCGGCCACCGATAGGCCGGCGTGCTCACACCAGCCTTTAACCTTCTCCGGCGCCAGCCTGTGCTCGCGCGGTGGTCCGTCCTCGCACGGACCCTCCGGATGGAATTCGCCGATGACGACCGGCGCGCCGGGCGGCACGAATCGGGCGACGTTGTGCAGGATTCCGGCGGGATCATCCGCGTGGTGCAGGACCATCGTGATCAGGACGGAGTCCGCTTGCACATTGGTGCGTTCCACCTTGGCCGCGTCCGCAGCAATTCGCTGAATCTGACCGACCCCGCGTTCCTTCTGAAGGCGTTCCAGATGGGCGAGAGCGTCGGCCGAGCGATCTAGCGCATAGACTATGCCGGCAGGACCCACGCGATTGGCGAGAGCGAAGCTGACATAGCCGGGGCCGGCACCAATCTCGAGCACGCGGTCACCGGACTTAAGGCGGAGCGCCTCCATCCAATCGTTGATGAGTCCTGCCCGCCGCGCCTGCCGCGCATAGACCTGGTCCCAACTGAGATGGCTGAGGTCCTTCTGGAAGGGCTTCTCCATGGTGGGAATACTTACAAGCCAAAGTGCAGGAGAGACCACCCCGCCAGCCCGAGAGTGAAAAGAATAGAGAGCGCGCCGGTGATGCGCATCGCCCTGGGACGGCCCCGCCTCGAAATCTCGTAGCCGATCGCCCCGACCATCACTAGAGACACGACCAACATTGCGGTGCGAACCAGCGGAACGTCCGTCATGACACTCATGCCCGCATCCCCAAGACCCAGCGCCAACAACAACATCATGAGGTTGTGATGCTGAGTGCTCAGAAACGCGAGCACCACCGCACCAAACGAAAGCAACCATTCCCGGCGCATGGTCATGATTCACCTCTATCGAATGGCATCGATCGCATGGGCACCCACACCAAAGCGAATCCCGGTAAACTTTAAGTCGGAGTGGCGCGGACCCATATGATTACGATCATATGGAGGAATGATGAAAGCTTGTGTCCCGCTGAGGCCTGCACCGGCCTGTCCGTCTGCGATGGCTGATCGGTTCAATAGCAACTGATCGGAAAGACCGTCGCGAGGCGGTCGTTCCGTTTGCATCCGACGATCAAGAGGTGAGGTTTCGCCGGTGTCCGCTATTGGCCCATAGCGGACATCCCTAGTTGCAGCGCACATGTCCGCTTTCGGGCGTAAAGCGGACATTCTCCGTGCAGCAAAAAATGCTCACTAACGCGCGAAAAAAGTTTTGAAATTCGAACGTAACCTATTGAATCATTTAGGGCGCAAAAAGCAGAGTTTTGAATCTAAGCTATTGAGATGTTTGGAAACCACCGAGCTTCCCAAGCTGCATACGAGGGTTCGATTCCCTTCGCCCGCTCCAAGACTTGATACTTTAAATCACGCGCGCCGAGCCGGCGCGGTCGGGCCCGCGGGTACACGAGCCCGACCGTCTCAAAGATTTACTTTTTCATATTGTCCTTGGACATGCCGTCATCTTTCTTCATCGAGTCCTTGGACATGCTATCCTTCGACATCGTGTCCTTCTTCATCGAATCCTTCGACATGCTGTCCTTGCTGTCTTTGCTCATTGAGTCAGTCTTGCCCATGTTGTCCTTGGTCTGGGCGAGAGCGTCCGGCGCGCCGGCGAGCGAAAGCGACATGAGTCCCGCGAACAGGGAGATTATGATGCGTGAACGGGTCATTATTGGATCCTCCTGTGGACGTTTGACGATGGTGATGTTCATCCCATCGTTTCTAGTTCGAGCGAGCCACTGCGCGCGTTACGTCCCTGCGTGAAAAATTCGTGGCCAACAGGCGGCCGCTCAAGGCCCGATTTGCCCCAATGACTATGGCTACCGCGAATACGTGTACCGTGAGGTCGGTCGCTGCCGCGTCAAATGGGTGAAAGAAGTTGAGCAACGTGGCAGCTGCCGCCGCCGAAGCGAGCCCCGCGATCAACGCCGTCAGCGCCGGCTGCAGTGGGCAGGCGCGCCGCAGCATTATGAGCAGTAACGCCGACAGCGGCACCGACAATCCGATGATGAAGATGAGGCAATCGCGTGTCTCGCTCAGATCGGCTGCATGCGTTCCGGGCACGAACCAGGTGCGCAGGCAGCCAACGCCACTCGCGACGATCCACAAAAGCATAGCCGGAAGAGGCAGCAACGCCCATGTGCGGCGCGCATCCGGCAGGCTGAGCTGAAATGCAGCGATGGCGGCAAGGATCGCAGTCAATGTCGACCCGGTCACCGAGAGCCACATGTCCGGCACGGAGCTGAGCCGGTGCCCGAGTGCTGAGAGATCGGCGACCATGGCGAGTACGGTGGCAGTGACGACCACGACCGCAAGCCATGCGAGCGCCCGCACGCTCGGTGGCCGGAGCCGTCGCACCGGCGCTAGGTCGGTGGCGAGGTCGCTTATCAGGTGCTCATTCGCAGAGCCGGTATTCGAGGACGTATCCATGGCGTTATTCCCAGGATTCCATTCTATTGCGAAGCGCCTTTAGCGCGCGATGCAGATTGACCTTGAGCGAGCCCGCGGTGCGCCGTGTCAGCGCTGCCGCGTCGTCGAGCGACCGCTCCTCCAGTACGAGATGCTGAACCGCCTCCCGTTGGCGTGTGGGCAAACTCGCGAGCGCGCGGGTGACGGTTCTGGTCACATCGGCGTGGACGAGCCCCAGCGCTGGATCGGCTGCTTGATCGGCATGGCTTTCGAACGCGAGCGGCGCGTGCACCTCGCGTACGTCCTGTCGGCGGGTGCGGCGGAGAAGATCGATCGCCCGCCGGTCGGCGATGACACACAGCCACGCTGTGAACGACCGGCTGGGGTCATAGGTTTGGCGCGCACGGTGAACGGTCAACAGGACGTCCTGCACCACGTCGTCGATGCGGTCGGCCGATACGCCGCGCCGTCGCGCGACGCTCTTGATGATCGGTATGCAGTCGCGAAGCAGCGCTTGGTAGGCGGCGCTATCGCCGGCTTGCGCCGCCGCCATCCAGGCCGATCGGCGCAGGTCGCCGGCATCTTCTGCTTGAGCCTGATCCACGCGACGCTCGGCTTGCCTCCTCCGCGAAGAGGCCTCCACGATAACACCAATGGTGGCGGGGCGGCAGGGAAACGAACCCCGCAGCAGCGCCGCGCCTTCATAAAGCGGCATCACGTTCTGTTGACTTGTCGCGCTCATGGTCTTGCGAGGCGGCCAAAATGCCGAACCGGATGCCGCCCCTTCGGAGTATTTCGACTGAAGGTAGACAAAAGTTACATTGGGTCGAACCACACTCCGTTTAGATTGAGCCAACTGGGAGTTCGACGAGCAGTCTGGTGGCTCTGTCGTGTCTCTACGTTTTACGCGTTGCCGCGGCAATTACCGTCATGGCTCAAAGACATAAGTTCCTGGGGCATCAGCGAGAGGCCTGTGCCCGCCAGCCATTTGTGGCGGTGGTGTTTGCTCTGACGATTGTTTGACTAGCCAATCGCGCCAGCACGGCCACCACGACCCCTCGTGGTGTACCGCAGCTTTTTGCCAAGCATCAGGATCAATGTATGTCTCGACTTCCTTATGGGTTGCAATCTGGTGATGCCGATGCGGATAGCCCGGCGGATTGACGACGCCGGCGTTGTGTCCGCCATTCGACAGCACGAATGTCACGTCGGCATGCGTCAGCATTTGGATCTTGTAGACAGAACGCCACGGGGCCACGTGATCCGTGAGGGTGCTCACAGCAAAGATCGGGATATGGATATCGCGCAACGAGATCGGGCGCCCGCTGACCTCATATCGTCCTTCTGCCAGATCATTGTTGAGGAAGAAGCGCCGCAGGTATTCTGAGTGCATGCGATAAGGCATGCGCGTGGCGTCGGCATTCCACGCCATGAGGTCGATCATTTGCGGTCGTTCACCCATAAGATAGCTGTGCACCATCATTGACCAGATGAGGTCGTTTGACCGCAAAAGCTGAAAGGCGCCGGCCATCTGTTTAGTGTCAAGAACACCTTGATCTGCCATCATGTCTTCGAGAAAGCTCACCTGCGCTTCATCGATAAACAGCGTCAATTCACCGGCTTCGCTGAAGTCGGTTTGTGCCGCGAGCAAAGTCACGCTCTTCAATCGATCATCACCGTCGCGCGCCATTGCGGCGGCAACCGTCGATAGAAGCGTCCCACCAAGGCAGTAACCGACCGCATGAACCTTCGGGTCCGGAATAATCCCTTCCACAGCGTCAAGTGCAGCTCCAACGCCGAGCGTCGTGTAGTCCGCCAAGCTGAGATCGCGGTCCTCTTTGGTCGGGTTTTTCCAGGAAATCATAAATACAGTGAAGCCCTGCTGAGTGAGGTACTTCACCAGCGAATTGTCGGGTGAGAGGTCGAGGATGTAGTACTTCATGATCCATGCCGGCACGATGAGAATTGGCTCGGCATAGACTTTTTTCGTTATGGGCTCGTACTGAATGAGCTCAATCAATCGATTACGAAAGACAACCTTGCCGGGCGTTACCGCAACGTGCCGGCCAACCTGGTAGGCATCAGCGCCGACGGGTTTTTCCCCCGTCAGGAGGCGGCGCCAGTCTTCGTAAAAGTTAGTCGCGCCGCGGATGAAGTTCATTCCGCCGTGCTTAACCGCCGTGTCGAGGACGGCGGGATTGGTGAGAGGAAAATTCACCGGCGAAAAGACATCAAGGAATTGCCGTGTCACGAACGACACGACGTCTTCATGATGCCTTGAGACGCCGTCCACGCCCGTCGTTGCGCCGTGCCACCATTCCTGGCTGAGCAAGAACCCTTGGTAGATCGTGTTGAAAGGCCATCGCTGCCAGGCCTCGGCTCTAAACCGATTGTCCTGCAAGAGCGGCTCAATGCAGCGGGTGCAGTTCGGATCGGCGCTCGCATGCAGACAATATTGAAAAAACCGAACCCATTGGCCCACCGCTTTTTCGAGGAGATCGATTTGCTTGTCGGGCGAGAACAGAAAGTGCTGGAGCCAGTCGGTATAAGCCTGCGACAGCGCAGCAGGTGAGACGCCGGCAGTGAAGCGGGCCACTGCCGCATGCAGGGGACGATCTAGAGATAGATTTGAAGCGTTCGATCGCGCGGCCCACAGAGAGAAAGCTGCACCCATTTTTTCAATCGCTTTGCCCGCATCCGTGTCGTCCACGGTCATCTGCGTGTTCGCACTCAAAGGGTTAGCGGGCGAAAGCAATGAACAATGCTCCCTTACATGGTGGCATTGTAGTTAGACCTGCAAACGGCTTGAGATCGCCTTGATAAGGATCAAGTCGGGGGTAGAGTAATTAAGCTAGTAAAAATGCTTGATCGGTCGGCGGTTTGTGCTCAACGCGGGGGTGTGGAGCAAGACCACGGTGAGATGTCTATCAGCGAGAGAAGCATGTCTTCATTTGATCCGGTATCGGCCTTGCTTGGTGGTGGGCTGATCGGGCTGGCTTCGGCGCTATTGATGATGGCCACCGGACGGATTGCCGGAATTAGCGGCATCCTGGGTGGGTGCCTTGCGCCTGCGGCTGGCGACAAGCTCTGGCGCTTCGCTTTCATCGCGGGGCTTGTTCTCGCGCCGTTCGCGAGTGGATTTCTGGGCCATCCCCTGCCGACGCCGCGTATGCCCGAGAGCTGGGCTATCACGGTGATCGCCGGGTTGTTGGTCGGCTTTGGCTCCCGGCTTGGCGGCGGCTGCACTTCAGGCCACGGCGTCTGCGGAATTGCACGGCTTTCCGCGCGCTCGATTGCGGCTACGGCCATCTTCATGGGCACCGCCATCGTCGTCGTTGCGATCATGCGTCATGGAATTGGAGGCTGACCATGGCGGCCCTCGCAAGCTTCGGGTGCGGTTTGATTTTTGGCGTCGGCTTGGTCATCTCGGGTATGACGCAGCCACAGAAAGTGTTGGGGTTTCTGGATATCTTCGGGCGGTGGGACCCGACCTTGGCCCTGGTCATGGCAGCGGCCCTCATAGTCTCGGGTGCCGGCTTTGCGCTGGCGCGGCAGCAGAAGCAGCCCATGCTGACAGCTCAGCACTTGTGGCCGACGCGCACTGATGTCGATCGATCACTCGTCGCCGGATCTGTTCTGTTCGGACTCGGCTGGGGCCTGGCTGGACTTTGCCCCGGCCCCGCACTGGTGAACATCGCAGGCTTATGGCCAAGCGTGATCGTCTTCGTACTGGCGATGACCGCCGGAATGATCTTAAAGGACCTGTGGGATCGACGCGTGCCCTCGGCCATCGTTGTCGGCGAGGTGTCGCTATCGACTTCCACTGACGGCTAGCAATAACAATCAACACGCGCGCGTGATCGTGGGAACCGCGGTCAGGCCCTTGCGTTGCCTTTGCGAACCGAACGCGAGGCGCAAGAAATGCCGCTGTTATTCTATTTACCGCTCATCATCTGGATGGGCATGGTCGAGATCGTGCAGGAGGAAATGCGCGTTCCCGCCAGAGTAAGGGTACCGCCGCAACGTAGAAGGGATGCATGAGGGTGCAGATTTGCGCTACGCCGGCGTCATCTCGCTCACCTTTACCTCGGGCAACAGCCGTTGCACGTCCTCTTGGCGGCACAGCTCCGTGCCGGGCGAGAGCACGGCCGCTGAGGCGGCTGCTATCGCGACACGAAATGCTTGCTGTAGTGACTGACCGGCGGCGAGCGCCGCCACCAGACCACCGAGAAAACTGTCGCCTGCGCCGACTGTGCTGACGGGCTCGATCGTCATCGGCTGTGCGCGAAAGGCTTCGGTGGCGGTCACGAGCAGAGCACCCTGATCGCCGAGCGTGAGTGCGACAGCTTTGGTGCGTCCGTCCGCTACCAGCTTCC
>Ga0326726_10001544_pt1 | contig 21380 bp, 32 predicted proteins | sample MHFenrmetagenome_2_FD_207603 | JGI IMG/M metagenome (GOLD analysis project Ga0326726, IMG submission 207603) | Lab enriched peat soil microbial communities from Michigan Hollow, Ithaca, NY, United States - MHF15MN | ecosystem: Environmental > Terrestrial > Soil > Wetlands > Peat | place: USA... | reverse complement strand
GCCACGAGAGGCTCCATGCCTACACGAGCGGAGTGGGAAGCAGTTGGAATATTTGCCTTGGGTATTCTGTGCTTCCTGCCGTGGGGTTTCATTCCGAAGTTGTGGCGCACGTGGAAGGGCAAGAAGGGAAGGCGGCAAAGCATTGACAAGAGTTTTGAGCTAGAAGCTAATAGCTAGGAGCTAGAAGCTGTTTTTCAGCGGCTTGCAGCATGCCGCCAGTTCTTTCCTCCCGGCGAGCCGGGAGAGCGAGAGAGGGAAACGTGGTTGGAAAAGAAAGAATTCGCATCCGCCTGAAGGCGTACGACTACCGCATCCTGGACCAGTCCACGGGTGAGATTGTCGATACGGCGCGGCGCACTGGGGCGCAAATCGCGGGCCCGATTCCACTGCCCACGATGAAGAACAAGTATTGCGTGCTGCGGTCTCCGCACGTGGACAAGAAGTCGCGTGAGCAGTTCGAAATCCGCACCCACAAGCGTTTGCTCGATATTCTCGAGCCCACGCAGCAGACCGTGGATGCCTTGATGAAACTCGACTTGCCCGCGGGCGTGGATGTCGAGATCAAGGCTTTTGGCAAGGAACATAAATAGCTTTCAGCCGTCAGCTCTGAGCTCTCAGCTGAAGGCGCGGCGGCGAAATTGTTGGCCCAAGTCGTGAACCTGGGCAAGGTGAGAGAAAGCAATGGCGAAAGTAACCGGAATTCTGGGCAAGAAAGTCGGAATGACGCAGCTCTTCGACGACAAGGGTGACGTGCATCCGGCCACCGTTTTGCAGGCCGGCCCCTGCGTGATTACCCAGCACAAAACCCAGACCCGCGACGGATACGACGCGGCGCAGATCGGTCTGGTCGAGTTTATGAAGGAATCGCGCCTGACCCAGCCCATGAAGGGCCATCTGGGCAAGAACAACCTGCCGCCGGTGAAATTTCTGCGGGAAGTGCCGATCGAAGTGGAAAAGGAGGAAGAGGCAGCTGCGGTGAAGGCCGGGGACCGAGTGCTGGTGGACATTTTTGAAGGCGAAAAGTTTGTGGACATTGTCGGCATCAGCAAGGGGCGTGGCTTCGCCGGCGTTGTCCGGCGTCATCACTTCGCGGGTGGTCCCAAGTCGCACGGTTCGATGTTCCAGATCACAGGTTCGATCGGTTCTTCGGCGTTCCCGTCGCGCGTGTTCAAGGGCATGCGCATGTCGGGACACATGGGTGTGGATCGCGTCACGCAGCGCAATCTGCGGGTCTTGGGCGTGGACAAAGACGAGAATCTGCTGGTGGTCGAAGGCAGCGTGCCCGGTCCGAACGGGGGATATCTGGTGATTACCAAGGCCAAGAAGCCGCCCAGAGAGCGTCGCGGATTTGGCGGCGCGGCCACGGTGGATCCGTTGAAGGCGGCCAAGAGGGCGGCGAAGAAAGCTTAAGAACAGTCGTTGGTTGTTGGCGGGTGGTCGTTGGCCAACCCAGATTGACGGAAGACATATGGCAACTATCGATATTCATAATTTGAGCGGGGAGAAGGTCGGGACGCTTGATCTCGCCGAGGAGGTTTTCGGTGCGGTCAATGAAGACCTGCTGTGGGAGGCGGTGAAGCATTACCGCGCCGCCCATCGAGCCGGCACCCACGCCACCAAGAACAAAAAGCTGGTCTCCGGCGCCGGCAAGAAACTGTGGAAGCAGAAGGGCACGGGACGGGCCCGCGTCGGTTCCATCCGCTCGCCGCTCTGGCGGCACGGGGGCACGGTCCATGGTCCGCAACCGCGCTCTTACGACTACGCCTTTCCGCGCAAGAAGCTGCTGGGCGCATTGCGCTCGGCACTGGCGTCAAAGTTCGCCGATGGCAAGCTGATCGTGGTCAACGCTTTTGATGTGAAGGAACCGAAGAGCAAGCTGTTCCGCCAGGCCCTGGACGCGCTGAATGTAGCCTCGACCGCCCTGTTGGTCGAAGTGGCCCGGCACGGCAACCGTAACCTGGCATTGAGCTCGCGCAACCTCGACGGGGTCGAACTGGTGAATGGCAACGAGGTTCATCCCTATCATCTGTTGCGTTACGATCGCGCGATTTTCTCGCAGCCGGCCATCGAGGCGCTGCAGGTTTCGCTCAAGAATTCGATTTCAAAGCGTCAGCGCAAAGAGACCGAGAAAGAAAGCACCAAGAAGGCCACCCGCGCTCCGCGGCGCCGGGTGCGTCATGAAAAAGCGGCGGAGGTCGCCTGATGAAATCCGCATATCAGATCATTCGCCGCCCTGTGATCACGGAAAAGGGTCTGGCCATCAAGGAAAACCAGAACACGCTGGTCTTCCAGGTGGCGCCGGCTGCGACCAAGACCGAGATCCGGCAAGCGGTGCAGTCGATTTTCAAGGTGAAGGTGCTTTCGGTGCGCACCGCCACCTATCCTGGAAAAGAACGGCGGCGGGGAAAGTTTGCCGGCTACCGTCCGGACTGGAAAAAAGCGTACGTGCGGCTGAAGTCGGGCGAGAAGATGCCGGAGTACGCGCAGAATTTGTAGTCTTCAGTCGTCGGTCTTCAGTCGTCAGGAAGGCCGCCGAGACCAAGGTCTTGCTGAAGACTGACGACCGATGACCGATGACTAAGAGCTGATTTATGCCAATCAAGACATACCGACCGACTACGCAGACGCTGCGCTACCGGACCACGCTGGTCAACGACGACATCACGACCCGGCATCCGCACAAGCCGTTGCTTGAACCCAAGCAGCGCAGCGGCGGGCGGCGCAACAGCGGCGACACCACCATGTGGCACCGCGGCGGGGGGCACAAGCGCAAGCTACGGCTGATCGACTTCAAGCGCGACAAGAACGGGATTCCGGCCACCGTGGCCTCGATCGAATACGACCCCAACCGTTCGGCGCGCATTGCGTTGCTCAGCTATGCGGACGGCGAAAAGCGATACATTTTGCAGCCTGAGGGGCTCAAGCTGGGCCAGAAAGTGGTCAGCGGTCCGGAGGCGGACATTCTGGTGGGCAACGCCTTGCCGCTGAAGAACATTCCGCCCGGCACGACCATTCATAACGTCGAATTGAAGCCGGGCAAGGGTGCGCAGATGGTGCGCTCGGCGGGCGGTTCGGCACAGCTGGTGGCCAAGGAAGGCGAGTACGCGTTGGTCAAGCTGCCGTCCGGCGAGACCCGCAAGGTGTCGCAGGACTGCATGGCGACGATTGGCCAGGTGGGTAACCTCGATCACGAGAACATCACCATCGGCAAGGCCGGGCGTATGCGCTGGCTGGGACGGCGTCCGGTGAACCGCGGCGTCAGCATGAACCCGGTTGACCATCCGCACGGCGGTGGTGAAGGTAAGACTTCGGGCGGCCGGCATCCGGTCACACCCTGGGGCCAGCCCACGCGCGGCTACAAGACACGCAACAACAAGCGTACAGACGCGTTCATCGTGAACCGGAGAGGCAAGAAGTAGGAACGCGTCGTTGGTCGTCGGTGGTTGGCAAGACCAGATTTGTAACTGGGCAAGCGTTCGACGAAGGTTTTGGATTTAGCTAAAAGCTAGGAGCTAACAGCTAGAAGCTGACTTTATGGCACGTTCAACCAAGAAGGGTCCGTTCGTGGATGGCTACCTGCAGGCGCGGGTGGACGGCATGAACTCGCGCAATGAGAAGAAGGTGCTGCGCACCTGGTCGCGGCGCTCGACCATCATCCCGGAAATGGTGGGCCACACCATCGCCGTGCATAACGGCAAGAAGTTCATTCCAGTGTACGTCACGGAAAACATGGTGGGCCACAAATTGGGAGAATTCAGTTTCACCCGCCAGTTCAAGGGTCACTCCATGCGGGCGGCCACGGAGACCGCGGCCCGGCCGGCAGGCGTGCCCGGCGGTCCGGGAGCGATTACTCCGGCGGCGGGTTCGGCTCCGGCAGCAGCGCCGGCGCCCAAGGCGTAGCCGAGACTCGGGGTTAAGGAGGCAAACGTGGAATTTCGAGCTCAAGTCCGCTTCACCCGGGTCTCGCCGCAGAAGGCGCGCCTGGTGCTGGATTTGATCAAAGGCCGCAAGGTTGAAGACGCGCTCAACACGCTCGTCTTCACCAAGAAGCGGGTGGCGGCCACGGTGGAAAAGCTGCTGCGCTCAGCCCTGGAAAATGCCAACTATCTGAGCAGCGAAAAAGGTATCGACGTCGATGTGGACAAGCTGTATGTGAAAGAAGCTATCGCCAACGACGGGCCGCGGATGAAACGCATTCGTCCCGCGCCCATGGGGCGGGCGTTCCGTTACGTGCGGCGCATCGCGCACATCGAGATCGTGCTGGCGGAGCGGGGCAAAAGCGGAGAAGGGCTGGCGACCGTGGTGGGTGAGGAGACTCCGGCCAAGGTCCCGGCGAAGGTGAAGCGGAAAGTATCGGCGGGGAAGAAGAAAGTGGGAGCGAAATAATGGGACAAAAAGTTCATCCCTATGGTTTTCGCCTGGGCTATACCAAGCCCTGGAAGTCGCGCTGGTTCGTGGAGCGTGATTACGACAAACTGCTGCTTGAAGACGTCAAGCTGCGCAATGAGTTGAAAGACAAACTCAAGTCGGCGGGCGTGAGTTCGATTGAAATCGAGCGTCCCGGCAACAAGCTGCGGGTCATCATCAAGACAGCGCGTCCAGGCATCATCATCGGCCGCAAGGGCGCCGAGATCGACAAACTCAAAGGGGACGTGCAGAAGCGCACCGGGCGCGAGGTTTACATCGACATCCAGGAAGTACACAAGCCCGAACTGGATGCGCAGCTGGTGTCGGAGTCGATTGCGCTACAGCTGGAAAAGCGTGTCGGCTTCCGCCGGGCCATGCGCAAGGCGGTGGATTCGGCTCTGCGTTTCGGCTGCAAGGGCATCAAGGTGCGGGTGAGCGGCCGCCTGAACGGCAACGAAATCGCGCGCTCGGAGTGGTATCTGCAGGGCCGGCTGCCCCTGCACACCCTGCGCGCCGACATCGAATACGGCTTCACCGAGGCCCGCACTACCTACGGCGTGATCGGAGTGAAGTGCTGGATTTACAAAGGCGAAATTTTGCCGGCCAAAAAACGCGAACCGCAGCAGGCCGGCGCGTTCTAAAAGGGTGAGCCAGTAGCTAGGGGCTAGAAGCTAAGAGCTGACTTTATGTTGATGCCAAAGAAAGTGAAGTACCGCAAGCAGCAGCGCGGCCGCATGACCGGTAAGGCGTGGCGCGGGAGCCAGCTGGCGTTCGGCGACTTCGGATTGAAGGTGCTTGAGCCGGGGTGGATTACCGACCGGCAGATTGAAGCGGCGCGCGTGGCCATGACCCGGTTCATCAAGCGCGGGGGCAAGATCCAGATCCGACTGTTTCCGGACAAGCCCGTCACCAAGAAGCCGGCTGAAACCCGTATGGGCAAGGGCAAGGGGGCGCCCGATCACTGGGTGGCAGTGGTGCGTCCGGGCAAGATCCTGTTTGAGATGGAAGGGGTCTCGCAGACCGATGCCAGCGAGGCCATGCGGTTGGCTTCTCACAAGCTGCCTTTGCGGACGGTATTTGTGAAGCGCGAGGGTGCGCACTAGAGTTTTTGAACCGAGAAACAAGAACTGAGAACTGACATGAAATCGGAAAAAGTACGTAACCTGACCGCTGACGAACTAGTCTCCCAGGAGCGCGATCTCAGCGACCAGCTCTTCAAGCTGAAGTTCCAGCTCAACATGGGACAGACCGAGAGCCTGAAGAAGATTCGCGGCCTGCGCCGGGACATTGCGCGGGTCAAGACCATCGCTCGCGAGCGCGAGCTGGCCGCCACCGGCGCAACGGAGAAAAAATAGTATGGCTGAAACCAGGACACAATCCGCAGCGGAGCCGCAGGCAGCAGGACGGCGCAAGATCGTGGTGGGCGAAGTGGTCTCCAGCCGCATGCACAAGACCATCGTGGTGCAGGTGGTGCGCAAGAAGGCCCACCCGTTTTACGGACGCGTGGTTTCGAAGGCCAAGAAGTTCTATGCCCACGACGAGAAAAATGTTGCCCGCGTTGGGGATGTGGTACGTCTGGAAGAGACCCGACCGCTCTCCAAGTTGAAGCGCTGGCGGCTGAAAGAAGTGGTCCGGCAGGCGGCGTTGTTGCCGGAAGCGACGCTTCCGGAAGTCAGTTAAGACAGCCGGAGCCTAGAAGGAGATCAGATTATGGCTGTGATGATGAGATCGATGCTCGAGGTGGCCGACAACTCCGGCGCCCGCAAGCTGCAGATGATTCTGCCGCTGGGCGGTTCGACCGGTCTGAATGCCGGACTGGGTGACGTCATCACTGCCAGCGTGAAAGAGGCGGCCCCGGAAGGCCAGGTGCAGAAGGGCAAAGTGGTGAAGGCGGTCATTGTGCGCACCCGCAAGGAACACCGCCGCCGAGACGGCACCTACATCCGCTTTGACAGCAACGCCGCGGTGCTGATCAACGATGCCGGCGAACCGGTGGGCACCCGCGTCTTCGGTCCGGTGGCCCGCGAGCTGCGCGAGCGCAAATTTCTGAAGATTGTATCGTTGGCGCCGGAAGTATTGTAGGAAGCAGTTTGGCAGAAAGCAGTTGTTAAGAGATCTGAAAGCCGAGAATACGAGAATGAAGACAGTCGAGAGAGCGAACCAGCGAGTTGACATTCGTCGCAACGATACGGTGCGAGTGATCACCGGTCGCGACAAGGGAAAAGAAGGCCGGGTGCTGCGCATTTTCCCCAACGACGCCAAGGTGCTGGTTGAGCACGCGATGCTGGTGAAGAAACACGTGCGGCCCAACCCGCAACGCAACGTGAAGGGCGGAATCGCCGAACAGGAGAGCCGGATCGCGATCTCGAACGTCGGCCTGATGTGTCCCAGCTGCAAGCGGCCGGTACGCATCGGCCACGAGTTCCAGGGTGAGCGCAAGGTCCGGGTCTGCCGCAAGTGCGGCGCCACGCTGGATAAATAGCTGCTGGCTTCTGGCTGCTAGCTCCTGGCTACAGAGCGAGAAGCTAGAAGCAGCCCGTTAGCAGCTGAACTCCGAGAGAAGGCAGAGCACGCAATGGCTAAAGAGAAGAGAGACAAGCAAGAGAAGCAGGTGGAGTCGAAGCCACCGGCGGTGGCGCATCACAGTGCCAAGGAAACGCCGCGGCTCAAGAGCCGCTTCCAGGCTGAAGTGGCGCCCGCGTTGATGAAGGAATTCGACCTGAAGAACCCCATGGCGGTGCCGCACCTGAACAAGATTGTGGTCAACATGGGGGTAGGCGAAGCTACGCAGAATGCGAAGATTCTCGATCCCGCGGTCAACGAACTGGGACAGATCACCGGCCAGAAGCCGGTTACGACCAAGGCCAAGAAATCGATTGCGGCCTTCAAAGTGCGTGAAGGCCAGGCCATCGGCGCCATGGTCACCCTGCGCGGCGACCGCATGTGGGAGTTTCTGGATCGGCTGTTGAACGTGGCCCTGCCCCGGGTGCGCGACTTCAAGGGAGTCTCGACCAAGTCGTTTGACGGGCGCGGCAACTATACGCTGGGCTTGCACGATCAGCTGATTTTTCCTGAGATTGACTACGCCCGGGTGGACAAGACCAAAGGGATGAACGTCACCATTGTGACCACGGCGAGGAATGACGACCAGGCGCGAGTGTTGCTGAAGCATCTGGGGATGCCTTTCCGCCCGTAATCATCGAGTGAGTAGGAGCATGATCAAGTCTTAACTGAGAGCTGAGGGCTGACAGCCGAGAGCCGAAGCCGGAAGCTGGGAGCTAAAAGTAAATTGACTACAGCAAAAAGAGTGAAGGACGCAAAGATCGAGGCGAAGTTTGACAAGGCGCGCGGCAAAGAGCCGAAGCTGAAGTTTTCCTCGCGCCGGCACAATCGCTGCAAGCTGTGCGGACGTCCGCGGGCTTATCTGCGCAAGTTCGGAATTTGCCGTCTGTGTTTCCGCGGCCTGGCGTTGCGCGGAGAGATTCCTGGAGTTTCGAAGTCGTCTTGGTAAGGAATCGGTAGGGAATCTCCCACCCTCGCGCTTAGTAGGCGCATGAGTGGGCACACGATTCTGGGCACCCCAGCCGGGGTGGAAGCGTCGTCGCGGGTTCTTCGGTGCGCAGCAGGTTGGACCGAAGCAAACGGGCGGCGGAGGAGAAGCAAACGATGAGGTTGACCGATCCGGTCGCAGACATGCTGACGCGCATTCGCAATGCGATACGCGCCCGCCACCAGAAAGTAGATGTCCCCGCCTCCAAGCTGAAGCTGGAGATTGCCCGCATCCTCAAAGAGGAGGGCTATATCTCCAATTTCAAGCCAGCGGAGGAGGAAGGCCACAAGGTCCTGCGCATCTATCTGAAGTATGGCAACAACAACGAAGCCGCGATCTCGAACGTGGAACGCGTCTCCCGGCCGGGCTGCCGGGTTTATGTGCGGCGCAGCGAGATCCCGCGCGTGCTGGGCGGGATGGGCATCAACATTCTGACTACGCCCCGCGGAGTCATGACCGGACGCCAGGCCCGCAAGCAGGGCGTGGGCGGCGAAGTGTTGTGCGAGATTTGGTAGAAAAGCAGCTATCAGCTATCAGCCGTCAGCTATCAGTCGTGACGGCGATCCAAGCTGAGAGCTGAAAGCTGAGAGCTGAAAGCTTATGTCAAGAATTGGAAGAAAGCCGATCCCGCTCCCCAAGGGGGTTGCGGTCAAGATTGAAGGCGACGTGGTCAACGTGCAGGGCCCCAAGGGCAAGCTGGACACGCAGCTGCCGCGCGGCATCCGCATGGAGCAGCAGGACGGCAACCTGGTGGCGATCCGCGAGAACGACTCGCAGGCCGCGGTCCATGGACTGGCCCGCGCCCTGGTCAACAACGCGGTTGAGGGCGTAACCAAGGGCTGGACCCGGGAGCTCGAAATCGTGGGCATTGGATATCGCGCCGAGCTTAAGGGCAAGAACACAGTGGTCTTCAGCCTGGGGTATTCGCATCCGATCGAATATCCGTTGCCGGTCGGAATTGAAGCGACCGTGGACCCGAAGCAGACCAAGCTCAGCGTCACCGGCATCGATCGCCAAAAAGTCGGACAGGTGGCCGCCGAAATGCGCAGCCTGCGCCCGCCCGATCCGTATAAGAACAAGGGCGTACGCTATGCCGGCGAGCGCCTGAAGAAGAAGGTGGGAAAGACCGGCGCGAAATAACAGTCGTCAGTCGCCGGTCTTCAGCCACGCAGCTGAGAGTGAGATCGAGCTGATGATCGAGGCAAGAACAGTCGTTCCGTTATCGGTTTCAGTAGGGAGAAATTGGCTGACGACCGACGACCGACGACTGACGACCGAGGACTGAAAAATGCTTACCCAGACATCGAAGAACGCGAACCGGCGGCATGTGCACAAACGCATCCGCAAGAAGGTTGTGGGCACCTCCGAGCGCCCGCGGCTGAATGTGTATCGCTCGTTGAACCATATTTACGTCCAGTTGATCGACGACCTCAAAGGCCAGACCCTGGTTTCCGCGAATTCCGCGGAAGGCAAAAAGGGTGAGCGGCGCACCGGAGGCAACCTGGCCGCGGCCAAGAGCGTGGGCAAGAGTATTGCGGAGCGCGCCAAGGCCAAGGGCATCGAGAAAGTTGTGTTCGACCGTGGCGGCTACATTTATCACGGACGGGTCAAGGCCCTGGCGGATTCTGCTAGAGAAGCCGGGTTGCAGTTCTAGGGGATTGAGAAATTGTGTAATTGAGAAATCGGGTAATTGAAAATGCGGGCGATTCAAGAGTGAGGTTGTTGGATTTCAAATTACTCAATTACCCGATTACAAAATTGTGAAATGAGAATCAATGCCAACAGTGATTAAGAAGCTTGATGCAAATTCCTACCAGTTGAAGGACCAGGTGGTCTCCATCAACCGCGTGACCAAAGTGGTCAAGGGCGGCAAGAACCTTTCCTTTGCGGCCCTGGTGGTGGTGGGAGACCCCAGCGCAGCGGTGGTGGGTTATGGTTCGGGGAAAGCCAAGGAAGTTCCCCAGGCCATTCGCAAGGGAATTGAATCGGCCAAGAAAAATCTGATGCGGGTCAACCTCACCCAGACCTCCATTCCCCACCTGGTGTTGGGACGTTACGGATCGGGGCGAGTGCTGCTGAAGCCCGCTCCCGAAGGCACCGGGGTAATTGCCGGCGGCGCGGTGCGCGCGGTCATGACTTCGGCGGGCATTCAGAATGTGCTGACCAAATCGATTGGCACCACCAATCCGCACAACGTCATCAAGGCAACCTTCGATGCGCTGAAGCATTTGAAGAACCGCAGCGACGTTGCCGCCATGCGCGGCAAGTCGGTCGAGGAACTGTAATCATGCCGAACAAATTGGCCAAGAAATCGAGTCCGGGCAGCGGCCCCAAAATTCATCTGAAATGGGTGCGCTCGGCAATTTGTGCCCCGGTGCAGCAGAAACTGGTGGTCAAGGGTCTGGGTTTCACGCGCTTGAACCAGGTGATCGAGCGCCCGGACAACCCGGCCATTCGCGGCATGGTGGCCAAAGTGCCGCACCTGGTGGAGATCCTGAACTAGCGGTCAGCTTTCAGCCCTCAGCTAAGTCTGGGCGCTGAAAGCTGATAGCTGACGGCTGAGAGCTTATTTATGAATCTTTCGAACATTCGCGCACCAAAGAAGGCGACGGCAAACAAGAAGCGCGTGGGCCGCGGCATGGGTTCGGGCATGGGCAAGACCTCCACCCGCGGACACAAAGGCCAGCGCTCGCGCAGCGGTTCCCGCATGATGCGTGGCTTTGAAGGCGGCCAGATGCCTTTGCACCGCCGCATGCCCAAGCGGGGATTTACCAACATCTTCCGCCAGGAATTCAACATTGTGAACCTGGAGAAGCTGGCGGCGCTAGGCGAGACCACGATCACCCCCGACGTCCTGCGCAAGGCGGGAGTGATCAAGGGCAAGCATCCCGTGAAGGTGCTGGGAGACGGCGAGTTGACCGGCGCGCTCACAGTGCACGCCCACAAGTTTTCCAAGTCGGCCCAGGAAAAGATCACCAAGGCCGGCGGCAAGTTTGAGGTGTTGTAGGCGATGCTGGAGAAACTGGCCAACGTCTTTCGTATCCCGGACCTGCGCAAGCGCATTCTGTTCACGCTGGGGTTGCTGGCGGTTTACCGCCTGGGTGGACACATTCCCACGCCGGGCGTGAATGCCGACAAGCTGCAACAGTTCTTCGAGCAGAACAAGGGCAGCCTGCTGGGCTTCGTCGATCTTTTTTCCGGCGGCCAGCTTCGCCGCCTGACCATTTTTGCCCTGGGCATCATGCCCTACATCACGGCCTCGATTATTTTGCAGTTGCTGACCGTGGTCTATGAGCCCCTGGCCAAATTGCAGAAGGAAGGCGAGCTCGGACGTAAGAAGATCACCCAGTGGACCCGTTATCTGACCTTCGGCTTGAGTGCGGTGCAGTCCTTCGGCATTGCCTGGCAACTGCAGCGGGGCGGAGATTTCGTGGTCCATCCCGGCACTGCTTTCATTCTGATGACCATGCTGACTCTGACCACGGGCAGCGTGTTCATCATGTGGCTGGGCGAGCAGATCACCGAACGTGGAGTGGGTAACGGGATGTCGCTGCTGATCTTTGCCGGCATCGTAGTGGGCTTGCCGCGCGGCATTATCGATCTTTTCGACAAGGTCCGCACCGATGCCTGGGGCGCCTTCACCGCGCCGGCGATGATTCTGCTGATCGGGGTGATGGTCCTGGTGGTAGCTTTCATCGTCTATGTGGAGCGCTGTGAGCGCCGCATTCCGGTGCAGTACGCCAAGCGCGTGGTGGGTCGCAAGGTGATGGGCGGGCAGTCCACGCACCTGCCCTTGCGGGTGAATTCGGGCGGCGTCATGCCGGTAATTTTCGCATCGTCGATCCTCACTCTGCCGCAGACCGTGGGCTACAGCCTGCGTAATAACCGGTATTTTGGCGACCTCCTCCGCTGGCTGGGATGGGGCGAGCCGCTGTACACCTTTTTGTATGCCGTGGGCATCATCTTCTTCGCCTACTTCTATGTCTCGATTGTCTTCAACCCCAACGAGGTTGCCGATAACATGCGGAAGTATGGCGGGTTTATTCCCGGCATTCGTCCCGGCAAGCGCACCGCCGACCACATCAACGAGATCCTGACCCGCATCACCCTGGTGGGAGCCCTCTACCTGATCATCATCTCCTTCATCCCGGAATGGATGATTACCGGTATTCACCTGAACCATCTCTATGGGCCGATTGGAGCGTTTTTCGAGCGCCTGCCGACCTGGGTGACGAACGGGCTCAATGTGAACTTTTATTTTGGCGGCACTTCGCTGCTGATCGTGGTCGGCGTGGCCATGGACACGGTGACCCAGATCGAGGCGCAGTTGGTGATGCGCCACTACGATGGTTTCACGCCCCGCAGTGGGCGTATCCGCGGCCGCCGGACATGGTCTTGAGCATCTGGTCGTAAGTGCAGACGCGACGTCCAGGCTCGTTGCTCTGGTAACGTGGGTCGGGTTTCAGGCAACAGCTTTTGAGGTGGACCGGGATTGTGCGGTCGTTTTAGATGGAATTGCAATCGGGAGGCGAGAGGAGCGGTTCGATGGCGGAGGCAACCTCGCGCGGCATCGGACCTGTCATCCTGCTTGGCTCTCCGGGCGCGGGCAAGGGCACGCAAGCCAAGCTGATTGTGGAGCGTTATCGCATTCCGCAGATTTCCACGGGAGACCTGCTCCGGGAAAATGTGCAGCGGGGCACGCCGCTGGGGCTGCTGGCCAAGGACGTGATGGCGCGGGGTGAACTCGTGCCCGACGATTTGATGTATGACATGGTGGCGCAACGCCTAAGGCAGGTGGACTGCGAGCGCGGCTTTATTCTGGATGGCTTTCCGCGCAATCCGGCCCAGGCCGGATGGCTGGATGCGTTTCTCGAGCATGAGTTCTTTGAAAATGCGCAGCGCGACAGGTGCCTGCCCATTGTGATCCGAATTGACGTGGACTATAATAAGTTGCTGCGCCGGATTACTGGACGCCGTTCTTGTCCTGTCTGTGGACGGATCTATAACGTCTACTCCCAGCCACCCCATGTCGCTGATCGATGCGATGTTGATGGTTCTACGCTGGTGACCCGCGAAGACGATCGTGAAGAAGTCATCCGGGAACGACTGGCGGCCTATGAACAGCAGACCAAGCCCGTAGCCGAGTACTACGCGCGCAAAGGGCGGCTGGTCTCCGTCGATGGCGACTTGCCGGTCAATGAGGTCACCGAGCAGATTTTCAGAGTGATCGAGGGCCAGCACGCGGGAGCGACCGGCAACAACTGAGCCGTTGAACATGGCGTTTGAACATGGCGATTGTCTGCAAATCGGCGGCGGAGATTGAAAAGATGCGGCGCAGCGGCGGCATCGTACGCCAGGTGTTGGACCATGTGCGCGGCCTGGTGGTGCCGGGCGCGACCACGATGGATCTGGAACGCGCAGCCGAACAGAAGATCAAGGACCTGGGCGTGAAACCCGCTTTCAAGGGATACTACGACTATCCCTGCGTGCTTTGCACCTCGATCAATGAAGAGATTGTTCACGGCATCCCTTCCGAGAAAAGGGTGTTGAAAGCCGGCGACATAGTTTCGATCGATTGTGGCGTGGTGCTGGAGGGTTACTACGGCGATGCCGCCATCACAGTTCCGGTGGACGGTTCGCTCACGCCAGAATTGACCAAGTTGCTGGAAGTGACCGAAGCCTCGTTGTACCGGGGCATCGAGGCGGCCCGGATCGGCAACGCGGTGGGAGACGTCGGCGCGTCGGTGCAGGAATTTGTCGAAGCCAACGGCTTCAGCGTGGTCCGGGAGTTTGTCGGGCACGGCATTGGAACCCGCCTGCATGAGGAGCCGCAAGTGCCGAACTATGGCACCCGCGGACACGGGGCGCGCTTGCGCGAAGGTATGGTGCTGGCCATTGAGCCCATGGTGAATTCCGGCAGTCCGGGGACCCGGGTGCTCGAGGACAAGTGGACCGCCGTGACTGCCGACGGCAGCTACAGCGCCCACTTCGAACATTGTGTCGCGGTCACCAAAGATGGCCCGATGATTTTGACGCAGTAGGCAGCTTTCAGCCGTCAGCTATCAGCTCTCAGTTTTACTGAAGGCGGATAGCTGAAAGCTGATGGCTTTCTTCAAGGAGTCGATGAGCAAAGAGGACGCGATTGAAGTGATGGCGACGGTCGTAGAACCGCTGCCCAATGCCATGTTCAAGGTTGAACTGGAAAACAAGCACCAAGTGCTGGCGCACGTCTCGGGAAAGATGCGCAAGAACTTCATTCGAATTCTGCCCGGCGACAAGGTCGCAGTCGAGCTTTCGCCCTACGACCTGAACCGCGGCCGCATCGTGTATCGCTATAAATGAAGCGCCTCACCTGGCTGTCGATTTTGCTGATGGCTGAGGGCTGACGGCTGAAGGCTGGTTTATGAAAGTAAGAGCGTCGGTAAAGAAAATTTGCGATAAGTGCAAGGTCATCCACCGCAAGGGTGTGGTGCGGGTGATCTGCGTCATCTCCAAGCACAAGCAACGCCAGGGATAAAGGACTAGAGGAGCACTATGGCACGCATTGCAGGCGTCGATCTTCCGCGCAACAAGCGGGCGAATATCGCGCTGACTTACATCTACGGCATCGGCAATCCGCGCGCGGCCCGAATTCTGGACGCGGCCAAAGTGGACCCCATGAAAAAGGTCCAGGACCTGGGCGAGGACGAAGTCAATCGCATCCGCCAGGTGATCGAAGCGGAAGGCATGGTGGAAGGCGACTTGCGCAAGGAAGTTTCGATGAACATCAAGCGGCTCATCGAAATCGGTTCCTACCGCGGCTACCGTCATCGCCGGAACCTGCCGGTCCGCGGTCAACGGACCCACACCAACGCGCGAACCCGGAAAGGTCCGCGCAAGGGAACAGTGGCAGCCAAGAAGAAATCGGCGGCCAAGACTTAGAAAATCAGCTGCTAGCTTCTAGCTCCTGGCTAGAAGCTAAAAGCTAGGAGCTAGAAGCGAACATGGCAAAACCAGTAGCACCAGCAGCAGCAGCGGGGACCGGAGCAGCGGCACCGGATAAAAAGGGCAAGAAGAAAACCTTTAAGAAGAAAGAGCGGAAGCATGTTCCGCACGGCATTGCCCACATCCAGGCCTCTTTCAATAACACCATTGTGACCATCGCTGACCAGGCGGGAAATGTTCTGGCCTGGAAGAGTTCGGGGTCGTTGGGTTTTCGCGGATCGCGAAAAGGAACGCCCTTTGCCGCCCAGCAGGCGGCTCAGAACGCCGCCAGCATGGCGCGCGATCATGGCGTGCGCAGCGTTGAAGTGCGGGTGAGCGGCCCTGGTTCAGGACGCGAATCCGCCATCCGCGCTCTGGCAGCGGCAGGCATAGAAGTTCGCAACATAAAAGATGCAACGCCCATTCCGCACAACGGTTGCCGTCCGCCGAAGCGGAGAAGGGTCTAGCAGTTCCCAGTTTCTGGTTTCCTGTTTCAAAGGCAAACTGGAAACCGGCAACTGGGAAGCAAGAACTGCATTTTGTTTTTAAGAAGCAGTTTCCAGTTTCGGGTTCCCAGTTCTCAGTGGTTGGAAACAAGAAACCTGATTTTCGTCCGGGACGAAGGGTGAAGCCAAACCTGTAAACCGGACATCTAATAAGGAGAAACAACTTGGCCCGTTACACTGATCCCGTCTGCCGTCTCTGCCGCCGCGAGGGTATGAAGCTTTTCCTCAAAGGCACAAAGTGTTTCAGCGATAAATGTCCCATCGAGAAGCGTAATTTTGCTCCTGGACAGCATGGCAAGGACCGCAAAGCCAAAATCGTCGGCTACGGCCTGCAGTTGCGCGAAAAGCAGAAAGCCAAGCGCATTTACTTCACCCAGGAAGGCCAGTTTCGCAACTATTTCGAGAAAGCGGCTCGCACCCGGGGTGTTACCGGCGAAATGCTGCTGCAACAACTGGAACGCCGTCTGGACAACGTGGTCTACCGCCTCGGTTTTGGCATGTCGCGCCGGCAGGCGCGGCAGTTGGTTCGCCACGGCCACATCCAGGTGAATGGACGCAAGGTCAACATTCCCTCGTACCAGGTGAGTGTGGGCGAGGAGATTGCGATCCGCGAAGGCAGCAAGAAGCTGCCCATCCTGGAGCCAGCCAAAGAATTCGCCAGCCACCAGAATGCACCCAACTGGCTGGAGATTGATCGCGACAACTATAAAGGCAAGGTTCTGGCTTTGCCCAAGCGCGAAGACATCAACCTGCCGGTGAACGAGCAGTTGATTGTGGAGTTGTACAGTAAATAAGTCGTCAGTCGTCGGTCTTCAGTCGTCAGCAAATCATCTGGCTGACGACCGATGACTGACGACCGACGACTGGTCCAACAATTCGAGCCAGATCAGCCTGTCTCTGACGCTTGACCTGAATGAAACGCGGACCAGTTCAGGGATGTCAGGACTGAGCCAAACGGCCGAAGGAGAACAACGTAATGCTTTGGAAGGGATTTCAAAAACCCAAACGTCTCGCCGTCGACACATCAACCTTAACCGACAAGTACGGTATCTTCTGGGCCCAGCCGTTTGAACGCGGCTTCGGCACCACCATCGGCAACGCGCTGCGGCGCGTCATGCTTTCTTCGATCGAAGGGGCTGCGGTGACCGCGGTCAAGATCGAGAGCGTCCTGCACGAATTCCAGTCGATTCCCGGCGTGGTCGAGGACGCCACTGACATCATCCTCAACCTGAAGCAGATTCCATTCAAGCTGGCAGGCGACGCTCCCAAGGCGATTTACCTGCGCAGCGACCAGCCTGGAGTGGTCACTTCCGGCATGATCGAGGCTGACGCCGATGTCGAAGTGCTCGACAAGGACGTTTACATCGCGACCGTCAGCGAAGGTGGCAAGCTTGATATGGAAATGCGTCTCAAGCGCGGACGCGGCTACGTTTCGGCGGACAAGAACTTCGACGAAGATCTCGGCATCGGCTTCATTCCCATCGACTCCGTCCACTCCCCGGTGCGCAAGTGCAACTACACCGTGGAAGCCGCGCGTCTGGGACAGATCACCGATTACGACAAGCTAACTCTCGAAGTGTGGACCAACGGCTCCATCACCCCGGCTGATTCCATCGGCCTGGCGGCGAAGCTGCTGAAGGACCATATGAACATCTTCATCAACTTCGAGGAGGACATCGAGACTTCCACTTCCACCGACGACCGCAAACCGGAAATCAAGAACGAAAACCTGAACCGTTCGGTCGAAGAGTTGGAGCTTTCGGTGCGCAGCTACAACTGCCTGAAGAACGCCAACATCCAGACCATCGGAGAACTGGTGCAGAAGACCGAGGCCGAAATGCTGAAGACCAAAAACTTCGGCCGCAAGTCGCTGAACGAGATCAAGGAAATTCTGTCATCGATGGGCTTGAGCCTGGGCATGAAGATCGACGAGCACGGCAATGCTGTGCCCGGTCCGACTTCGAACCAGGTGTTGCCGGCATCGGCGTACGGTCCGGATAACGATCTATAAAACAGTTTCGGGTGGCGCAAATGCGCCACCTGTTTCTGGTTTCTGATTTCCAGTTTTCCCAAACAGAATTTGTTTTCGTGGGCGACCTGGAGCAAGAAACTAGAAACTAGAAACTGGAAACTTTGAAACTGAAGGATCCAAGATGCGTCACAAAGTAGCAGGATGGAAACTGGGACGTAACACCAGCCATCGCCGCTCGTTGCTGCGGAATCTGGTGACTTCGCTCATCATCGAAGAACGTATTGAAACCACCGTGCCCAAGGCCAAAGCCCTGCGTCCGCTGGTCGAGAAGATGATCACGCTGGGCAAGCGTGGTGATCTGGCGGCGCGCCGCCAGGCCCTGGCTTACCTGATGACCAGCGCCGCGGTGGACAAGCTTTTCGATACTATCGCTCCCCGTTTCGGAGACCGCGCAGGAGGATACCTGCGGATTGTTCGCGCCGGCTGGCGAAAAGGCGATGGAGCCGACACGGCGTTCGTCGAACTTCTGGGCAGCGAGAAACTGCAGGAAGAAAAACGCGAGAAGCGCGCGGCGGTCCGTTCCAAGCGTGCCGAAGAGGCAAAGAAAGCGATGGAAGAAGCCGAGGCGCAGCAGGGAGTGGAGCATCCCGCCGACCACGCCGAAGGCGAAGACAAGGTAAAGGACGAAAAAGAGTAAAGGCTTAAAGCTCGTGGGGCGGGCCAACAGCCTGCTCCACTTTCTATCTCCCCGCCCCAGTCGTACATGTCCCCTGGAGTCTATCCGCCGTAATCTTGCTCTCACCCGACCTCACGTTAGACTGATGTGAGGGCCATGGAGTTTTCACGCAACCAAATCGGCATTGCGGCAGGAGCCGGCGCTCTTCTGCTGATCATTTTCTTCGGTTACCTCATTCATCTGAATGGTGAAGGACCGGTGCTGGGCCGCTCGGAAGAGCGCGATCCCCTCTCCGGGATACCGAACTCTATTTCGCTGAACCCGCTGCGCGACCGTAGTTCAGAGCGGGAGGCGGCCCAGTTCATCCGCAGCATGCGTGACGGGAACTGCAAGCAAGAACTGGCGGACTGGTTTAAGGACTATCGCAAGAAGTACGCGGCCTTCATTTGCGACTCCGAGGCGCAGCATCCGTTGGTCTCATGGGAGGTTGCGGACTGGGAAGATGCTCCACCGTTGCGCATCCTTCACTACCGCGGCAAACGCCGCAACGCCCCCGGCCAGAAGGGTACATACAAGGAACTGTTCTCGGTAACGCTGGAGAACAAAGGTGGCGCATGGGTCGTAACCAAGTACGATTCCATGTATTAGAGCGGTCGTTGGTCTTTGGTCGTTGGCTTGCACAATCCGATTCAAGCCGTGGCTGTGCAACGCCCTTTGCGTCCTTTGCGGTAAAAGGTCTGACCTTGCCTCAATCATTCAAAGATCATAAACCGCAAAGTTCACAAAGAAAGGCCGCAAAGAGTGCTGAACCAAATCGTTCAGGAGATCTTGAGCTGAGGCCCAGTCTTTAAACCTCGCCTCCGCAGAATGAGAAAAATCACCACCTGCGCGATCAGTGCCGCCGTGCTGTCCAGCATGACGTCGTGGAGATTTCCGGTGCGGCTAGGCAAGTAGCTTTGGTGCCACTCATCCAGGCAGGAGACCAGCGCCGCCATGAAGAACGAAATCCTTGCCCAGTGACTCGCCCAGTTCCTGCCGGGGATGGGGAAGGTGTCCCGCCAGGCGCGGAACAGGAGCCAGCTCAGAGTGAAATAGCCTACAAAGTGGCCGGTCTTCCGGATGAGGAAGTGCCAGACGGGGAAATGCGCAGGATTCAACCCAAAAAGCAAGTGCAGCAGCGGGTAAAGAATTCGACTTGTGTTCTCGGCGGAAGCAAGATTGCTGGACTCGGTCACGATGATGCCAAGCCAGAGAATCGCCGCGATCCACGTCTTCAGCAGGTGCTTTTGCGCAGGGTTCAATCGCGGCTTTCCCGGCCCCTATTCCACTGCATAATTCGGCGCCTCGCGCGTGATCATGACATCGTGCACGTGACTCTCGCGCAGGCCTGCCCCGCTGATCCGCACAAATCGCGTCTTCTGCAACAGCTCTGGGATAGTGGCACAACCGCAGTAACCCATGCCGGACTTCAAACCGCCAACCATCTGGTGCACGATCATGGCTACAGAACCACGGTACGGAACGCGACCTTCGATGCCCTCCGGAACCAGCTTTCCCATGCGATTGGCATCGTCGGGGCCTCCCGACATGGCGGTCGAAGCGTCTCCATCGGTGTTCTGGAAGTAACGCTCGCTCGAGCCTGAAGCCATCGCTCCCAGCGAACCCATACCGCGGTAGGACTTGAACGAACGGCCTTGATAGAGAATCAATTCACCTGGACTTTCATCGGTACCGGCGAACAGCGATCCGATCATGACTCCGGAAGCACCCGCGGCCAGGGCCTTCGTAATATCGCCAGAGTATTTGATGCCGCCGTCGGCAACGACCGGAATGCCAGAGTCCTTGGTGGCGCGGTAAGCTTCCGCGATGGCGGTGATCTGCGGCATTCCTGCTCCGGTCACGACCCGGGTGGTGCAGATCGATCCCGGCCCGATGCCAACTTTGATGGCATCGGCGCCGGCGCGGGCCAGTTCGCAGGCTCCGTCGAAAGTGCCGACATTGCCGGCGATCAGGTCCACCTCGGGCAGCTTCGACTTCACCATTTTGATGGCGTCGAGCACCCGGGTGGAGTGTCCGTGCGCGCTGTCGATGGCCAGCAGGTCCACTTTGCACTTAACCATTTCCTGGGCGCGCTCGAGGAAGTCGCCAGTGGCGCCGATGGCCGCTCCCACTCGCAGCCGGCCTTGCGAGTCTTTGGCCGCGTTGGGATACTTCAATTTTTTCTGAATGTCCTTAACTGTGATCAGGCCTTTGAGATTGTAATTGTCATCGACCACCAGCAGTTTTTCCACGCGGTGTTCGTGCAGGATGTTCTCTGCGTCTTCAAGAGTGGTTCCCACCGGCACGGTAATCAGATTTTCCTTGGTCATCACCTTGCTGATGGGAATATCGAAGCGGGTCTCAAAGCGCAGGTCGCGATTGGTCAATATGCCCACCAGTTTTCCGTTCTTGGTGATGGGCACTCCAGAAATTTTGTACTTGCGCATCATTTCGAGCGCGTCTGAAACCCGGGCATCGGGCGACATGGTGACCGGGTCAACGATCATGCCGCTCTCCGAACGCTTCACCTTGTCCACCTCGTTGGCCTGTTGCTCTGGAGTCAGATTGCGATGGATGATCCCGATGCCGCCCTGCTGGGCCAGCGCGATCGCCATGTGCGATTCCGTGACCGTGTCCATGGCGGCGCTGATGATGGGAACGTTGAGGCGGATATTGCGCGTAAGCTGGGTCTGGGTGTTGGCCAGTGCGGGTACGACGTCGGAACGCGCCGGCAGCAGCAACACGTCGTCGAAGGTGAGTGCTTCAGGGACAGGAAAATGAATCATAATTTTTCTCGGACGTGAACGATAGCTTTCCATTCTAGAGACGGTTCGAAGTTCAGGCAAATCGCCCGGCGCCGGTGGGACGTGGGTTGGCTTGAACCGTCTGCCCAGCCTCGGAGTCATCCTGAGGGACTTTTAGTCCGGAAGAGCCTGCCCTGAGCAGTCGAAGGGATCTGGCGCGCATCAGCACCACGATTGGCCAGTTGCAGACACGCTGCACGCCAGATGCTTCGCAAGCTCAGCATGACGCTTCGCAGAAGGGGACGGGAATTTCAAGGTGAACCGAGTAAAGATGAGCGCGGCAGCGCTTCAAGATGGACTGGGGGGTTTGTCTTTTGGTTCCCTGCGGCGTATATTAATAGCTGGAACTGTTGTGTAGTTACCGGCATTTGGCGAGACACACCAGTGGGCGCAAGCCCACTTTTTAGTTTGGGCCCATTTTGGAACCGGGAAATTGGCCGTAAGCTATTGGGTTCATGGCACT